>Ga0187892_10000520_pt1 | contig 99947 bp, 91 predicted proteins | sample MA1701073metaG_FD_139345 | JGI IMG/M metagenome (GOLD analysis project Ga0187892, IMG submission 139345) | Bio-ooze microbial communities from a basaltic lava cave in the Kipuka Kanohina Cave System on the Island of Hawaii, USA - MA170107-3 metaG ... | reverse complement strand
ATAGACAGGATTAACAGGATTTTTCAGGATGTTCAGGAAAATCTCTCAATAGTGGTTCATCTGTTAATCCTGAAAAATCCTGTTAATCCTGTCTATGCTCCTTTTATTTTGCACGGCTACTTAAGCGCGCCAGAATCCAACGCTCGACGACCAGCGCCGCGACTTCGACTTTAGGTTTGTCTTTCGGCTTGCGCGGGCGGGCCGGCAAAGCTGCCGTGGAGTAGTGCGCGAGCATCTCCTGGTAGCTGCGGTTGAGAACCGGCTCGTAGCGATCGGCGCGAGTGACGCCGCTCTTGAGATTGTCGGGAATGACGAGTTGCACGACGCCACCAAAAAACTCCAAAGCTCGGACGTGCGAGCCGATCCAATCGTGGAGCTTTTGCGAGAAGGTGGCTTCAGCGAAGGTGTAGTTCGACGCGCCGAGCACGGCGACGAAGATGTTTGCCTGATGGACTTCGCCCGTCGTGAGGTCAGTGATGGGGACGGTCTGCCCGGCGTAATCGACGAACATCTTCTCGCCAGCGCGATGGGTCTGGCGCAGGGAGAGCTTGAGCCGGTCGTGCCACTGTCGGTAGTAGAGGCAGAATTGGGTGTACTGGTAGTGATTCTCAGGATTGGCCTCGACGTACTCTTCCCAGAGCAGTTGGCGAGTGACGCCCTTGCCGCGCTGGAGCTCCCGATGAATGGCGGCGAAATCGGGCTGCGCGTAGGCAGCCTGCAGCGGGGGGCTTTCCGGCGGAAAGAAGCTTCGTCGGAGCTGGGCTTCGCTGAAGGTCTCCGGCAGCGGCCAGGTAATCCCGGCGGCTTGCGCGGCGTTGAGGTACTTGTTGACCACGCCGAGCGATAGATGGAGCGCACGGACGATCTGACGTTGCGACAGTCCGGCTTCATATTTGAGCCGGAGGACATCTTTGAGTTTGCGCATAGAGATTGGTAGCGCTGACATTGAGTCTCCTCCTGAATGGGATCGAAAAGGAGATGGTCAGCTTTTGGAGTTCCAAATCTCCAGCGCTGCCGAAACTGAAAAGAGCAAAACCCGATTACGGCGAGGGGTCAAAAAGCGTTCACGTTGCGCCGTAATCGGTCTTCACGATGGCGCGTAATCAGTGTTCACGTTGCGCCGTAATGGGCGTTCACGTTGGTCCGAAAAATGCACGCACCATCCGCCGATGCACGCCAAACTTCTTTGCGACGTCGGCGATAGTGCCGACGCCGAACTCGTACTCTCGTCTGATCTGTTCAAAGAGCTCCACCTTGTTTCTCCTCGTCATTGGGGCGCCTCCTTGACTGAGGATTCTTGAGTCAAGCTGGCGCAGATTCCAGGGACAAGGTGGGCCAAATCAGGGCGCCGAAATGGGCCAAATCAGAGTGCCAGAATCACGCAGATACAATTGCGCCCATTCGCGTTGTTCGCGGCGCAGAAACAGCAGTCCATAACCGGTGTAATAGCGGCGCGTCAGCAACGGCTGTACCTGAACCTTTTTCGCTTCGCTCATTTCGTCCTCACGGTTGAATTTACAGCCGGGAGATTATCAAAGAACCTTTTCTCGTTGTGGCATTAAAAGCATTGAGGCGCGGCGCAAGGGAAATGAACCCAAGCGCCGCGCCCCAATGCCCCAATTGTGATTTGGCTTTGCGGCTCGTTCTTTTGGCGAAAGTTATCCGTTGTTCTGGCTGCTGGTTTGACCTTGATCAACCTGCATCGCCCGCCTGCGGATTTCGGCGTTTGCTCTCAACTGTTCGGCCCGCCGTAACTCCCGGTCTTTCAATAACTCGTTCTTCACTGTCGTTGTCCTGCTTTGGATTGCGATCGTCAGTTTCTGTTGCGGTCTCTGCATATCTACTTCTCCTCGTTTATTTCGTGAACCCGTAAAGAACAGCCCGCACGTTGATGGGGCAAGAGATACATCTATCATTTCCATCTCCGTGAAGCTGATACTTCAAACATCAATCAACCAACGTTTTGCCTCTTAGCACGAAGCGTGCCAAAGATTGGCCCGTTGCAGAGATAATTCTATGCGCTTGTTTTCTAACACTTTGCCGGAATAAGGCGACTTAAGAGTGGGGCATCGGGATCAGCTAATGAAGTAAACAAACGATGACGGTCTGGGACAACAAAGCGTTTCACCATCGCTAATCATTTACAGTAACGGCAGGTCAGGCTCGCGAACTTTCGCCGTGGAGGCGGCGTAAGCTATCATCGCAACTTACGAACAGTCTATGGAGGATTTGAGATGGGAAACAGCATTTTCGATCAATTGCGGGAAGCGGCGCGGCGTACCGCGCAGGATCTGGACGACCGGTTCGATCTGAAGAACAAAGTCGAACAGGGAGTCAACGCCGCCGGCGAAGTCGCGCGCAAAGCCGGCGAGACGGTCAACCAGGCGGCCACCGCCGCGCGCGATCAGTTCGACAAATTCGATGACCAGTACAAGGTCAAAGAAAACCTGCAAGGGGCCGCAACCAGAGCTGAAGAGACGTTTCGCGACACAGCGCGCGCCGCGCAGACCGGAGCCGAACAATTTTCCAAGTCCGCTGAAGCGACCGCCCGCGAGATTTTCGGCGGCGCTCAAAGCTACTACCGCCGCGCCGAACAGGCGGTCAACCTTGGCGCAAGCGGCGCCCGAGTGACCGAAGCCGCGCTCGGTGGTTTTGACAAGGCTCGCGCCTGGATCAAGGAAAATCCCGGCAAGACTGCGGTTGTATCTTTTTCGATGATTGCCGGCATTCGCGCGGGATCGGCGCTCGCGGATCTGGGCGTGACGATTCTGGGCGCGGGCGCGGCGAACAACTGGTTCTTTCACAGCGCGTTGCCCATTGTCGGCATTCGCAAGCTGACGGAAAAATACAACGAGTATTTGAAAGAGCAGGAGCGGATGCTGGCCGAGGGCAAGCTGGATGAAGCCGAGCGCGGGCGTATTGAGTTTCAGCGCAACCTGACGAAATACGTCGGCGCGCCGCTGCTCGGAGCATTCAGCGTCGCCGCCGGAGCTTCGATGATCGGCGCGGCTTTTTCGGGCGCGACGGTCACTGGCTTTCCGGTCAGCCTGATTCTGGGCGCAAATCCTTTGCTCAACGGCATCTGGTTCTTCGCCAACGGCGTGGTCTGCATCAGCGAGGGCTACAAATTCTTTATGATCGCGCTGGCCGACCAGGAAGAGGTCGAACGCGTCGTGCGCGAAATCAAAGGATTGCTGCCGGCCTGATTTATGCCGCGCGCGTTCGCAGGTTGAGCATTTTTCTGCCCGCCATTTTTCTGCGATACCTTCAGCAGAAAAATGGCGGGCAGAAAAATGAAGATAACCCTGCGTAAAGCATTCGCTCGGCAAACTTTTTCACGAGAGGCCCCGAATGAAACTTGAGCGGTTTACCATCTGTCTTGTGGTCCTTCTGAATCTGTCCGCCATGGCTTGCCAAAACACTTCGCCGAATAAAACCGACCAACCCGTCGTTCAGAGCGCCCAGTCAGCCGAAGCGCGCGATCCGCATTCGTACTCGAATCCCGAACAGGCGCGCGTCAAACACCTCGATCTGGATTGCGAAATCCTGTTTGACCGCAAAGCCATTAAAGGCGCGGCAACCTTGACGCTCGAACGCCTGGCTTCCGGCGACCACCCGCTCAAACTCGACACGCGCGACCTGAAGATCATCAAAGCCGAAGCGTCGAGCGACGGGACGAATTTTGCGGCGACCCAGTTCACGCTCGGCGACGCGGACAAAATCCTCGGCGCTCCGCTCACCATTCAACTGCCCGCGCAGGCTACAAAAGTCCGCATCGAATACGAATCGAGTCCGAACGCTTCCGGCGTGCAATGGCTCGAACCGGCGCAGACCGCCGGCAAAAAACATCCTTACGTCTTCACGCAATCGCAGGCCATCCACGCGCGGAGTTGGATTCCTTTGCAGGATTCGCCGGGCGTGCGGATCACTTATTCGGCGACCGTTCGCACGGCGAAAGGATTGCGCGCAGTGATGAGCGCCAGTGAGAGTCCGTTCAACGGCCCGGTCGGAGTCGATCAGAGCGGTTACGCTTTCAACATGCCGCAGGCGATTCCGCCATATCTGATCGCATTGGCTGTGGGCGACCTAGCCTTCAAACCTCTCAGCGAGCGAACAGGCGTTTACACCGAACCGGCGACGCTGGAGAAAGCCGCGCACGAGCTGGAAGATACCGAAAAGATGGTCGTGGCGACCGAGAAGCTTTATGGGCCGTACCGCTGGGGACGTTACGACATCCTGGTCCTGCCGCCGAGCTTCCCGATTGGCGGGATGGAAAATCCGCGGTTGACTTTCGCCACGCCGACGATCCTGGCGGGAGACAAGAGCCTGGTGTCGCTCGTCGCGCACGAACTGGCCCATTCGTGGTCGGGCAATCTAGTAACCAACGCGACGTGGCGCGACTTCTGGCTCAACGAAGGTTTCACGACCTACCTCGAACGGCGCATTACCGAAGCTATCTACGGTCGCGAGCGCGAGGAGATGGAGGCGGCGCTGGGGCTTCAATCGTTGAAGCAGGAGATGGATGATTTGCCGGACGCGGATGAGATTCTGCACGTTGATCTCAAAGGGCGCGATCCCGACGAAGGCTTCACGCTCGTGCCTTACGAAAAAGGCGCGCTGTTTCTGCGCCACCTGGAAGAGACTTTCGGGCGCGAACGTTTCGATCAATTCCTGAAGAGCTATTTCGATCACTTCGCTTTCCAAAGCATCACGACAGCTGATTTCCGCGCGTACCTGCAAAAGAACCTGCTCGATTCCAATCCGCTACTCGCTGTGAAAGTTCCGGTGGACGAATGGATCACCAAACCCGGATTGCCAGCCAGCGCTCCGAAGCCGCAATCGGACGCCTTCGCCAAAGTCGAACGGCAAGCCAATGATTGGATGCAGGGCAAGACTCCGGCGGCAAAGCTTCAAACTAGAAACTGGTCAACGCAGGAGTGGCTGCATTTCCTCAAGTTCCTGCCGCAGCAGTTGAATGAAAAACAGATGAAGGAGTTGGATCAGGCTTTCAATCTGACGAAGACTGGCAACGCCGAGATCGCGCATCAGTGGTTGCTGATTTCGATTCGCAACCAATACAGCGCGGCTTACCCGCGACTCGATGAGTATTTGACTTCAATCGGCCGGCAGAAGCTGATCAAGCCGTTGTATGAAGAGTTGGTGAAGACGCCGGAGGGGCGTGAGCTGGCACTGAAGATTTACGCGAAGGCGCGACCGGGCTATCACCCGATCGCGCAGAATGCGGTGGACAAGATTGTGAAGGGGGAAAAATCCGGATGACTGACAGAGCGAAGATCGGAAGCGACGAGCGAGCGACCAAAAGCTTCAACGGCGCTAAAAGTGGAGCGTTACCTGGATTCGCGTCATTTGCTCAAACAAGAACTGCGAATTGTTCAATAGTCCCATTTTATTTACAGGAGCAATTGTTTTAGCCGCCTGCGATACCGAAACCCGCCTCAATTTCTGTCGATCACCTCTGCAATCACTCTTCCGCGAGCCGTTTTCATTTCCAAACCGAAAAGTCCCGCTATCGTTGGCGCGATATCGATCAGGCGCGCATATTCGATCTTCACACCAGACTTGATTCCTTTCCCGGCAAAGATCAGCGTCGCCCGCATCTCAGATCGTGAAGGTGAATAACCGTGAGTCGCTCGCTCCAGAGCTTTGGAAATCGTGGAGCCTGTCGTTCGAGACGACATCGCATAGGATGGGGCTGCGTCGAGATAAAGCGATGCGCGCGGGTCGGCGCCGAGTCTGGCGGCATCGTGTCTTGATATAATGCGCCAGATCGGACTGTCTGGCTTTTCGTATTGCTGGCTGAAGAGTTCTTCGACCTCCCGGACGAAGTTTTCGCCCTGCGGATTTCTGACGAAGATTGCCGCTGAACCGCCGAAGGTTTGGGCAACGGCTCGCCAGGACACGATCCGTCCCTGCGCGTCCGCCGAAAGCCAGCCTTTTTTCGCCAATATGACATTCGGACTGAACTCACGCTCGATCCTCGCCGCGCCGTGATCGGAAGCTATGATGAACGTGGTGTCATCGCCAATTTGAGAGCGGATGGTTGCGTCAACGATTTTCTTGACGAGCGCGTCAATCTGTTCAAGGGAGCTTACGGACTCTTCCGAAAGCAATCCGTAATGGCGTTGCGCCAAATCGAACGACGAGAAGTTGATCAACAGCAAATTGGGACGATGTTTTTCAATCAGGTAAACAGCCGCCGCCGCCCTGAATAAATCCTGAGGCTGAATGAAAATCTTGTCCTTCCTGCCAACAGGTTTGGCGACCGATTCCGGTTTTAGCGTAGACAGTATCTCGTCCCTGAGTCCGGGAGGGTTATCGCTCAGCTTGCCATCCGGCTCTTCAAAATTGTCCGGCAGATTGAAGTTGATCATTGCATCAGCAGTCACAGGAAAACCGACAGCGGCGGTAGTCAGTTTCGCGCGTCCAGACAATTCCCAGATCGCGTCGGTTTTGATCTCCTTCGCCGACGCATGTTGTTCCTCCGCTTGGGTCGCGGATCTCTCATCGAATGGATAGTCGAAATATATTCCGTGATCCGCGGGGAGCGTTCCGGTGACGATAGTCGCGTGCGCAGGATTGGTCTGGGAAGGGAAGACGCTTTCGACTCCAATTGCAAATGAACCTTTCGCACGTAGCGATTGAATGGTTGGGACACGCAAGCGTGATGCTTCCGCATCGGCGCTGAAATCAGATCGCAATCCGCTGATAGAAATCAGAATGATGTGTGAGCTGACTCTCGGCAGTTTTGGTTGAGCCTCTTGCTTTGATATTGGTTGTTGCGCCAGCGAAGAGGGAAGCGCAATGACACAGATCAGCAGAAGAGCCAGCGCCAGCGAAGACAAAATAATTGGCCGGGAAATTCCGTGCGGCATAAAGGCCCAGTGGTTACTCTGCCCGCGTGTTGTGAATCACTTCAATCATTTCGCGCACGGCGCGGTCGAGTCCGACCAGCGCCGCTCGCGCGATAATGTTATGACCGATGTTGAATTCTTCGATTTCAGAAATGCGGGCAACTGCGCCGACGTTGCGGTAAGTCAAGCCGTGCCCAGCTGCGACTTTCAATCCCGCTTTCACCGCCGAACGCGCGGCAGTGCGGATGCGCGTGAGTTCTGTTTCGATCTCTCCGGTTCGGCGCACGGTCGCATCGCCCGGATGTTCGTTCAGATGAGCGTAATTCGCCGTGCATATCTCAACCTGAAACGCGCCCAGCTTGGCCGCCGCCTTGATCTGATTTATGTCCGGATCAATGAAGAGGCTGACGAAGATGCCGGCGTCATTCAGCTTTCTGAGCGCGGCTCTGACAGCCTTCTCGTTCCCGATCACATCCAGCCCGCCTTCGGTTGTGATCTCCTGCGGGCGTTCCGGGACGAGCGAAACGACATCCGGTTTGATGCGAGTCGCAATCCCAACCATCTCGTCAGTGGCAGCCATCTCGACGTTCAGGTGCGTGATAACAACCTGCTTTAGGGCGATCAAATCATAGTCCTGAATATGACGGCGGTCGCTGCGAAGATGCGTAGTGATTCCATCCGCTCCGGCAAGTTCACAAATCACCGCGGCGGAAACAGGGTTCGGCTCATTCGTCCGCCGGGCCTGGCGAATCGTTGCAATGTGGTCAATGTTGACGTTGAGTCTGCTCATCACAATCAGGATTGCCGCGCTCGCGCGAGCGCCGCGTCGTAATTGTATTTTCCCGTCAAATCATTCAAGCGGATCGTTGAAACCTCCATCAGAACTTTGACTGTCGTTCCGAAGAGAGTGACCGATGATCCCTCGACGTGATTCCATCTCACAGGTGTTTCGAGCAAGCGCCATCCTTGCTTCTGTCCGATGAAGAGTATTTCTGGATCGAATCCAAAGCCGTCAATTCGCTGAAGAGAGAAGATCGCTTGAGCTGCTTCGCGTCGAAATGCTTTGAACCCACATTGAGTATCTTTAAAGTCCAGACCGAGCATGGCACGCAGCAGCAGATTGCCTCCGCGCCCGCGCAATTCGCGCAGGAACGATTGATGCTCGCCGATTAGTTCGTATTTGAGCGCGCGTGAACCGAAGACCACATCGTAATGATTCTCTGCGATTGGCTCGATGACTTTGACAATCTCGCTTGCGGGCGTCGCCATATCGGCGTCGTAAAAGAGAACGATCTGGCCCTGGGTTTGAAGCATTCCGTTTCTCACAGAATAACCTTTGCCCCGGTTGCCGGGATTTTCGACCAATCGCAGTCTACCATTTGCGCGGCGTTCAAACTCACGAACCCTTTCGGCAGTGCGATCCTTCGACCCATCATTTACCACGATCACTTCGCTGTCGTAGCTTTGATGGTCAAGATAATCGAAGGTGCATTCGAGCGTTTTGCCGATGCGGCTCTCTTCGTTGTAAGCCGGGATGACTATGGATAAATAAGGCATTCGCAATAATCCTTTACTCGAACGGAAATATAACATGCGGCTTTTACAGATAAAATCGGACGACGGCCTATCGTGAGTTTCATTGGCAAATCCTTTTCGATGCTTTGCCTGGACGCGACAGCCGATGCTAAGATGCTGCTTCCTCAAATAAGCCGTTACGCTCGAATAATCTCTATGAACGATGCCAGCTCCAAATTGCTTGCCGCACTTTTTGCTGAACACCGTATCTTCACCGTCAGCGAAGTGACCAGTCAGATCAAAGAGACGCTGGAATCAGAATTCTTCGCTCTGCACGTGCAAGGGGAGGTCTCGAACTACAAGCGGCATCAATCTGGCCATTGGTATTTCACGCTGAAAGATTCGTACTCGCAACTCCGCGCAGTCTTTTACAGGCAGTGGAACCGTTTGATGCGTTGGGAGCCTGAGAGCGGGCTGGAAGTCCGTGTGCGTGGGCGGTTGAGCGTTTACGAGCCTCGCGGCGAGTATCAGATCGTCGTCGAAACGATGGAGCCTGTGGGCGTGGGCGCATTGCAGCTTGCGTTCGAGCAGCAGGTCAAGAGGCTCGCCGCCGAAGGGCTGTTCGACGAATCGCGCAAAAGGGAATTGCCGTTACTGCCACGCCGTGTGGGCGTTGTGACTTCGCCCGTTGGCGCGGCGCTGCGGGACATTCTGCAAATACTCGAACGGCGCAACCGGGGAATTGACGTAATCATCGCGCCGGCGAGAGTGCAGGGAACTGGCGCGGCTCGCGAAATCGCTGACGCGATTCGCTTGCTCAACAAGCATGCGAAGAAACGCGGCAATGAGATTGACGTGATCATTGTCGGGCGCGGTGGCGGTTCAATTGAAGACTTGTGGGCGTTCAATGAAGAACAGGTCGCACGCGCGATCTACGAATCTGAAATTCCGATAGTCTCTGCCGTCGGCCACGAAACCGATTATACGATCGCAGACTTCGTCGCGGATCTGCGCGCGCCCACGCCTTCCGCCGCCGCTGAAATGGTGGCGGCTGAATCGGGCGAATTGAGATTGCGGATTGACGAACTGCAAGGCTCTCTCGCTCGCGCGATGAGTTATTACCTGCTTGTGCAAAGGTCACAACTGCGTGACCTGATCGAAAGCCGAGGCTTTGCGGAGACGGCAGGCGCAGTAATATCGCATTCGACTAAATGCCGGGAATTTGAAAGGCGCGCCGTCAATGCGATGAAAGACAATCTGCTCAAGGCTCGTTTTCGACTTCAAGACGCCAGCCGCAGAATCGAAACCACAGATTTTCGCGCTCCAATCGCCATCAAGACCGCGCGGGTAGACGCATTGACCCAGCGACTCAATCGCGCGGTTCAAAGAAGATTGGAGCGTCAACGACACAAACTGGCGGTGGCGGCAAGCAAGCTGGATATGCTGTCGCCGCTTTCGGTGCTCGGTCGCGGATACGTGTTGGTGAAGGATGAATCGGGCCATCTTGTGCCGCGAGCCGCGACGGTGAAGCAAGGACAGAAGCTGAATTTGCGGTTTGAAGACAGGGAAGTCGGCTGTCGGGTAATTTGAAGCTATGGCCAAGAACAAAGATCGAGAACAAATTTTTGAGACCTCGCTGGCCTCGCTCGAACAGATCGTCGCTCAACTGGAATCAGGAGATCTGCCGCTCGAACGCGCGCTGGAGCTTTTCGAAGAAGGCGTCGGACTGGCGCGTCATTGCCAGTCTCAATTGGAAGACGCTGAGCGCAAAGTCGAAATGCTTTTGAGAGAGAGAGGCGAAATCAAGCTCATGCCTTTTGATCTGTCAAAAGACGCGCAAGTGAACAAAGTCGAATCATCAACCACGCTTTCCGCTTTCAAACGAGAGTCAAGCGTTTCCGCAATCGAATCCGAAGAAATCGAGGATGAAGACGATCCGAATGATGCAGTGCCCTTCTAAAACCGAACCGCATGCGAACATTGCCGAATACTTCAAGCAAAAGGCCGCACAGGTTGACCAATGGCTTGATCGTCTGCTCCCGCCTGAATCGGAGATTCCTTCCACAATTCATCAGGCAATGCGGTACAGTACTTTCGCTGGCGGCAAGCGATTGCGTCCGATCTTGACCATTGCGACCGGAGAAATTTTCGGGGCTGATGAGAGAGAATTGTTGCCTGCGGCCTGCTCGATTGAAATGATCCACACCTATTCGCTGATTCACGACGACCTTCCAGCAATGGACAACGACGATCTACGGCGCGGAATGCCCACTTGCCACGTGAAATTCGGCGAAGCGATGGCGATTCTCGCTGGGGACGCGTTGTTGACTCAGGCCTTTCTGACGCTGGCGGATTACGAAACATCGAACGCGGAGAAAAAGGCGCGCGTGGTCTCTGAGGTAGCGCATGCGGCGGCGACCGCGCGCGCTTTGATCGGCGGCCAAGTCCTCGACATTCAATTTGAAGGCAAGCCTGTTACTGGCGCCCAACTCGAAGAGATTCATCAAGCCAAGACTGGCGCCTTGATTCGCTGCGCTGTTCGCATCGGCGCAATCATCGGCGGCGCGAACGAAGATGAATTGAAATCGTTGACCGAATACGGAGATAAGGCTGGCTTGGCTTTTCAGGTGGCGGATGATCTACTCGATGAAACCGCTACCAGCGAAGAGTTGGGCAAGACCCCTGGCAAGGATGCGGCAAACCAGAAGGCGACCTACACCTCGCTTTACGGAGTTGACGGCGCGCGTCAAATGGCGGATCGCCTTTGCCGTGAAGCCATCGCCGCAACCCTGAAGGTGCGACGAGACACGTCGGTTTTGGAAGTTCTAGCGCGATTCATCGTTGAGCGAAGATCGTAAAAGCCTTGGCAGACCGCTGAAACCTCGGCCTCACTTCCTTGACAGAGCAAAACACGATTGTTAGTCTCCCAGTTTTCCAATACTGGTACTTTATCTGAGAGGGTTATTATGAAGCGAACTTTTCAACCCAACAATCGTCGGCGCGCCAAAACTCACGGCTTTCGTGAGCGCATGAGCACCAAAAGCGGTCGCCTCGTTATCAAGCGCCGGCGCGCAAAAGGCCGCAAGAGACTGACGCCGAGCCATAACTGATCAATCCCCTTTCTTCGTTGCACGGACTGCGTTTTTGAATAGAACGTCTGATTGATGCCCCTTGATCCCCGTTAATGAAAGCTTCACGCAAGCTGCAAAAATTGCGCAACAATCAGCAATTCCGCAGAGTATACGAACAGGGCCAGAGGTTTCACACACCGTTCTTTTCGGCTTTCATCCGAAAAAGCGACAGCGGCGAGCAGCGGTTCGGAATCACAGTGACTCGGAAAATCGGCTGCGCCGTAATTCGCAATCGTTGCAAACGAAGACTCAGGGAAGTCATGAGGGCGTGTCAACTTGAAGGTTTGAACTCCACCGGCTTCGACCTTGTCGTCAACGCCAAATCCGGATTGGCCGAGGCCGACTATAAACAACTTCAGGAAGCTTTTTCGCGGGTGATGGGAAGATTTCGCGATTCGCTGGTGAAGCAAAGCAGTTGAAAGCAGACACGGCGAGATCAATATGAAAGTTATAGCGGTTTATCTTCTGCGGTTTTATAAATACGCGATCTCGCCGATTCTGCCTCCTGCCTGCCGATTCTCGCCGACTTGTTCGGAGTACGCCGCTGAAGCGATTGAAAAGTACGGTTTTTTGAAGGGGTTTTGGCTGGGGTTGAAACGGTTGTCGCGCTGTCATCCGTTCAGCAACGGCGGTTATGACCCTGTCCGTTGAAGCCGGTAACTCTTTAGGCTAAGCTCTGATCCGATCTCGTTGCTTTCAAATTTGCGGTTTGAGTTTGTAGATGGAAAAAAGACTAATTCTATTCCTTATCCTTTCTGCTGCGATCTTCTTCGTTTGGACGTTTTTCTTCGCGCCAAAACCTGTCGCCCCTGATCAGAACAATCAGGTGGCTTCGACAACTCCTTCTCCTTCGCCGGTAGTCACTGCTACGCCTGAAATCAAGAATCAAACACAGCCTGCGACTCAAGCGACGCCTGCGACTCAGGCTGAAGCGCGCCAGATCAAGCTTCAAACGGATCATTGGGTCGCCACTCTGTCGAATCAAGGAGGAGTGGTGACGGAATGGACCATGACCAGTTTCACTGACGGAAAGCCAATTGATCCGCCTAAAGGGGTCAACCTGATTTCCGCTGAGCTTAGTCAGAAGGTCGGCGCGCCATTTCGGTTCTATATTCCATCCGACACAGCGCTGGAAAAAGAGTTGAACTCGGCCACGTACGAAGTCCGAGGTGTGTCTGGTTCAGAAGGCTCTCTAAACAAAGGCGAGAAGAAAGAGATCACGTTTTATTACGCGAACAATGGAGTAGAAGCCAGCAAGACACTTATTTTTAAGGGCTTCGGTTATGAAAACAGTTCAGGATTCGATTTCGACTACATCGCGAGCGTCAAACGCAACGGCAGTCCGGTTCCAGCCTACGTGGCTATCGGTCCGAATTTTGGTGATCAAAGCGTAAAGGAAGTCAGCACCTACAAGCACGCGCCACAGGTGACTTACGCCGTGGGCAGCGACGTGGATACGGAATCTGCTGATAGTTTGAAGGGGGCTGCCGCTCACCCAACGTCTTTACCTGTCACCTGGGCTGCTGTGGATGATAATTACTTTGCGCTGGCGATTGTGCCGCCACAGCCTGCTCACGCAGTTCGCCTATTGAACGAGAACTATGTTTCAATCGCCGTTCAAATTGATCACGGCGCCGTCAATCACGTTTATGCAGGCCCGAAAGACATCAACCTGCTCAGTCTGATCAGCGCCAGGTTCGGTCTTGCCGAAAAGGGAAGCCAGTTGGAGGACATTGTCAGCTACGGCATCCTGGACTTCATGCGCTTTATGCTCAAGCCGATCGCGCAGTTTATGCTCACGGCGCTGCGCGAGATCAACAAGTTCACCCACAACTTCGGCTGGTCAATCGTCATTCTGACCGTCGCGTTGAATATGCTCTTCTTCCCATTGCGATGGAAGAGCTCGGTGATGATGAAGCGCGCTGCAGCGCTACAGCCGCAGATGAAAGATCTGCAGGAGCGGATGAAAAAGCTGGACAAGAACGATCCGCGCATGCACGATCTTCAGAAAGAGCAGATCGCGTTGATGAAGCAAGGCAACCCGCTGATGGGCTGCCTGCCATTGCTCCTGCAAATGCCGTTTTTTATGGCGGTATTCGCCATCCTGACGGTTTCAATCGAAGTGCGAAACGCTCCTTTTATTGGCTGGATCAAGGACCTTTCCTCGCAGGACCCGTATTACATCCTGCCGATCATTATGTGCGTGACCATGATTCTGCAAACGGCGCTGACGCCGACAACTATGGACCCGATGCAGAAGAGGATTCAATATGTCATGCCCGTCATTTTGACTCTTTTCTTTTTCGTCTCCGCGCCGGCAGGATTGGTGTTGTACTGGATGGTAAGCAACCTGGTCGGTGTCGGCCAGCAATACGTGATCAATCGCATCACCCCGACCCCGCCGTCGGCGGCAAATACGCCTGACCCTGACAAAACCGATCAAAAGCGCGCGAGTAGGAAAAAAGCTAAAGCGGCGCTTGCGAATCAATAGAACGTCGCCGTTCCATAGGACGAGTTATGACACAAGAAAACTTCGAAGGAATGAGAGAGAAGATCGAAGGCTTCGTGAAAGACCTGATCGACCGGTCATCGCTTGATCTGAGAGTCGAGGTGCGCGAACCAGAGCCGAAGAACATCGCGGTCTCGTTTCAGGGATTCGATCTGCCGTTGTTGCTCAGCCACAATGCGGAACTGCTCGATGCAATGCAATACATCTCCCGCCGCGCTTTCGCCGATGCGGTCGCCGCCGGAATTCAGATTGATTTCGACGCCAACGGTTACCGCGACGCGCGTAAGCAGGAGCTTGAGATCATGGCTCAAAAAGCCGCTGAGAAAGTGAAGGTGACGAAAGTTCCTTTTGTGTTCGATCCGATGAATGCTCAGGATCGCCGCATCATTCACACGGCCCTGGTTGATTTTCAGGGAATCAGGACGGAGAGCGAAGGAGACGGACAGATGCGAAGAGTAAAAGTGCTGCCTGTCTGATGCGTACTCGAGACTTCCCTGTTTCTCCTCCCGCCTTTCGGTCCTCGCCAATCGCAACAATTTCGATGGATTCACAGCGATTCAAAACCATTGTGGCCATCGCCACGCCTCAAGGCTACGGCGGCATTGGCGTCATCAGGCTTAGTGGAGATGAATCAATCGCTTTGACCCGCAGACTATTGCGCAACGGCGATCAAATGGGTTTCACGCCCAACCACACCTCATTCCATCATTTGATCAATCCTGAAACCGGCGCGACGATTGACGATGTGATTATCACCTTCTTCAAAGCGCCGCATTCGTTCACCGGCGAAGACGTGGTCGAAATATCGTGTCACGGCAGTCCAGTTGTGTTGTCTGAAACCCTTCGTTTGTTGACTTCGTTCGGCGCAGAGTTGGCTCAACCCGGTGAGTTCAGCCTGCGCGCTTTTCTCAATCAGCGAATTGATCTGACGCAGGCTGAAGCGATCAAAGACCTGATTCACGCGCAAACGACGCATCAGGCGCGCATCGCAGCCAGGCAATTGCGCGGAGAGCTTTCAAAGCAATTACAGCCAGTCAAAGAAGGATTGACTGAACTGATCGTTCACTTCGAGTCTTCAGTTGAATTCGTCGAAGATGATCTCGATTCGTTGAATGTTGCTTTGTTTCTTCAGCGGATAGATCAATACATCGAAAAACTCAGCCAGCTCGCTTCGAGTTATCGAATGGGAAGACTCATTCGTTCCGGCATCAAGCTCGCTCTGATCGGGCAACCGAATGTGGGCAAATCGTCACTCTTCAATGCCCTGCTCGGTCGAGATAGAGCGATTGTGACTCACCTCCCCGGCACGACGCGTGACACTTTGAACGAGCCGTTTGCGATCAACGGCATCCCGATTGACTTAATAGACACAGCGGGAATTCGAGAGACCGAAGACTTTGTCGAGCGGATCGGCGTCGAGAGAACCATGACAGCAATCAGTGAAGCCGACTTCATCATCGCAGTCATCGAATCGAACTCGACTCTTCCTGGTGAAGAGATCGAACTGATCAAGCAGTTCCCTGTCAATCTGTACACCATCAACAAGTCCGATCTCGGAATCACTTTGCCTGAAGCGGCGATGGAGTGGTTGAGCGCAAGAGGCTCCGTCGTGAAAGTCTCGGCGCTCACTGGCGAAGGGATTGATGAATTGAAGCGGACGATACACAAGCAAATCGGCGCCGAATCTCAAACCCATATCGAAGATGCTATAATCACGAACGAGCGTCATTACTCCGCATTGGAACAAGCATTGGATGCCCTGCAACAAGCCAAGCGCGATTTGAACGCAGGCTTAACAGAAGAGGTAGCTCTGGCGAATTTGCACCAGGCGCTTCGCAGTTTAGGAGTAATTACTGGCGAGACACTCATCGCAGATATCATCCACCAGATTTTCTCGACTTTCTGCATCGGAAAATGAGCGCGACCAAAGATGGTCTGAAACGTATGCCGTACTTTGACGAAGAATTCGATGTGATCGTGATCGGAGCGGGACATGCCGGATGCGAGGCGGCGAACGCCGCAGCGCAACTCGGCGCGAAGACCGCGATCGTCACGTTCAACCTGGATTTGATCGCCCAGATGTCCTGCAACCCGGCCATCGGCGGCATCGCCAAAGGACATTTGGTTCGGGAGCTTGATGCGCTGGGCGGGCTAATGGGCCGCGTGATTGATCAGACCGGCATCCAGTTTCGCATGCTCAACCGCAGCCGCGGCCCTGCCGTGCAAGCCCCGCGAGCGCAGGCCGACCGCGCTCTCTATCGCCAGCAGATGCGGCGCGAGCTTGAAGCCATTCCTAACCTCTTCCTTCGGCAGGGTGAGGTCATACAGGTTCTAACTGAGGAAGATCGTGTCGTCGGCGTTGAATTGATGGATGGACGAATGCTTCGCGCCGAAGCGGTCGTTATCACCACAGGGACTTTCCTGAACGGCCTGATCCATATCGGCGAGAAGCGATTCTCTGCCGGACGCTCAGGTGAACCGCCATCAGTAAAACTCGCAGAGAATTTGCGCAACCTCGGTTTCAGAATTGCTCGACTCAAGACAGGAACTCCGCCTAGACTCGACAGCCGCTCGATTGATTTCAAGGCATTTGAAGAGCAGCCGGGCGACGAAATCCCCACGCCGTTTTCGTTCACGACCAGAGCGATCACTCAACGCCAGATTTCGTGTTACATCGGCTACACGACTCCATCACTTCATCAAACGATTCGCGACAACATCAGCCGTTCCCCGCTATACAGCGGTCAGATTGTAGGCATTGGCCCGCGCTACTGCCCTTCAATCGAGGACAAGGTCGTCAAGTTCCCCGACAAAGATCGGCATCAACTATTTTTGGAGCCGGAGGGCTATCACACATACGAAGTCTACCTGAACGGTTTTTCGACCAGCCTTCCGGCAGATTTGCAGCGCGAGTTGGTCAAACAGATTCCTGGTCTCGAAACAGCCGTAATGCTCCGCCCAGGTTACGCGATTGAGTACGACATGGTTGATCCGACTGAACTTTGGCCGTCGCTTGAGACCAAGCGCGTTCGTGGACTTTTCAACGCCGGTCAGATCAACGGCACAACCGGTTACGAAGAGGCTGGCGCTCAGGGAATCATCGCCGGCATCAATACGGCTCGCTACGTCCACCGGCAGGATCCAATCTCAATCGAACGTGACTCCGCCTATATCGGAATTTTGATTGACGATCTAGTCACTCAGGGAGTGGACGAGCCGTATCGGATGTTCACTTCCCGCGCCGAGCAAAGGCTCAAGCTCAGGATTGATAATGCCGACGAGCGGCTCAGCCAACTTGGCTTCGAAATCGGGATGTTGCCGAAAGATCAGTACGAAGAGTTTGTCGCCAAAAACAGTCGAAAGGGCGAACTGAGAGAGCATTTCCGCCGAACGACTATCTCCGCTCGCACGGAAGGTTATCAGCAATTTGCTGAGGCTTCCGGCATCCATCTTTCCGAAGCCGTCAGTCTGAGCCAGTTGGCGAAACGCCCAGAGATCACTGCGGGGTGTTTGGTTCATCTGCTTCCCCAAGCTTTACGTGATCGGTGCGGCGTTGAGGAGATCGCCACCGTGATCACTGACTTCAAATACGAGGGATACTTGGTTGCGCAAGAGAGTATGGCGAACCGTCTGGCAAAGGCCGCCAACCGAAACATCCCTTTGAACATCGAGTATGCGCGAATTCCGGGTTTGTCCAACGAGATGATCGAGAGACTCAATCGTGTGCGGCCTCAGACTCTCGGCCAGGCGATGAGGATTCCCGGCCTTACTCCAGCGGCTCTCTCATTGCTCACCGTTCACGTAGAACTCGCGTCGCGCCAGCAAGTGTCGTGATGGGGTCACAGATTTCATTGCTGAAGCAGATTCTCCGCGCTGGTGAAGGGTGGGACGGAAGAAGATTTTCCAGCGCAGAGATTGATCTGCTCTCGAAGCACTATGAACTGACCCTGAAATGGAATGGCCGCCTTCACCTGACAACTCTGACTCAGCCACAGGATTTCTTTGAAAGACACATCCTTGAATCCGCGTTCGCTGAATCGCTGATACTTCCCTGCGTTCATCAAATCTGGGATTTAGGCTCAGGCTTGGGCATACCAGGCATAGTGATAGCAGTTTTACGTCCTGATTTGACTGTTCACCTAGTCGAAGCCAGCCGGAATAAAGCCGTTTTTTTGGAAGAGGCAGTAGGAACCCTGGCATTGACCAACGCCAGGGTAGTCAGATCCAGATTGGAATCGATCGAAAACCTGCCGCTGGAATCCTGCTTGACCGTTCGAGCTGTTGAGAGAATGGAGAAGATGTTGCCTGAGATGATGAGATTGGGAGTTAGGGCTTCGCAGATTCTGATCTTCGGCGCGAAATATCTTGAGGATGAAGCCAGAAAAAAATTGACGGAGCGATGGCGGATCGGAAGCTCTTTGATTCCTGGCTCCAACCGCAGATATCTGATCAATCTCTCTCGTTCCACGTGAAACGCTCCGGCAGAGCGAAAATCGCCCTCATCCGCCACTTCCCTCCCGTTCCACGTGAAACACCATTTCCGCGCTTTTACTTGCCCTTTCACTTGTGATAATTTGCGCCTCGTTGTTCAGGGTTCATACCATCGCGCCTCAAGCAGGAACTTATGGGCAAAATCATAGCGATCTCCAACCAGAAGGGGGGGGTCGGTAAAACAACAACCGCAATAAATCTTTCCGCCTGTATGGCGGCGGCGGAGATTCCCACGCTGCTGGTGGACATGGATCCGCAGGCCAATGCGACGAGCGGAGTCGGAATAAGAAAAGCCTCTTTCAAACGCAGCGTCTATCATTCGATGGTCATGAACGAGCCGGTCGCCAATATTCTTCTTACTACTGAACTGGAATATCTCAAACTGGCTCCGTCCGACCGTAATCTGGCGGGAGCGGAAATCGAATTGATCGATGTCGAAGAGCGGGAATTTTACTTACGGAAAGTCCTGGAGAATCTGCGCGATAAATTTGAATACATGATTGTTGATTGCCCTCCGAGTCTTGGCTTACTAACTTTGAATGCTCTAGCCGCCGCAGATTCAATCATCGTCCCCATCCAGTGTGAGTATTTCGCGTTGGAAGGAGTGACCGATCTCTGGGACACTCTGGTAAGAATTCGCCGGAGCCTCAATCCAAATCTGGCCGTGGAGGGTTTTCTGTTGACTATGTTCGACGAGCGAACCAATCTGTCAAACCAGGTAGTGTCGGATTTGAGGGATTTTCTGGGGGCGCAGGTTTTCCAGACGATGATTCCCCGTAACATACGGCTGGCCGAGGCTCCGAGCCACGGTAAGCCGATCATTCTCTACGACATCAAATCTCGCGGCGCTGAAAGCTATCTGAACTTAGCGAAAGAGGTATTGGAACATGACAAGAAGAGCGTTAGGGAGAGGCCTGAGCGCCCTGCTCTCTGATTCAGCGACGCAGGGTGATGAACTGCTCGAAATAGACATTGATCTGATTGATCCCAACCCTGACCAGCCGAGGTCGCGTTTTCCCGAAGACAAGCTCAACGAGCTGGCTCAATCTATCAGATCGAATGGTTTGGTTCAGCCTCTATTATTGCGGCGAATTGCGAATGGGCGATTCCAGATAGTTGCTGGCGAACGTCGCTGGCGGGCGGCGCAACGCGCCGGTCTGCACAGAGTGAACGCAGTCATCCGCAGCATACCCGATTCAAAATTGCTCGAACTGGCGCTGATCGAGAATATTCAGCGGCAGGAACTCAATCCGATCGAAGAGGCTCTGGCCTACCAACGCCTGATTCACAACTTGGGATTGTCACATGACGAGGTCGCGCGACAGGTCGGAAAAGATCGATCCTCGATCACCAATTGTCTAAGGCTGCTGAAATTGCCTGAAGATGTTCAGAAGATGCTGGAGGACGACATGATCTCGATGGGACATGCGCGAGCATTACTTGGATTGGACACCAAAGATCAGATAAGAAGATTGGCCAACGAAGTAGTTGAAAAGAAGTTGTCGGTTAGGCAAACAGAACAGGCCGTACAGGCATTAAAGCGGTCTTCCTCTTCTTCGGGTAGAGAGAACTCGACACCTTCAGGTAATGATGCTAACATCCGTGCGGCTGAGTTGAAGATGAAAAAATTCCTCGAAACTCAGGTGCGAATCATCCAGCGCAGTCAAAACGGAGGCAGGATTGAGATCCAATTCAGTTCGGCGAGCGAGTTGGACAGGATTTACTCAATCATCATGCGGAAGTCAGACCCATAATCCTTTCCCCCCTCGGAACGCGATCTGAATTCCTACGCAATTATCACCAGATATAAATGCCCCGACACATTTTCGTTAGTTTCTCTAAAATTCAATCCAATCCAGGAGGACTTTTATGAAGTTCGGCAGCAGCAAATCGTCAATGTCCTATAGCAGTAACGACGCACCAACCGATCTTCGCAGCTTTTTGGGCGAAGGCACTGAGATTACAGGTGAGATCAAGTTTTCGGAGATTATGCGAGTCGACGCCAACATTTCAGGGACGATCACTTCCGATTCCGGCAGTCTGCTTATTATGGAAAGAGGGCGCGTCAAAGCTACGGTTCAGGCTGGTATTGTTGAAATCAGCGGGATTGTGGAAGGGACAGTCACGGCGAAAAACAGTGTGAAGATTCATTCAACCGGTCGCGTTTACGGCGACATCTTCACTCCCGCTCTGATCATCGAGCACGGCGCGGTTTTTGACGGAAAGTGCCATATGCTCGATAATAAACACAGCAATGCGGCAAAGGACTTTGCCAGGGTTGAGCAAAAGCCATTGACGGACACCAAAGGTCTGAAAGTGGCTGATGCAATCTGATCACTAAATCTGTTCGTTTGCGCTTAATGCTTTTGAGGGAAGATCGGCGAAAAGTAAGATGGCTGCTGTCTGTGATTGGTAGACTCCACATCAGCTACATATCAAGCTGATCTCTGAAATTGTTGAGTAGTACGAGGTGTTGTTTTGTTATGAGCAAGCCAACACCTCCACGAAACGCTAGTTGTAGTAGTGCAGAGTTGGAAAACGGGGACGTAAGCGAACAGGCTGTCGAGTGACAGGCAAATCAGCAGTGTAGGAAACGCTCTTTGTGGCCCGCCGCGAGGAAGAAACCATCCTAGGTTCTGATGGACTAAGCCGCATCATAGCAAAACTTCTGAATGAATTGTAACGACGCACACTCTCAAACTCGACTTTATCCATTTTGGAGGCACGGAGTGCGGCCCTTAAACGTTAAGCGTCAGGTTAGGCCTGAAAGTCGTTGAAAATCAGCAGTTTTGCGAACGTTAGGAAATACGTTAGATCCGTTCAGGAAACATGTGACATCTGCTTTTCGAGCTGAGTTCACATAATTCCCAGGGACTTTTTACAACTGCCTGTCAATCAAGGGCTCCAGGCCATTTCAAATTGGATAAAGTCGAGTCAAAGGAAATCAACCAGTTATTGCCCTGCTTATGCACTGTCACCGTTGTGGAAACCTATTGGCAAATGAAAGCGCGTTCTGCAATCGCTGCGGCGCAAAAGTACAAAACGAATTGAAGCCTCGACGCCCAGCTTACCTTGCTGTTCCTCCGCCTCGTCCTGCACGGCGCGCTCCCGTGAGGCCATCTCCGCCTGACCTACCGCCGCAAGAAGAGTATTACGAGGAATATCCTGAGGAACACGAGGTTTATGATGATGGCGTCGCCGACGATAACGAGCGTGTGATCTTCAGCATTACACCGGCGTTTTACGAAGTTGGTCTCACTTACTTCTGGACGACGCTGTTATCAATGCTTATCACGGCAGCAGTATCACTCGCGGGGCGCCAGTTGTGGATGGCGATGATCGCTTCGGCCATAATCTTCATATACCCTATCAGCCGCCACATTCAATTCAGACATACTGTCTACACTTTGACCAATATCAAAGTAGAAATTCAATCGGGCATATTTTCGCAGACAGCGCGCAACGTTCCCTTGCGGCATATTAGAGATGTAACGGTCAGCGAGACATTCAAAGAACGTCTGATTGGTATTGGAGATGTGTTGATTGACAGCGACGCGGTGGAAGGTAAAATAACCATGAATAATATCAATAGCCCGCGCAGGTACGCAGATTTGATTTTGGATCAGTTGCAGCATTGGAGATGAGAAAAAGCTGTCCTCTTCTTCGTGATCTTCAAATAATCCACATTGCTCCAATCGGCGCGGCGACCCATCGGCCCAAGCTTTAGAGGAGGGTTGCATTGCCTAAGCTTACCTTTATTTCACCACTGCACAAATTTTTCATTGGAACTTGTTCCTGGCTACTCATCACGACCTCTTTTTTGATTGTCAGCAACATTCGAGGTCAAACCAGAGAACCTATCGTCAATAAATCTCAAAGCTCTTACACCTCCCAACAGTTGCGCGATTTGTTGCCCGCGCGCTTAGGGGAAACTTGGCGAGCGGCTGGACAGTCCCGCATTTGGCACATTGAGCAGTTTTCAGCATTGCCCGATGCCGATGTATATTCGGAGTATGGCCTGCAAAAAATCATCAGCCGTGCTTATACCAATGGCAAAACCAGGATAACAGTTGAAATCTTCGACCTGAGCTTTATATCTGGCGCTTATGGCCTGTTCACTTTCAACCGAGTCTTCCTTCAACCCAACCGTCACGAATTTTACGAAGGACGCTACCTAATTAGCATATCGTCAGATTCGGATGGAAAGGTTATTGATCGATCTCTTATTGATGCGGTAAAACCCGATCTGATTGGAGAAGTGGGACAATTTCCTTTCCTGCCATCACATCTGCCGGTACCGGACCGAATCGCAGAAAGTGAAAAGTATATAGTTGGCCCTGCTGCTCTCACCAAGTTGAAGGTTTTCGGTGACCTGAAAAACCTCATCGGTTTTGATGGTGGAGTGCAGGTAATCACGGCTGATTATCGCAACGGTGATGGAATAATGAATTTGATGATCATCGAGTATCACACACCTCAATCGGCGTCTGATGGATACGCTCGAATTGAGAGCTACTTCAATTCTCTCCCTCAACAAGAAAAAGAAAAACGAATGCTCAAACGCATTGGCAACTACATTGTCGAAGCGGTAAACATTCAAGACCGGAATTCAGCGCAAAACATCGTTGGTCAGATCAAATACGAGGCAAAAGTTTATTGGGCCGGGCGCAAATTGAGTGATGTCCCTCTGGAATTTCGCCCCCCAGATCCGGTTGCTCTTGAAGAAGCGAGACGAACAGTACAGGTGCTGCTTAGATCTTTTTACTGGATCGGGGCAATGCTCTTGAGCGCAATTCTACTGGGAATAATCGCTGGCAGCTCTCTTTTCTACTGGAATCGCTACCGCCGTCGCAAACTTGGTTTGGATAACCTATTTAGCGACGCGGGTGGATCATTGAGACTGAATCTCGATGATTATTTATTGGCTCCGGAGGAGAATTCAATCAAACAAATTAGTAAAGGCGATGGGCAAAGCTGAAAGCTTGCGATTGCTTTTGTGAGAAATTTCCGGGAAATAATTGGGCAAAAAACTTCGACCTGTGCAAGCACTTTTTGCCTGATATCTGGGTCTGATCTCCATCTGTCGCTTCAGCTGCTTCAAGTCGAGCAACAAATCACTTGTTGCTTGGTAGCGGTACTCGCGGTCTTTCTCAAGGGTCTTCGCCACGATCCGCTCAAACTCAGCGGGCAAGTCAGACAGCGGCGGCGGCTCCTTTCTCCAAGATCGCCGCGATAGCGTCCCTCGTCGTGCTCCCTGCGAAAGGGCGGCAACCGGCCACCAGCTCGTAAAGCATCACGCCCAAGCTCTAGATGTCCGTGCGCGCATCCACCTTCAACCCTCGCGCCTGCTCCGGCGACATATACGCCACTGTTCCCATCGCAACACCCGGCGTGGTCGTGTCAGACAATTTTATTTCGGCTTCCGGCGGGCCTTCGGGCGCTTTCTCCACCAGCTTCGCCAACCCGAAGTCGAGCACTTTGACGTAGCCATCACGCCGCAGCATCAAGTTGTCGGGCTTGATGTCACGACGCCCGACGCCCGCCTCGTGCGCCGCAGACAAGGCCCCGGCTACTTGAATGGCGATGTCGAGCGCGTCACTCAGTGTGACCTTGGCGCGCTCGCAATGCTGGCGCAACGTCTCGCCGTCAACGAACTCAGTGACGATGTAATGCCTGCCGGCTTCCTGCCCGATCTCATAAATGGCGAGGATGTTCGGATGGTTGAGGGCCGAAGCCGCGCGCGCCTCAGCCATCTGTTTGGCAATGACCGCGACGGCGGGAGCGGCGAGGAAGGTTTCCTGCTCTTCGTGTGAGGCGATCAGCGACTCCACCTCGCGGCGCAACAATTCATCACCAACGCATTCACGTTCGAGCAACTCGGCGCGCTGGACGCCTTCGAGTTCCAATGCCTGGTGATAAAGCTGGCCGACCCGTTGGTATTGTTCAGGCGTTACGGCTGCCTCCTTTCGTGCTTTACTGCAACGGCCTGTTCTGCGGCAAGAGCAAGCGCACGTCAGAGCAATTGCAGGCTTTAGGCTATACGAACATCAAACGTTACCAGATAGGCATGCCGGTGTAGCGCGCGCTGGGCAACACGGTCGAGACCGGATTGGCCGGGTTCCGTTACATGCTTCGGCGCGACAAGACGGCCATCTTGGTTGACGCGCGCAGCCCAGAGGAATTCGCGCAAGGCAGCCTGCCCGGCGCCGTCAACATCCGCACGGGCGCATCCGACAGGGCCAACGAAGACGGTCGCCTCCCGCTCTGGGGCAAAGGCGCGCGCGTGCTCGTCTTCGCCAACACGGCGCAGGAAGCCCGCGTCGTGGCCGTGGAGATAGCGAAGAAGGCTTACTGGAACAGCAGTTATTTCGGCGGCTCGTTCAACGACCTCAAGGCGCCCGAACTCTATACGGCGAATGTCCTCGCACGGGCGCGGCGGCGGCGCTAGCCGTGCGGGTCAAGGCCAACGGCGCGCAGGGTTACGAGCCGGTGTCGCAATCGCAATCCCGTCGCATTGACAACGATCACCGCGTTGTTCATTTCATCACTCGCTCAATCGCAAACGCATGCAGACCGCCGACGAACAGCGCGGCAAACACCATTCGGGCGAGGCGGCGAAGACTTCGTCGAATCGCTTTCGCTCAGCTTGGGCGAAGCCGAAATGGCGCGCGAAGAAATCCCCCGCCGTGGTCGTGAGTAGGACCACTTCGCTCACGCTGTTTCTGATCGCTTCGTCGAGCAGACGAGCCGTCAGCGCTTTTCCCAGCCCGCTGCGCTGCAATGACGGCGCGACGGCCAGCGAGCGCAGGAGCGATACGTCGCCGTAACGTTCCTCGCCCACGCAACCGACCACCCTCTCGCCATCGCGCGCGACGAAAAACGCGCCGAAATGTTCCGCCACGCCTTCAGCCGGCAGATCGACTTCGGCCAGCAGCCTCAGCACCACGTCGAGGTCTTGCGCCGTGGCGCGGCTGATCGCCACGCTCATTTGCAGCCTCCTCCGATCTGAACCATTTCCGGCTGCCCAGTCACGCAACACGCCGCCGCTTTCGGCTCGGCGACTTCCGGCAGATTGTCTTCGAGCACGACGAAGACCTCCCAACGATAACCGTTCGGATCAACTACCCAGGCCTTGTCCTGCACGGCGTAGCAGCAAGCGGTCTGCTTTTCTTCCAGCGCGATTTTCAGACCGCGCTCTTCCCAGCGCTTCTGCATTTCGGTCACGGCCTCGGTGCTGCCAACCTGAACGCCCAGGTGATTGAGTCCTCCCGATTCTCTGACCGGATTCTCGTTGAGCGTCAGGTTGACGCCCGGTTCGGCCACGTCGAATTTGGCGTAACCACGGCGGACTTTGACCGGCTCCACGCCCCACAGAGCGCGGTAAAAAGCCAGTGATTCCTCAAGATTGTTGACGTTCAATGCGACGTGTAATTTCGGTGTCATAACGTTTGCCTCCTTTTGAAGTGCCGCGAGCGGTAGCGAGCGCGGTTCCACGATAGGTCGTCTGAGGGAGCCGCGCTCGCTACCGCTCGCGGTACCAACTACATACGTCTATCCGTATGCGCTGCGAAAGATACTCTCACAGGCTACATACGTCAAGGCAGATATAGTTACCGTCGCCAAAATATTTTTCTTCGACTATAATCCAGCGTATGGCGAAGACGAGCAGGGCATCATCTCGAAACAAGCTGGCGCCGCAGATGGCGGCTTTTTTGAAAGCCTGCGCTGACGAGACGCGGCTGCGGTTGATCAACCTGTTAGCGGCGGAAGGCGAAGTCTGCGTCTGCCATCTGGTTGATGTGCTCAATACCAACCAGCCGAAGGTCTCGCGTCATCTGGCTTATTTGAAACGCGCGGGATTGGTCAGTGACCGCAAAGACGGTTTGTGGGTTCATTACCGTCTGGCCGAACCGCTCGCCCAACACGCCGAGCGGTTGATCGAATGCATCAATTCCTGCTTCGCCGAATCTCCCGAAATGCGGCGCGATGTCGTCAAGCTGCGCGAAGTCCGCACGGCTCAGCCTATCGTGAAACTTATGGGCAGAAGCGGGCGCGCCGTTGCGGCAAAACCCTCCGGGTAAGAGTTCCTCCGCCAAATTGCCGTCGCTTTGATTTAACTCAAAATTCAGCCTATCTTGCCCGGAATTTTACTTCCCCCGGTTATCATCGCGCTTTGACTTCAAAGAGCGCCGGTCGTAAAGTCCGCTCGACATTCGCCATCAAACAACGCATTAACATACAAAATTCTGTTCGCCACTTTGTGCAAGGAGATCCTATGAATAAGTGCTTCTACGCGCGTCTTTTCTTCTGTCTGGTGATCGGCGTGTGCGCCACTACCGCCCACGCCCAATTCGATACCGCCGTCGTGCTCGGAACCGTGCGCGACCCGAACGGCGCGGTGCTGCCCAACGCGACGGTGACTTTGAAAAACATCGCCACGGGCGTGACCGCCACGACCACCACGGACGAGAGCGGCAATTATCAATTCTTCAACGTCAAGATCGGCGCTTACCGGGTCATCGCCGAAGCGCAGGGCTTCGCCAAAGCCGTCGCCGAGAAGGTCGAGGTCACGGTCAACGCGCGGCAACGCGTTGACCTGACGCTAAAGGCCGGCGCTGTAACCGAGACCGTCACCATCTCGGCGGACTCCATCCAACTGCTCGAAACCGAGTCGAGCGACCGCGGCCAGGTCATCAACCGGCAGCAGATCGTCAACCTGCCGCTGAATGGCCGCGCCTACGCCGACCTGGCGCTGCTCTCGCCCGGCGTGCGCAAGTCCGTGCTCAACAACCAGGATTCGGGCGGGCGCGACGCTTCGTTCAACGTCAATGGGCTGCGCAGCTCGCTCAACAATTTCATCATTGACGGAGTGGACAACAACTCCTACGGCACCAGCAACCAGGGCTTCTCGAACCAGGTCGTGCAAGCTTCGCCCGACGCCGTGCAGGAGTTCAAAGTCCAGACCAACAACTTCAGCGCCGAGTTCGGACGCGCCGGCGGCGCGGTGATCAACGCCTCTTTGCGCAGCGGGACGAACGAGTTTCACGGCTCGGTCTACAACTTCCTGCGCAACACCGCGCTCAACGCGACCGGCTTCTTCAAACCGACGCGGGGCCAAAAACCGGTGCTGATCCAGAACCAGTTCGGCGGCACAATCGGCGGCCCGATCATCAAGGACCGGACTTTCTTCTTCCTCGACTACGAAGGCTTCCGCCGCATCACGCGCTCGCTGCAATTCGGCACCGTGCCGACGGCGGCGCAGCGCGCTGGGCAATTGGGCGTCGCCGTGCGCAATCCTTTCACGGGGACGGTATACGCCGACGGCGCCATCCCCGCTAACGAGATCACGCCGTTCGCGCGACAGGTGCTGGCCGCGCTGGTCGCGCCCACGACCAACGCCACTGCAACCGGCTTCGTCTCGAACAACTTCGAGAACCTGCCGCGCAGCCAGTTTTACAACGACAAAGGCGACCTGAAGATTGACCACAACTTCAGCCAGAAGACGACGGCTTTCGTCCGGCTCAGCCATCGCAAGCTCAACAACTTTGAAGCGCCGGTCATTCCAGCGCCGGTCTACAGCCCGGCTAACGCTTTTGTGCGCGTGCTCAACCAGCAACTCGCTTCGGGCGTGACGCACAACTTGTCGAGCAATTCGCTGTTCGAGTTCCGCCTGGGCGTCTCGCGCACGCAGGCGGGCAAGACGCCGACCGGCGTGGGCGATTCGAACTTCCTGTTGCCGGGGTTACCGACCGACCCGCGCTTTGCGGGCGGGTTGAGCACACAAAACATTGGCGGTTACACCAGCTATGGCCGGCAGGACAGCAACCCGCAGTTCCAGGACCCGCTCGTCATCAACCCGCGTTTCAACTACACCTTCCTGGCGGGCCGGCACAGCTTCAAGACCGGCTACGAGTATCAGAAGATCAAAACCGAGATCGATGACTTCAATCCGAAATACGGCCGCAGCGCCTATTCAGGCCAGTTCAGCCGCCCGACGACCATCACGACCAGCAACAACCTGTATAACCTCGCCGACTTTCTCTTCGGCGCGCGCAGCGGTTACGACCTGAACAACGCGCTGATCATCACGCTGCACCAGCGGATGCACTTCGCTTACCTGCAGGATGATTTCAAGGTCAACCAGAAGCTGACGCTCAATCTGGGTATGCGCTACGAATTCGCCACGCCGCAGTGGGAAGATCAAAACCGCCTGGCCAACTTCGATCCGGCGACGCTGACGCTGACTCAAGCCAAAGACGGCTCGGTCTACGACCGCACGCTCGTCAACCCCGACCGCAACAACTTCGCGCCGCGAATTGGATTCGCCTACAACGTGGCCGACAAAACGGTCGTGCGCGGCGGCTACGGCATCAGCTACATCCACTTCAACCGGCTGGGCGGCGAAAACCTGCTCTCGTACAACGGGCCGAACATCATCAGCAACAGCATCACGCAGCAGGTCTCGCAAGCGCTCTGCACGGGTAACAACTTCCTCAACTGTTTCCGCAAGACGGAGCAGGGCTTCCCCGAAGGCTACGTGGCGCCGGAGCGTTTCAACCCGCTGACGGCGCGCGTCAACTTCACGCCGAACGACACGCGCACGGCCTACGTGCAGAGCTGGCATTTGTCGGTGCAGCGCGAATTGCCGTTGAAGCTGCTGGTGGACGTGGCCTACGTCGCCAATCGCAGCAACAAGCTGATCATCCTGGCCGATTACAACCAGGCGCGGCCCAACAACGCGAGCGATCCGGCGGCGGGCACGCCTTTGCAAAACCGCCGGCCATTCCCCGCGTATTCGTTCATCCAGGCATCGTTCAACGGCGGCTTTACGACCTACAACGCCTTGCAGGTCAAAGTGGAGCGGCGTTTTTCTGATGGACTTTACCTGCTCAACTCCTTCACCTGGTCAAAGGCGATTGATAATGCGGCGGGCCATCTGGAAGCCAGCTTCGGCGATAACTCGCGCGGGAACATCAAGAACCTGGCCAACGACAAGGGGCGGTCAAACTACGACCAGCCGGTCAACAACACGACCAGCATCGTTTACGACCTGCCGTTCGGGAAAGGACGCCGCTTCCTGTCCGGCGGTAACGGCGTGGTTGAATCGGTACTCGGTGGCTGGAGGCTGACGTTGATCAACACGATGGCGAGCGGCTTGCCGGCCAATGTCACTTATGGCCCGGCGTCGGCCTTCCAGGTCGGGTCGTCGCTGACTTATCGCCCGAACCAGGTGCTGCCCGACCTGTATGCGCCGGAAGGCCAGCGCAGCGTGGACAATTATCTGAACTTCAACGCGGTGACAGTCCCGACCGACCGCAGCCAGCCGTTCGGTACGATTGGCCGCAACACGGTGCGCGGGCCGAACTTCCTGCAGGCGGATTTGGGCTTGCACAAATCCTTCCCGATCTTCCGCGAAGCGACCAAGCTGGAGTTCCGGATGGAGGCGTTCAATCTGCTCAACCGGAGCAACTTCCAGGTACCAGACGCCAATGCGTCCAACATCCGCATCGTCAACGGCGCGCCGGCGGCAGGCGGCAGTTACGGCACGATCCGCAGCGCGTTTCCGGCGAGGCAGATTCAGTTCGCCTTGAAGCTCTACTTCTAACGAGGAACAACCTGACAGGAAACGGCGTTTAGAGTTCCGGCTTTAGCCGGATAGGCTTGATGATCAAGCCTATCCGGCTAAAGCCGGAACTCTAAACGCCGTCTCCTGAAGCTTCGGGTCGCCTGCGAACTTCAACCAGCGCGAGTCGTCGATCTTTGATCGTTATGCCCACCACACCTGATCAAGCCGCGCCGTCGCCAGTCCGTATTACTTCACTCGACGCCTATCGTGGCTTCGTGATGCTTTTGATGATGGCCGAGGTATTGCATCTGAGCCGCGTATCGCGGGCATTGCCGGAGAGCGGTTTCTGGGGTTTTCTGGCTTACCATCAATCGCACGTCGAATGGATAGGCTGTTCGCTACACGACCTGATCCAGCCGTCGTTCTCGTTTGTGGTCGGCGTGGCGCTGCCATTTTCGCTCGCTGCTCGAATGGCCAAGGGGCAGTCGCAGTCGCAGATGATCATCCACGCTTTCACGCGAGCGTTCATCCTGATCCTCCTCGGCATCTTCCTGCGTTCGGTCAATCGCTCCCAGACATACTTCACGTTTGAAGACACGCTGACGCAGATCGGACTCGGCTACGGCTTTCTCTTTCTGCTCGGCCTGCGTTCGGTTCGCGCGCAATGGGTCGCGTTTGGCGTGATTTTGTTTGCTTACTGGCTGGCGTTCGCGCTCTACCCTTTGCCTGCGCCGGGTTTTGACACGACGGCGGTCGGAGTACCGCAAGACTGGCCGCATTGGCTCAGCGGGTTCGCCGCTCACTGGAACAAGAACACGAACCTGGCGTGGGCGTTCGATCAGTGGTTCCTCAATCTTTTTCCGCGCGAAAAACCATTCGCTTACAACGGCGGCGGATACGCGACGCTCAGTTTCATTCCCACGCTCGGCACGATGATCCTGGGCCTCATCGCCGGCGGCGTTCTGCGCAGCGAGCGGTCGCGGCGGGACAAAATCACGTGGCTCGCCATCGCCGGCGTCATCGGAATCATCGCCGGCTGGTTATTCGGCTGGCTCGGCCTCTGTCCGGTCGTGAAGCGCATCTGGACGCCGAGTTGGACGCTGTTCAGCGGCGGCTGGTGCCTGTTGTTGATGGCGGCGTTTTACGCGGTGATTGACGTGAAAGGGTATAAACGCTGGGCGTTTCCGCTCGTCGTCATCGGGATGAACTCCATCGCGGCCTTTGCTGCTGGGCGCGTGCGTGCTGCTCATCTACTGGCTGGCGCTCCTCTGGATGTACCGCAGAAAAATCTTCCTGAGAATCTGAAGCCTCCGCATCGGCGTTTGACAGCCCGCCGCCCGCCGCTTACTCTTCGTGTATCAATTACACTAAGGTTGGATATTGATGACCAATGAGGGAGCGGATGAGAATCGGTTACGACAAATCGCGTCTTTCAGGTCTGGCCACGGACCTTTACCAATTGACGATGGCTGCGGCCTATCACGCGAACCGCCGCAACGAGCGCGCGAGCTTCGAGTTGTTTATCCGCAAATTGCCGAAAGATCGTTCGTATCTGGTCGCCGCGGGTTTGGAGCAATCGCTCGATTACCTGCGGCGCTTGAGTTTTTCCGCCGAAGAGATTGATTACCTGCGCGCCCTTCCCGTCTTCGCGGGCGCCTCGCCGGAATTTTTCGACTATCTTCACGGTTTCCGCTTCACCGGCGACGTATGCGCGATGCCTGAAGGAACGGTCGCTTTCGCCGGCGAGCCGTTGCTGCGTGTGACTGCGCCACTCGTTGAGGCGCAGATCGTCGAGACTTTTCTGCTCGCTACGATCAATTTTCAAACGATGATTGCGACCAAAGCCTCGCGCGTGGTCGAAGCCGCGCGGGGACGAGGCGTGGTCGAATTTGGCTCGCGCCGCGCCCATGGCTTCGAGGCTGCGATCTACGCGGCCCGCGCGGCGTTTATCGGCGGCTGCATCGGCACGTCGAACGTTGAAGCCGGGCGGATGTTCGACCTGCCGGTTTACGGCACCGCCGCGCATTCGTTCACGATGGCCTTCGAGCGCGAGATGGACGCTTTCCGCGCTTATTTCAAAGTCTTCCCCGAAAGCACGACGCTGCTGCTGGACACTTACGACACGATCAACGCGGCGCGAATGGCGACTGAGTTCGGTCCGAAGTTGCGCGGCGTGCGTCTGGATAGCGGCAATATGGTTGAGTTGTCGAAACAGGTGCGCGCGATTCTGGATGAAGCGGGAATGCGGGAAACGAAGATTTTCGCCAGCGGCGATCTCAACGAATACAAGATTGCGGAGATGCTGGCGGCGGGCGCGCCGATTGACCTGTTCGGCGTCGGCACACAACTTTCGACTTCGTATGATGCGCCCGCGCTCGGCGGGATTTACAAGCTCGTCGAAGTCGAATACGCCGATCACGTCGAACCGAAAATGAAGCTAAGTTGGGAAAAAGCAACTTATCCGCATCGCAAACAGGTCTGGCGCGCGGCGGATGGCGGCGGCTCGTTCGCTGGCGATGTCATCGCCAGGGTTGATGAGACCGATCTGCCGGGCGCGCCGCTGCTTGAGCCTGTGATGCGCTATGGTCAGGTTATCGCTACATTGCCTGGCTTGCGAGAGGCGCAGGAACGAGCCAGGCTACAACTCACCCGGCTGCCCGCGCGGCACAAAGCGTTGCAGATGGCCGCGCCGTATCCGGTCAGCTACAGCGCCGAGTTGGAGCGTTGCCGGCGGGCGTTACTGGGGCGGTTGGAGTCATAGAAAGATCAACGCCAGACCCAAACATTCGGAGCCTTCGAGAGCACAGGCCGCTACCAGAAGCGCCAGCCCGGGCGCGGCAATGATAATGCCTGCCTCCCGCGCGCCTGCCGCGGCGATCATCACACCGGGCAGCGCCAAAACCAGGCCGGCAATCGCTACCGGAATGGCGGCGGCGGCCCTCAGTTTGTGTCCGAAACCACGGCTCTTTTCAACGCGCGCCACCTCCGCGCAGGCGACAGTCCGGGCTTGGTTGCGGGCGGATATTTCAAATTGGTCGTCGCGACGCGCGAGCAGTTTGCCTTCGATTTTGCGCCCGTCTTTCAGGGTGATTTTGAGGTTGGTGTTGAGGGGGAAATAGGCAGCGCAGCTTTGCGCGCTTTGAGATTGATTATTGGCGCCGCTCGTTTGAGCGCGCGCCGAAGTTGACGCCAGCAGGAATGCGGCGATGATGGTCAGCCCGGCGAGTAAACGCATAAGTTTCTCCTTTCGCGTTTCGGATGAGTTATGGACTTGGGGATCAACTGTGGTGAAACGGATGCACGATAAGACCGGCGCTCGCTGCCGTCGCCGCTGACTGTGGCGCTTTAACCAACTGTCACAACGAGGAGTGAAGCAATGAAGATCGAAATCAGACAGGGAGACATCACCGATCAACCGGACGTTGACGCAATCGTGAACGCGGCAAACACTGACCTGATGCTGGGAGCGGGCGTCGCGGGCGCGATTCGCCGCAAAGGCGGAAACATCATTGACGAAGAAGGCCGGAAGAAAGCGCCGATCCGCTTGGGCGAAGCGGCGGTGACGACCGCTGGTTCGCTGCCGAACAAATTTGTGATCCACGCGGCGGCGATGGGTTATCGTCCTGAAGACGATCTGGTCCCGAAAAAGCCGGGGACTGAATCGAGCGCCGAGATAATCCGCGACGCGACGATCAACAGCTTGCGCCGGGCGGAAGAACTGAAATTGAAATCAATCGCTTTCCCAGCGTTGGCGACGGGCGTGGCGGGTTTTCCGGTAGACGAATGCGCCGAGGTGATGATCACAGCGGCGCGCGATTATGCCTCGGAACATCCCGATAGCTCGATTGAATTGGTCGTCTTCGTTCTTTTCACATCGGCTGATCACGCAGTGTTCAAAAAGTTCGCCGAGAGTTGATGAGGAGGAGAGTGAGAGATGATCTTTTTCGATGTTGATACTCAACGCGATTTTATGGACAGCGACGGCGCGCTTTACGTGCCCGGCGCTGAAACGATCCGCCCGAACATCGAGCGATTGCTGCGCGCAGCGGGCGAACGCAAAATCACGACCGTGTCTTCGCGCTGCGCGCACGAAGCGGGCGATCCTGAATTCCAGATTTTCCCGCCGCATTGCCTTGACGGCGAGCGTGGAGCCGAACGCATCTTCGCCGAGTTGCCGGCCTTGCCCCGCCAGGAGATTGCGGTTGACGCCGTGGCCGATACGCAAACCCGGCTTCGGCCCGCCAATCATTACGTCGTCAAAAAGAAAGTCTTCGATCTTTTCTCCAACCAGTGGCTGGAAGGGGTGCGGCAGCGGGGCGATTTCAAAGGCGAGTCGTGCGTCGTGTTCGGCGTCGCCACTGATTATTGCGTGCGCGCCTGCGCGCTGGGGCTGGCCGAAGCGGGCGCGCGTGTTTTGTTGGTAGAAGACGCCGTTCGCGGCGTCGCCGGGGAAACGACTTCGCGCACGATGGCTGAGATGCGCGCTGCCGGAGTTGAATTCACGACGACTGATGAAGTATTGAAGAGGCTCGGTCAAATTTGAGATTTGAGATTTGAGATTATGCAAGGAGACGCCCAGCACGAATGAGCAAACTCACCGACTATCCCCGCCCCTCAGTCAGCGTTGACCTGGTGATCTTCACTATTGCCGAAGACGACCTGAAAGTCCTGCTCATTCGCCGCGGGCAGGAGCCTTTCAAAGGCCGTTGGGCGTTGCCCGGCGGTTTTGTGGAAATTGATGAATCGCTCGAACACGCCGCCGCGCGCGAGTTGGAGGAAGAGGTCGCAGTGACGAACGTTTACCTGGAACAGCTTTACACCTTCGGCGATCCGAAACGCGACCCGCGCGGGCGCGTGATCAGCGTCTCGTATTTCGCCCTGATTGACGCCGAACGGCAACGCATCGTCGCGGCTTCCGACGCCGCCGACGCCAGATGGCATTCAGTCTTCGATCCACCGAGCCTGGCTTTCGATCATCGAAAAATTCTCGATTACGCCGTGTGGAGGTTGAGGAATAAGATCGAGTGGACGACAGTCGGGTATGAGTTGTTGCCGAAGAAATTCACGCTGTCGGAATTGCAGCGCGTTTACGAGATCATCCTGCAACGCCCGGTGGACAAACGAAACTTCCGCAAAAAAATCCTGGCCCAAGGCCAGATCATCGAACTCAACGAAGCGCGCGGCGACGTGGCGCACCGCCCCGCAAGACTCTACTCATTTCGCAAATAATCAGTACCGCGAGCGGTAGCGAGCGTGACTCCATCAAAGACCGGCTGATGGAGTCACGCTCGCTACCGCTCGCGGTACTGATTTTTACACGCCGCGAAAAGCCACCCACAGCACGATCACGCCCGCAATCAAACGATAGACGACGAAGAGCAGGGTCGAATGCCGCCGCAGGTAGCTGATCAGAAACGCGATGCTGGCGTAACCGACCACGAACGAGATTCCGGTCGCCACAGCCAGGTTATACATGCTAGTGCCGCTCAGAATCTCGAAAGCTTCTTTCAACTCCAGCAGTCCGCTCGCACCAATCGCTGGAATCGAGAGCAAAAACGAGAAGCGCGCGGCGGCTTCGCGGCTCATTCCGGCGAAGAGCGCGGCGGTGATCGTAGTTCCCGAACGCGAAGAGCCGGGAATCAGCGCGAAAGCCTGAGCGACGCCGACGACCAGCGCCTCCTTGATTCCGACGTGCTCCATCTCGTTGCGGCGGTGCCCCACCTGTTCGGCAATCCACAAGAACACGGCCCAGACGATCATGCTGACGCCGATCACGAACAGATTCTTGGTCAGGTCGCCTTCGATGATCTTTTTCGCCAGCAACCCGACGATCGCAATCGGCAGCGTGCCGACGATGATCATCCAGCCGAGCCTCGCGCCTTTGCGGGACGTGCTGTCACGCAGCCCGCGCAGCCAGAGGAGATTGCCCTGGATGAAGCCGATGGTGATGGACACGATGTCGCGGAAAAAATAGATGAGCACCGCCGCCAGCGTGCCCAATTGCATGACAGCGATGAAGGCCGTGATCTCTTCCGACTTCATCGTCAGCCCCATCCATTTTTCGACGATGATCAGATGACCGCTGCTGCTGATGGGGATGAATTCGGTGAGACCTTGAATGATTCCGAGAATGATCGCTTGGAGGAGATTCATTGGATTGCGGATTGCGGATTGCGGATTGCGGATTCCCGCAACCCGCAATCCGCTGGTGTTACTTCAATTTTTGTGTGAGGTAACTTTCAAGTTGTGAAATCGGTACGCGCTCTTGCTGCATCGAGTCGCGGTCACGCACCGTGACCGTCTGGTCTTCGAGCGATTGGAAATCAACCGTGATGCACAGCGGCGTGCCGATCTCGTCCTGGCGGCGGTAAAGTTTGCCGATGCCCGCCGAATCGTCGTAAACCACGCGGATCGCCGGCTGCAAGTCGCGCTTGATCTGTTTTCCCATCTCGACGATGCGTGGTTCGTTTTTCTTCAGCGGGAAGACGGCCACCTTGATCGGGGCCAGTTGCGGATGGAGTTTCAACACGACGCGCGTGTATTCGTCGCACAGTTTCGCCGCAACCTGACGGACTTTCTTGAGCAGTTCGACACGATCAGCGCCCGGCAGATCGCAGGCGTCTTCAACCGCGAGCAGCGATTGCGGCAACTCGGCTTCACACTTGGCCAAAGCTTCGTTGATTGCGCGCAATTGATCGGCGGTTGGCGAGCCGACTTTCAATTCGCCTTTCGCGGCGGCCTTCTCAGCTTCGCCGGTCTTCTTGTCAATGTTCTTGCGCGCGGCGGCGATAGCTTCGCGCAATGGATTCAACTCTTCTTCTTTCGGTTCGCCGACGAGTTCTTCGTTGTAGGCTTCGCAGAGGAACGCCAGCGTCGCTCGCGTCGCGCCCGCCGACGGTTCGATCACGTAAGGGATGTAGCGTGCGCCCTTCTTGCCCGTCGCCGGATCAACGTACTGGTCGTCGAAATAATCGAGCTTCGTTGTGCTGTCCGTGTTCTTTTGCAGCTTCAATCGTTCGAGGTCTTCGTCGGGCACATTGTTGCTGTGCGCGGCCAGGTCGTAATCCTGCCGGTTGGCGATCCCTTCGAGTTCGCTGAAACCGAGCGAGCCTGGGAACAGGTATTCGATGTCAACCGTCGCCTTCGCGTAATGAGCCAGTTCGTCTGGCGTCTGCTCGCGTTTGAGCAAACGTTCGGGCGCGATGCCCAGGTTGACGTACCAGTTGAATCTCTGTTCGACCCACTCCTGGTGCAATTCAACGTCGTTCTTTTCGCCGGGCTGCAAATACTGCGGTGGTTTGCAGAAGTATTCGATCTCCATCTGCTCAAACTCGCGCGTGCGGAAGGTGAAGTTGCCCGGAGTGATCTCGTTGCGGAACGCTTTGCCGATCTGCGCGATGCCGAACGGCAGCTTGCGCCGCATCGTCTGCTGGACGTTGGCGAAGTTGGCGAAGATCCCCTGGGCGGTTTCCGGGCGCAGGTAAGCGACGTTCTCTTCGCTTTCGACCGGGCCGACCGTCGTTTTGAACATCAGGTTGAAATTGCGGGCTTCGGTCAGATTGGCCGAGCCGCAGTTCGGACATTTGCCGTCTTTCAGGTGGTCGGCGCGATGGCGAGATTTGCATTCGCGGCAATCAATCATCGGGTCCGAAAACGTGGCTTCGTGCCCCGAATAGCGCCAGACCAGACGGTTCATCAGGATCGCCGCGTCCAGACCTTCCATATCGTCGCGTTCGTAAACCACCGAACGCCACCACGCGCGCATCACGTTGTTCTTCAACTCGACCCCGAGCGGGCCGTAATCCCAGGTCGAAGCGATGCCGCCGTAAATTTCCGAGTTAGCGAAGATGAAGCCGCGGCGTTTGCAGAGGCTCACGATCTTTTCCATGCTTGGCGCTGCCATTTTGTTTATTGAAACCTTTCGATCAGCAAGATGATTCTGCGCAGGGTCGAGGCGCGGGCACAAAAAACGAAGGCCGGATATTAGCAGAGCCTGCGCGCCTTGCGCAATTTGGCAAATCGGGCGGCAGATGGCAGAATGCTTCCCGCCTCCAACTTTAACCTTTGTTTGCAGTAGTGCCATGTCAATCAAAGCGTTACCCAAAATATTCGTCGTCGTCGCATTCGTGGGGTTGGCTGGTTGGCGAGTCATCGGTCATCCGGCTTACCAGAACCTTTACGCCAACGATCCGCGGTCGAAACCGGAGTTGCGCGAGAAGTGCGCAATCTGCCACGCCCCCGCCGGGCGCGTGAAAGACGTGAACTTCCTGACCGAATTCGGACGTGAATTCCAAACGAATCGCTATCGCATTACGCCCGAAATGCGCGAACGATTCAAAGATATTTTTCTTTCCGCTGATCAACCGGTGGCGGGCATAACCGCCGAGACGATCAGCCTTTCGACTTCCCAGGTCGTCGTGAACATCACGGTCACCAACGCGCGCGGCAAATATGTTTCGACGCTCGACCGCCAGGCGTTCACGTTGACGGAAGACGACCGCGAGCAGGACGTGGTTGAATTCTTCGGCGAAGAGACACCGATGGCCGTCGCCGTCGTGCTCGACATTTCTGGCAGCGTGATCGAAAAAGACCTGAATCGTTACCGCAACTCCGTGCTTGATCTGGCTTATCGGTTGCGCCCTGACGACGCGCTCGCGCTTTACACTTTCGACGAGAGCGGAGTCAAAAAGGTCAGCGATTATTCGTCTACAGTTTCGGGATTGAAGCCGCTGCTCAAAGAGTTGAAGGGCGAAGGCAACACGCCGCTTTACGACGCGATCCTGCTGGCGAGCAAAGAACTGCGCGTGCGCCCCGAACGACGACGCGCTCTGGTCTTGATTTCAGACGGAGCGGACAGCGCCAGCTCGGCTACGCTGCGTGAAGTCGAAAAGCAGGCTTTCCTCGCGGGTGTTTCGGTCTATGCGATTGATCTGGTCAACACCGAAAAAAGCTCGCGCCGTTCACCCGAACGTCAGGCGGCGGCGCAAACGCTGAAACAGATCGCGCAGGAGAGCGGCGGGCGTTACATCACGACCGAAGGCGGGTTCTTTCTGCTGACCAGCCGGATGAAGCTGAAACGGATCTTCACTGATTTAATTGACGAACTGCACAGCCAGTACACGATCACTTACGAGCCGGGCAATCCGCGCCGCCAGGGCCGCTGGCGTACGATTCGGATCAACCTCGAACAGGCTGACCTGAAGGCGAGGACGCGGCTCGGTTATCGGGAAGGCGTCGAATGAACTTGAGCATCAGATTTTTTCTCGACTGGCAGGATTATTTCGCGGCGCAGGAATTTTTCCGCGACAGCCGTTACAGCATCGCGCCGGAAAAAGTGATCGGCGGGGTGGTGATGGTGGCGAGCGCGCTCTGGTTTTTCATTGATGATCTGAACTTGGCGGCGACCTTCGGGTTGGCGCTCGGTTTGATCATCATCTTCGGCGCGCCGGTGATTCGGCGTTGGGCTTCAAAACGCAAATGGCGACGCGAACCACTCTATCAGACCGAACACGCAGTCTCGTTCAGCGATGAAGGCGTTCACTTTCTGATGGGCCACGTCGAGTCGAACCTGGACTGGCTTTATTACCAGCGGCTGGTCGAAAGTCCCGAAGGCTTTCTTCTGATTTACGGCGACGACGCCTTTAACTTTTTTCCGAAGCGCGCGTTTGACGGCGAGAGCAGGATCAATGAATTCCGGCGTCTGGCGCAAAAGAAACTCAAAAAATGACTCTGAACGAACAACTCGAATACCTGACCAAAGGCACAGTTGATGTCATCCCGCTCGAAGAGCTGAAGAAAAAGCTCGAAAAGTCCGCCGCTACGGGGCGCAAACTGCGCGTCAAACTTGGTTGCGACCCGACTGCGCCCGACCTGCACCTGGGCCACTCGGTGGTCATCCGCAAAATGAAAGCCTTTCAGGAACTGGGCCACGACGTGATCTTCCTGATCGGAGATTTCACAGGAATGATTGGCGATCCGACGGGCCGCAACACCACTCGTCCGCCGCTCACGCGCGAACAGATCGAGGCGAACGCCGAAACCTACAAGTCGCAAATCTTCAAGCTGCTCGACCGCGAAAAGACCATCATCGAATTCAACGCGAGGTGGCTGAATGCGTTCAAACCCGAAGATTTCGTTCGCCTGACCGCCAAAGTCACGCTCGCGCAGATTCTCGAACGCGACGATTTTTCAAAACGGCTCGCCAGCGGAGTTGAAATCAGGCTCCACGAACTGCTTTACCCGCTCGCGCAGGGTTACGATTCTGTAGCCTTGAAAGCTGACGTGGAACTTGGTGGCACTGATCAGAAATTCAACCTGTTGATGGCGCGTGAAATTCAAAAAGCTTACGGCGTGGAGCCGCAGGTGATAATGACCACACCGCTGCTCGAAGGGCTGGATGGCGTGAACAAGATGTCGAAGAGTCTGAACAACTACATCGGCATCACCGAACCGCCCGATGAAATTTACGGCAAGGCGATGTCAATCTCGGACGACCTGATGTGGCGTTATTACGAATTGCTGACCGATCTGACGCCAGCCGAAGTCGCGCGGTTGAAGTCCGAGGTCGAAGCTGGCGCGCGCCATCCGCGCGATGTGAAATCGCAACTGGCAAAGAAGCTGGTCGCAGATTTCCACTCGCAATCGGAAGCTGTCCACGCCGAGGCCGAATTCATCCGCCGCTTCCGAGAGCATCAAGCGCCAGCCGAGGTCGAAACGCGCGCGATCAAACCGTCGTCGCCGAAGATCAAACTGGTTGACCTTCTGCTTCAAACCGACCTTGCGCCGTCGAAAGCCGAGGCGCGGAGATTGATTTCGCAGGGGGGCGTGAAAGTGAATGGCGAGCGAATCAGCGAGGCGGCTTACGAGATTGACACTGCCGCGATGAAAGAAGCGCAGTTGCAGGTGGGCAAATTGAGATTCCTGAAGGTGACGTTCGAGTAAGACAAGCGCCCTTCTTGATCATCCCGGAAGTGATTCATATGATCACGCCCGCTTGCCGATCGGTCATTTCGATCATTAATTAAGTGGGGACGTGGCGGAATTGGTATCAGATCACACGTAATCAGCCGGACGCCGCAACAAGCGGAACGGATTGAGCATTCGTTGTCCGATGGCATAGCCCGCAAACTGCTGTTGCGCTTCGTTGACGGCATCGGCGTAGATCGGATGTGAAGGCGTCCATAACGGATGAGCCTCGACGTAAATTCTTTTCCGTTGCTGATGCGCGTAACAGGTCAGGCCGCTGCTCAAATCCACACGGGTATATTGCAGCCCCTTCATCAGAAGTTCGACGGCGCCGGACGGGCCGATTAGATTCGCCCACGGATTTGGCCTTCTACTAACTGATGTCTTCAGATCAACTGCCGCCGCGTCGGAGCCTGCAACCCGTACCATATCGAGCGCGAGCCGCCAGTCGAGCAGCCCGTGATAGGGCAGGTTATAAAAATCACGCAGACACCGATTGCACGATGTGTCGCATTCAAGGCCGTGCGGACGCGGCGCGAGCGGCCCTGCGCCAGGCGTCAGGTCCATCCACTTTGCAGCCGTGCTTTCCTTCCGGAGCGATTTGTCTGCGTCTCCCTGAATCAGCGCCTTCTCGAAATTGCTGGCCTCGCCCAGCCACCGGCAGTAGCCCGCGCCGTTCTCCAGCTTATCGCTCAAAAATGCCTGACCGATGGGAGCGCCGGTTGCGCCGAGGAGCGTGCGGAATCCAGCGTCCAACTCCTGCGTGTCAATGTCGAGTTCCGCCGCCGCCGCCGCGCGCAGAAAGAACGCGAACGAGAACCAGGCGGCCCGCCCTTCGACCGTCGTCGGATCGGCAAATACGCCCAGCGGCCAGTACGCGATGTCCGCCAGCAGGATGTCTGTGCGCCGTTTCGATAACAACGCGATGCGGTAGCTGGGGCCGGACACTGACACTCGCAAGCCCTGTCCCGGATCAACGGCGTAAGCACCCGGCTTTAGCACGCCGTTCACAGAAGCATTTTGAAAGTCGAAGCCGCCCTTACCGTCATTGTCATTGATGGAAAGGATGTCGTCGGCAAACGCCGTAACTTGCGTATTGCCCACGCTGACGGGCGGCTCGTTCGCCGGTTGCACGCTCATTGTGGGCCTCGTCGCTCGCGGATACCATTCAAACGCGCCGTCAAAATCTTCCTCCCGCTGGTCGGTGAAAAAGTGTTTGGGTTCGCGCGCATCCAGCACCCGCATCTCCATTTGATGACAAACCCTGCACTCAATTACGACTGGGTCACCTGTAGCCGGCGCATTGGTCGCGGGCAAATCGGTGATGCGCGTCTGGCAGTAGTCGCAAATGCCAATGGGCGTGGCGCCCGCTGTCAACGGCGGCGTGAAGCCAGGTTGCGTCAGCACGGTCTGTCCTGCCGGAATCAAATCCACCACGCCGCAGGCCGTATGCACGGCTTTATCTTTGACGGTTTCAGAACCCGGCGCGAACTGGCTGATGGCGATGTCGAGTTCACGGTCTACGGTTCCCCATTCCGGCGGCCACTGGTGGCCGCTTCTCGGCCAATCGGTAAACAGCAACCGTACGCGTGTCGGAAAGCCGAACATCGGCAACAAGCCCGCATTCGCCAGCAGTTCGCTCAGTGCATCCTGCGTATGGCGCTGCCTTGCATCATTGATTTCATTGACCAGTTCGTTGCGCAAATAAGCGTGCATCTGTTGGCGCAACGTCGCCTGCGGCGCGAGTTGCGTGCCGATAAGCAAAGCATCAAGCACGGCGTCTATCACGCTTTGGTTGTTCGCATCGTCCAGCCAGGCTTGCACGGCGGGGGCAACGTGCGGCCAATCGTCCGCCGCGCCGAATTCGCCATGCACGCTTTCCGGCGCATCATTTGCGGCGGTCCGCCCAGCCAATGTTTGCGCCAACGCCTGTGCCGCTTTGACTGCCGGCGAAAGAAAGGCTTGCCGCAAAACCTCTTTGACCAGCACGCGGCGGAAGATCGGTTCGCTGGACGTGTCCACATAAGGCAGCGGCGGCGGGTCGCCCGTCATTTGCTCGGTGCGGTCGTAGTAATAATCGTCGTGGCTGCGTCCGCGACAAAAGGTCAAGGCGAGCGAAACGCCCGTCCCACGGCGTCCCGCGCGGCCTACGCGCTGTTGGTAATTGAAGCGGCGCGGCGGCATGTTCGCCATCATCACGCCGGTCAGCGAACCGATGTCCACACCGGCTTCCATCGTCGTCGTCACGCTCAACAGATCAATGCCGAGCACGCGCTGTTTTTGCTTTTCTTCTGCGGTGAAGACTTCCTGAAAGTGGCGTTGCCGCTTCGGGCGGTCAGCCGGGTTAGTTTGTCCGGTCAACTCTTCGCAATGGAAGCGAAACGCCGGGCCGGATTTTTCCGAAAGATAGCGGTAGTAATCGAAAGTTGTGGGGCGCGCGCTGCGTTCCATTCCCGTGCTGCCGCAGCTTGCGTTCGGACAATAGCCCCCGGCATCGTGCAAATAAAACGCATTGCACTTCGGACATCGCCAGCCTGCTTCATCAGCAGGCGGCGACGACAAATAAAGATTTTCAGGATTAAGCACCATCGCATATTGACTGGCGACAGCTACGTTCACATCGGGATGACGCAAGTGGTTTTCCATCGTCAACAAAGCAATGCCCAGCAGCATGGTGAGATAGTTGTGCGCGTAAGTGGGAACGTTCGTCGCCGTGCCTTCATTGAAAAACTCTCCGTAACAATGTGCACGGTGAATGCCGAGTAATCGAATCACAGCATCCGCCGCTTGTTGAAAACGCGGGGATGTGCCGGGCGGTGGCAGATGCGTGACACGCCCTTGCGCCAAGCCTTCCAATGTACGAGCGGTGTGAGGAAAGAGGGCGTACATCAACTCCGACATCAGAGCGGAATTAATAGCTCCCAGCAAGTCGCGCGCTTCATTAGGCAGCGGAGCTTTTACCTGTGGCAGTAGTGACAGGTCTGGCGGCCAAGCAAAACATTCGAACCATTCGTGATATTCCCTGTTTTTTCCTGTACGGATAATGTAACGCAACAGTTTATTGGCTGTTCCGCCGGGATTCGTACCGAGCTTAAACATCAAATCACGTGTCGAGTCCCGAACTTCACGCAGCGGCACCGGCCCCGGATAGTTCGCGACCAGCCGCATCATTTCGTCGAACTGGCTTTGGTTCACCGGTGGGCGGCCTTGCAGCCAACGCTCGATCTCGCGCACTAAATCCGCTTTGGACGATTCGAACATCCGCGCGTCGCTGTTATCTTCGTCTTGTCGCGGCTGGACAGCCACGGCGTGCAGGCGCGGGTTTACCGCCAGAATGGTCGGCAGTGCGTTCGGAAAATACGGCGCGCTGACTCGCACGAAAGCTTCGAATTGCCGCCAGTAATTTTTAAGCGCATCAATCAGGGCGAGCCGAATCATGTCGCGGAAGTGGTCGCGCCCCATTCCGGCGGCGAGTTTCGCGGCGTCCTGCCGGCTGTCGGAAAAGATGACCAGTTTGCGCGTCGGCTTGCCTTGCGGATTCATTGGCATCTCGCGGCATTCGGCGCCGACGAGTACCTGGCAGGCTTTCTGAAAGCCGGTGCGATGATTGCGCAACGGCGTCTGGTGACGTTTGCGGCGCGCGTAATCGGCGTCGCAACGTGGGCAGCGCGTCGGCAACGCCGGCGCAGCTTCTTTGTTGTTGCCGCCGACAACGTAAAGCTGTCCTCGAATATCTTCTGGCGCGGCGTTCGCCATTTGTTGCGAAAGCAAGCCGGTGAAAACATTCAGCCGCGCCGGGCGCCATCTTCTGGGCTTGTTTTTGAAGTTGTATTGCGGGCTTTGCGGCGTTTCGTCAACCGGCCAGAAGAGTGCGTAGCGACCATACCGCTGTTCGGCAGAGGTTTGATCGGGCATCTTCTCCAAGTCAGGCTGATCGGCGGTGAGAATTTCATCGCGGTTCAAGCTGCTGCGAAAACCGCCTAGCAAGACTTCGCCGCAGACTTCGCAAACAATCAAATCAAGCACGCGCCCGCCGCACGAACACGCCAGCCGATGCCGTGCGTGCAGCGCGCCGACGGGAATCGGACGGTCTGTTTGTTCCGGTCTCTCGGCGCATAGTGGGTCTGTGCAACTCGGATTGATGCAAACCCAGAGGTTTTGCAGATTGTGAAAGAAAAGATGGCCGCGCACGGGCTGCGGCGCAACGCCGCGTTCATTGCGGCTCATCCCCAGCGCCAGCAACAAGCCGCGCATCGCATCGGAGACGATGCTGTTCCGTCCAGGCAGCGCGCCAGGAAATAAAATTTTATCGAGCGTCGCAATTTCCGGTTTGACGGACGCGATTTTCGTAGCACGCACTTTTTCGCCGTTGGCCGCGAGACAGGCGCTGCGCAAGGCGTCCGGCATGGATTGTTTTTCCAAAGCCTTTGCCAGCGCCACGCTGCGTTCCACCTGGGTAGGTTTAGGCTGCCCCAGTTCCATCACCAGTCTGTCCATCGCCGCCAGCACTATGTCAGCGGTCGGGTCAGGCGGCGTCATCGGCTCCAACGGGTTAGGCTCAATGGTTTGTGCGAATCGCTCGAACGCCGGACGAAACGCTGCCGCTCTTGTATGCGCGCCGGGTGAGGGCGGCATCTCTTCGCCGGAAATCAGCGTGAAACGGTTGCGTCCGAAGAATTCGCCCAGGAAGCGCTGCGACTCAGGAGCATCGGTCACGCTCGCCGAAGTGGTCAGAATCACGAGTTGATCGGATTCGAGATCGAGGCCGAGCCGTTGCAGCAACAGGCGCAAGATGTAAGCGACTTCGGTGCCGGGCGTGCCGCGATAGGCGTGCAGTTCATCCACGATCAAAAAGAATTTGTTCTTTTTGTCAGAGCGCAGCCAGTCGCGGGTTTTCGTAAAGATGGAATCCTCGATGCTGCGCATCAACATGATGTTCAGCATGCTGTAATTCGTAATCAGAATGTCGGGCGGCGTCAGTTGCATATCCCAACGCGACCACATCTCGCCACCGTCCACGTTGGGGAAGTAATAGCGAATTTCCTCGTCGGTCTGCGCAAGATCGGCGCTGGCCGCGAATGTATCGGCCAGCCGTTCGCGCAGACGCCTGTGGGCATTGGCGTTTGGCGAGCCGTCCGCGTTTTTTAACGCGCCGGGTACAGGCGTCGCACCAGTGTAGCGTCCGAACAATATACGGTTGCCTTTGCGATGATTGTTCAGCCAGACGTGCGTGTCGGGTGCATCGAGCGTGCCGCGCAGTCGTCGCAATTGATCTTCCACCAGCGCATTGAGCGGATAAAGAATCATCGCGCGCACAGCGTGCTGCCTCGTGGTGTGCGCCCACTGTGGACTCCATGTCGTACCCGTTTCCCACCAGCGCCGGTCAGCCGACGGCGTGCCGCTCAACGGCCACGCGCTCGATTCGCGCGCCAGTTCCGCCAGCAGCGGCAAGAGGAAGCACTCGGTCTTGCCTGAACCCGTGCCCGTCGTGACGACGATGTCGCGCCCTTGATTGATGACTGCGTCGAGGCTCTCCCACTGATGTTTGTAAAGCTCGCGGCCTTCCATCAGATTTTTCGCCAGGTGCTGCAAGTCCGCGTAACCGGGCGGCAGGTTCTCACTCGCTTTTTTCAAATCGTAGCCCGAAGGCGGATACACCGGCACGGTTTCGAGCAGCGGTGGTTGCGACAGGATGCCTTCCTGCGCGAGCAAGTCGTTTCGCTCCTTGCTCAACTGGTCATAGCGCAGCGGGAAGGCGCTTTCGAGATACCAGCGATAGATGCGATTGATGCGCTCGTAAGCGCCGACGAGATCATGCACGAGAATGCTCCTTTACTTGCAGATTGAGTTTTTGCGCGAGAGTGCCCGTGAGGGCGGCGGGGATGTCTCGGTAAACCAGCCAAGCGGCTTGGGCGTTGTCGGTTGCGCGTTGCGGCAGCAATCCTGAAGCGAGCGCCAGCGCGCGTTCATAAAGCAGCGGCCAGCGTTCCGCCGCCAGCACGCGCAACTCATTCGTGGTGGATTGGTGAACCGGCTCTTGCTCCAGCCCAGCGCTTTGGGAGGCCAGAAAACGCAAACCGTACCAGTCGCCTTTGAGCCAGCGTTGGCGCGCGGCGTCGAAATACAACGCCAGGCGGAAGGCGTTGGCCTCGCGCGTCAAGCGGTACAAGCCTGACGCGCCGTGGTATTCATCGTCGCGTTGATAAAAGTCAGGACAGTCGGCATATTGCCTGCCATCCCAGCGTTCGATGTGACAAGTGTGCGTATTCGGTTTCTCGATGCGTGCGAGTGTTTCTTGCCATTCATTGGCGCTCGGCAACAGTTCCGCCAACCGCATAGCAACCGCCCCTGCCGGATGGAGATTGAGCGCGGCGGCGCAGGCGTCCAGTTCACCTGCAATTTCAATGCGCGCGGGGCCGGGTTGAAACGGTTGCGGCGTTTCGGTGACAGAGCCGAATTCACGCAACCGCGCCAGCAGCCTCGGCGTGCGCTGGCCGCAAAGAAAACCGACATCAGGTTGCGTTGGATGAAGCGCCAGGGCGGGCGGCGCAACCGACCACTTCGAACCGTCCTTGGCGCATTCAAGGTGTCCCAGCAAAACCAACCGGCGCAGGATGCGGCGCGCGTCTTCGGTCAACCGCAAGGCCTTGCACGCGCCGACAAACATCTCCCAACTGCCTTCGGCCACGGCGGAAAGCCAATACAGCAGGCGGTCGTAACTTTGTTGTTGCGCTTCGTCGTGGTGCGCGTCGCTCAAGTCTTCAGGCAAATCGAACGGGTCGCCGACGTGACGATCCCACAGCGGTTGATAAGCGAGCGTGTGGAAGCCTTGCGTCTCAATCTCTCCACTGCCAGTCATATCCTTGATGTCGTTCGGCGTTACCCAGATATAGTTCTTTAGTCCTGAGAGCCTGAGTACGTTGCGAATTGGCTCGGGTAGCGGGTCGCCAGCGATGCCCTCAATGGCGAGAAACACATAGAATTGCCCGCGAGGTTTCTTCTCAACCTTAATGAGCGGAATCGTGCGTGTTTGCTGACATGACTTCACGGCTTGGCAAATTCTGTCGAGCACTTTAGAGGTTTTTCCGACTGTTAGCGCACCGATGTAGCGCCTTTCGATTTTGCTCTCATTCATAACGCCTCTTTGGTTTTCAATACAGCGCCTGCCAGCGAGAACGTGCCGCCATCGCTGGCGAAAGGTTGTTTCGGTGACGGATTCTCAAGCTTCTCCCAGCCAATAATGCGCAATCTATGCGACCGAATCCGTTGGCTTTCATCCGTGCATTGCAACCAATAAATACCGGGTTGTAATGGCGGTAAATCACGCGGCTTGTTGGGGAAGGCTTCAAATTCAACGCCAGCTTCATCAGTCGTGATGTTTTGCAGGTAGAGACTGACCGGCCAATCGTTGAAAGTCCTGACGGTGAGTGTGGGGGACATTCCTTCCAGCCATCCACCGCCAGATTGATCTGCGACACGCAACCCGCCCGTCAGATGAATAGAAGCCGTGAGCTGCGGTTTAAGTGCTTCGTAAAGGTCTTCTTCCTGAGGTAACACGCCATTCCAATGTGACGAGATAACCAGGCATTCCCGATACTCTATCCAGCCAGCGTATAAGTCCGTGAGCGGGAATTCGCTATGCCAATCAAGCAATCCTTCCTCCTTGAGTATTTGCAACTGCGCGGCATATCGCTCCTGACAAAGCAGTAGAAACTCTTGCCCGACCTGTGGCGCGCTCCAACTGGCGAAGACGCCTGAGTCTTCGCTTTCCGGGTCGCGCACCAGAATCCAAAAGCCGCGCTCTGGCAACGCCACTTGTTTGAATTGCGCATCGCCTGTCAACTCGTAGGGAGTGTGATTGGCAAGGTCCTCCGGCCAGGGCAAAGGAAAGAACCAGCCGGGCCGCTCTTTACGCAGACGATGCGTTTCATCACCCTTGCGCAAGGCGAGCGCCGATTCGGCTTGCTGTCGTCGGGGTTGTTGTGGGTAGAGGTAATAAGTGATGGCGCCGCTGAGCGAGTCTTCCGCACGATAAAGTCCCGCGCTCAAGCGTCGTTGCAACACCGGCGCGTGGCTGGGGGAGGCCGCGTCGTGCTCCCAATCCACAGCGGCGTAGACGCTGTAAACGGCCTCGGCGACCGCTTCGTAATGCCTAGGGTCAGGCTCCTGCAAGAGCGCCTGCAAATGCCGCGAAGTGAAGCGGGATGCATTGACGCGCAGCCAAGTGCCGAGACGTTCGCGGTCCCAGATGCGCCGCAACTGTCCGGCGCGTTCCGCCTCGCGCAGTCGCCGTTCCAACCGCTCCTTGTCGCCCGCGCGCAGCAGCGACTGGCTGATGGGATAGTTGATGTAACGATTGATCGTGTCGCGGCCCCGCTCCGCCGAAGGCAGCCAGCCGCGCTTAATCAGCCAATGGTTCCAGGTCTCCCACAAAGATTCCTCCGCGCCCGCTTCACGCAATCCCGGCGGACGGCCTCTTTCGCCAAAGCCGAGCACTTCCTGCAAGCGCGTGAAGTAATTCGTGTCGGAAACGTGCGCCTCTTCGTGTTCCTCTTCCGCCATCGAATGCGCCGCCAGAACCATCGCTGCCAGAAACGCAACGCCGCGCGGCAAGCCATCCAAGCCGATGCCCCAAATGTCGTCCAGCGTTACGTGGCCGTCCGTAACGCACTTCATTTGCACAGCGGCTTTGAAATCTTCGACCCAGCCGCTGGCGGTCGTCTCGCCGAAGACGCGCTGCCCAATCTCTCTCAAGGCGTCTTCATCAACGCTCAGATAGACGATCTCGCCGGCTGGCAATCCACTGACGAAGTATTCCGTGATCGCTTTGTTCCATTCACTATAAGTCGCCATGTGATCTCCAAAGGCTGCGTCCCCTCAGGCCGTGATCCGGACCACAAAATCGGAGCAGGCCTTGGCGGCTTGATCGAGCGCATCCCGAATCGGAGACGGTTTCGCATCCGTTTGAATGACCAACGTGTCTATGGCCCGCGTCATCGGGATCATGACCCAGCGAGCGGCGAATAAATGGGCCAGCGCCGGGTCGTCCGCGAACACGCCAGGTTCGGAAGCTGCCGGCGGGCGCCACAGCGACCTTTTATACTCGTAAAATGCGTCGAGGCCGAGATTGATTGTTATCCAGCCTTCGAGTCCGCGACAGGAATCGTATTGAACGATGCGCAACTGCTTGACGGATGTCGGATAACTCGTGCGTATGTCTTCAGAGACGCCGTCCCACACTTCTTGTCCCCAACTGGTAAGAATGTTTGCGGGAATGGACTCAGTGACGCTTCCAGCGCTGTCGCGGATTACCAGCGATGGCGGAATGCAGGCGAGCATGTCAACCGGGTGGTTGCCGTCCGCGGCGTTGTATTGGATGAGCTGCTCGTGAAACTCCCTGTTTGCAAAGTAGTCTCCTTCGATGAGGATGACGCGTCCTCCCGGCGCATCGGCATTCGGTTGTATGTTCCACTGCCCCAATCCCAGCGCCGAGGCAAACTGTGTGACGAACCTTGCCAGACCGGCCTTCATCCGCAGGCAGCTTTTCAGCTTGACGGTGAAAATTTCCTGCGCCGCGAGTCCTGCCCGCCAGTCACACGGCGTCTGGCTCCGGATCAACTGATCCACGCCGTCCGCGATCACCAATCTTTTCGTCGGGTAGAAGTGGCGCAGCAACTCCCGTTCGTTCTCCGGCCAGTCCTGCGCCTCATCAACGAAGACGTAATCCCAGTTGAAATCGTCTCTGCCTGTCACCAACGCTTCGAGGTCCGACGGCGTGATGGCGCCCTGCCTGATGTAAGAAAGCGCCCGCTCCTTCTGCGTTTCGTAGCTCTGTAAAAACGACGTCTCCTGCTCGTCGAATCCGAGGTTGCGCAGAGCCGAATGGAGAAAGGAATGAATGGTCTGAATCTGGATGGCGCTTTCTCCCAGGCTGTCGGAAAGGTTCATCAAGGCGAAGAGTCGTCTCAAGTCCGCAACCAGGGCTTTGTTATACGTGAGGATAAGGACACGCGCGTTCTGCTCTTCGTAGGCCTTCCAGGCCAGCCGCAGCAGGATGACCGTCTTGCCTGTGCCGCCGCGCCCCTGAAAGATAAGCTGCTTGGCGCCAAGTAAGCCTAACCAGTCGCTATTGACTGCCGCACGGCAGATGCGATCCATCCTGACTCGATCGAGGCGCGTGGGCTGGATGGTTTTGGTCAGGAGATCGCAAACCGCTGGCAAAGTGTCGGGCTGATCAGAGAGTCGCGCGTCAATGATCCATTGCCCCTCGCGGAAGCGCGGCGGAGACTGTTGGCCGATGACGTTGAGGAAAAGCTCCCAAGTCGCGTTCCCGCCGAGGATGTTGTGCGGGCGCTTGGGCAAGTCTGCGTTTTCAACATTTCTCAACCAGATCAGGTTCGTGATGTATGGCGATGCGAGGCGGTGATGCTGCAGGTAGTTCTTCAAAGCATACACCTGCTTGTGGCTCTGCTCCGTAACATTCTTCCAGGCGCGTCCGTATTGCGCTTCTACTTGAGCGCCGACGAACCGGACGTTCTCGGGGCCGAAGTCTTTGACCTCTATCACCAGGCAGAAGCTCTGAACATGAACGGCATCAGGCTTTTGCGGTGTGTTACTCCAAGCGTCGAAGAAATGTAGGAACGGCGTGTAACTGGCCCGCGCGGAGAAATGACCTAACACCACCAGGTCAAGGTCGCGGACGGGCTGGCCGTGACATTTGACGCCGGCGATGCTGTAAATTTCCGTCTCGGAGTCGGCTTCAGCCCAAGGCCAGGATTCGAGAATCAACTGGCGAAGAGTTCGGGCCGCCTCCCCTTCGGAGCCTTCCATGCTGCCGAGCAGGCGTATCATTGTTCAACGACTCTGATGTGCAATTACTACGGGGCTTAGTTCATCTCAAGCCTTGAGGAGGCTTGGTTGCTAAACGAACACAGTACTGAAGTGGCGCGGCTGTTATAAACCTCACAGAAACCTTCTGTCAAATTTTGTCCAGCTCAAATGGAGCGATCCCGGCGATATCATTTCGCGGGTCTACTCGAATCGAGATTTCTCCCCGCGCGAACAGACCCTTTAACTGCTCGAAATCAGGGGGATCTGAAGGATTGTCGTAGGTCACGGATTTTAAGCCGTTGTCTTTCGATTTGCCGTCGCTGGCGGCAAAGCCATTGAGCATTCTCAAAACCTTGTCTCCCGCCTGACGTACAGCTTCAAGGTCGGCTGTGCCTGTGATCGCCTGGCAGGCTTTCTCTACTTGCCGGTCAACGTCTTTCCAACTCGTATGTGCGCTGGAGGGGTCCCGCCACGATTGCCCTTTCTCCTTGCGCTGCCGGCAACCGGCGACCACGGCTCGGAATCCAGTTAATGCCCAGCGGTATAACTGCTGAAAGATTTCGTGCAGAGTGTCGTGATCTGCCTCACCGTCCATCGCAATGTCAAAAGAAGGTGGCGGCCCGGTCTGAGTTGATAGCAGGAGAGGATAGTATTCTCTCCTGAGTGTTTCGAGTTCCCGGTTGAAAGCTTGCGCTTGACGGAAGAGCAATCCTTGCACTTCAGACTGGACTGATCGCAGCCTTTCGCCGAACTCATCAGCGGAGCCAAGACTTGACCAGGCGTCAACAGAGAATCTCTCCCGGTAATCGCGGACGAGCCGATCTAATATTTTCAGCGGCCCGGGATCTGTGTCCCGCACTTTTTCGCACAAGATACCGGTGGCGCGGAGTTGATCGTTCTGAGGCGCCCATAAGTTTAACGCTGCGGCCCGCACGCTAAGCTGTACGACACGATCCTTCAGCTTCTCTGCCGAGTTAAAGAACGAGCCTCTTCTTCGTCTCCAACCCGCCGCCCATTCGATGTTGGTATGGCTCGCCTCATCGCTTTCTTCTTCAATTCGTTTCAACTCTTTCCGCAACGCTTTCAGCAGGTCTTCCTTTGTCTTTCTCAAGAGGGTTGCGACGCCTGTGAAGTGAATGCTCAGATTTGTCGCTGCCCAGTCCAATTCCACTTCTGTGGCAATCACTGTTCCGACCATTGCTCTTAAAGAATCTGCTATTTTCGTTACCTCCTCAAACTGCTCCTCGACGTGGGCGGCTAAACGTCCGTCGAGAGTGTTTGCGTAAGCCTGCAGTTCTTTTATCGAGTCGGTATTAGGAGAAGTGTCTGAAGCCTCGCCCTCGAATCTTTTTAGTTGGCTCCCGGCGACGGCTATTTTTTCAAGCAAAGCATCACGCGCGGCGGCAGCGTTTTGCACGACTCTGAGATTACCCTCGTTGTCCGCCACGAGCAGTTCTCTATCCGCAAGCAGGCGGACGACCTCTTCCGCTTCAGCTTCGATGTAACCGTTATGGCGCAGGAACTGCTTTCCGGCCTCCATTGGCACGCTCTTTGTGCCTTTCAAACTCTTCAGGTAATTAAGGAGTAACACTTCTGCCGGGTGCAGAGCGAGGCGGATGGAGAATTCCTGTGGGGTTCCGGAGGTTTCAGCCAACGGCCCCAGCACCCTCAACAAGCTATCGCCCGCAGCAGTGCTGGTCTGGCCGAACAACTCTTGCATCATTTTCGCCTTCGGCATCGTCAAGGTTTGCCGCCCCTGGCGCGCAGCTGAATTCAAGCCTGACGATTTAAGGCCGCTGCGGTAAGTCCCGATCACCTCCCGCCATGCGGGTGTTTTCACTAGAGTTTGATACTTGGGGAAACGACGGCGACACACAGAAGCGAAAAGGGCGTGCAGAAGCTCCGGGCCGCGCAAGTGGATGGGGCGTCCGCTCCCGATATCCACCGTCCCCTGTATTGTCTCCCGCGCAATAAAATCCAAGGCGATGGCGACGAATGCCTTTGCCCACCTCATCCTGGCCTCTTCCTCAATTGGGTTGAGCGCCTCTGCGACCGTATCTTTACTGCCAAGACCCTCGAGAAACGCTTCAAGGTCGTGTATCGCCGACAGGATCGTCGCAGGGCGCAGCGGTTCCGGCTGAACATACTTACGGTAACGTTCAAGTTCGGCTGGCGCATGCGTCTCCAGCGGCTTCATCACGGGCAGCCTGATAATAATGCCGGCCACGCTGTCTTTTTCCGTCAAGACAGCGGTTGGTTCAACGCCCTTATCCGGTTGGGAGTCACAGAGCAGAACCACACAGAGGTCTACGTCTCGTGGCCAGGTCTCCGGCTCCTCGCGCGCAATGCACAGCGCAACTTCTCGCTGCGGGTATGATTCGTCGAAAGCGCCCTTCAGTATCTCCCAACCTGACAGGGCCAATTGTGACTGATCAGCCAACATTTCCCATTGAGGGCTGGCTGGATTGCCTTTCGGAAACAGCCTGGGCGCCAGTACGCGTCGCAGGATGTCCGGCATATGAGCGGCGAGCGCATCAAGAGCCGGAAGCGTTTCCCAACAGCGCGCGAGGATTTGCTCCCAATCAGTCCCCTGGCGGCGCACCTGCTGCAGGCTCTCCAACGCCAATCCGTCCGAAAGCTCAACCAGCAGCGGCCTGAAAAGGTCGGCCTTGGCCTTTTCCAGTTTCTGTTCGTGCGGGATCAACCGACAGAGCGTTCGTGGAGGGCAGCCTAGGGGGAAAGCGGCGAGCGTCCGAACCAGAATCTCGCGGGTCTGATCCTCCAGAACGTACTCATCAGTGAGAAGCCCAGTCAGAGTAGTTTGCAACGTCGCGCCCTCACCGAAGTAACGAAAGCGTCCCTGATGAATATCCTTAACCAGATCGAGGATGTCGTAACTCATCCCGGTCTCGCAGTAGTGCTCAGCCGCGCGTCCGAACACATCCACTACCGTGCGCGGGCCGTTGGAAATGTCCGTCCGCTCGACAAATTGCCCGAGCGAGAGCAGCACGTCGCTGTTCAGAATAGCGTCATTGAAGAACACCGTTCCTGATCCGTTGCTGCTGGTCAGATTTTCCCATAGCCAATGTGGGAACTCGCGCGTGTAGACCAGTGACAATTGCAAGGAAGGGCCATGCTCGCGGATTCGGTGAAGGATGTCGGCAGCCCACTTAGCCAGCCGCGCTTCAAGCAGGGAATCGAGAGCAATGATCACACCGCAGTGGGACCTTTCCGTGCGCATTCCCCAGACAAACTCCCGAAAGTTGATGATCGCGCGAGCGTCCAGCGGACCCAGGAGTTGTTGCAGTTCGTCCAGAATAACCAGGAGTCCATTCGACCATTCGGTCGCCAGGTCTCCTAACTTCGCAAGAAATTCGACTAGGCGGTGGCAACGGTTGTCCAGCGTCAACTGTCCCTTATTGAGCTTGTCTTGAAAGAGCCGGCGGAGCTTCTGCGGGGTCATCTCATAGGCTGCGGCGTCGCTGCGGACTACGCCATCCAAACCTTCTGTCCAGACCTCTTTGAATAGTCGGCGGATCTTTCTCTCCGCTTTCGGGAATTGCGCCGCCGAGAGCGCGGCAATGCCGTGCGCCAGTTCGTCGAAGTTTGTGCAGGACAGCGGAGGAATGGCCAGAAAGCCTCTTTCGCGCGCATAACTCCACACGCTGACAGCGGTGGCAGTTTTGCCGAAGCCATAAGGACCCGACAGACTGCCCCAAGCCGTGCGCCCCTTTTGCACGGCATCCAAAATCGTATCCGCGACTTCGCCGACTTTTGGTGGGAGCCATAAATGCGCGGCTAAGCGTTCATAATGAGCGATGGTACCCTCCGGATTCTCCCGCGCTCCGGCTCCGCTCACGGTGTCGGCGACAGGCGACAACTTCGGCATAGTTTGACGATCACTCTTCATTCGTTTCCCTCACACTGATATTGACACCGCTCACAAGCCTTAAGCCGTCGCCTTTCTCCTCACAGACTCTATCACCCAATTGATGAACGGGTCGTCTGACCTATTGAAAATAAGCCGAGGATGAGCACCAGGGATCAGCAAAAACTCTTTTGATCCCCGAGCGAATTCAACGATGTGGCTCACCAATTCATCAACCGGCATCAGGAAGCATTCCGCCAGCAGTCGGACGCCCCGCGAATCTAAAGAAGCCTCTCCCCCTTCGTTCGCACATAAAGCCGCCACGTGGAGTCGCATGGGGTCTGCCATCGGACCCGATATGCTGTGAGTGAAAATGCGCCCCCCTCTCCTCTGGATCAAAGGCGGCGCCTGCGCCTCCAACCATGTGGTAACGCCACTCACACTAGATCTGCTGAAAGATATTTTCTCTGCCCGAAAGGCTTTGGTGGCGGAGGAGACGACGCGCAAGACGAGTTCATCAGCGCCGACGCCGACAGCGCCGGCAGTAAGTAATTGTCTGCACACTTCACGATAGCTCCATGAAGGAGTCGCTGTTTCGCCTCCATTCCAAAGCCAGGCCCAGGAGTAAAGGCAATGCACCGCAATACAGAAGCCTTCTCTGTAACGGCCGAGACTCTTAGCCAGACTTTTGCCCGCTACGGAAAGCGTAATGTGATCTCGCCGGCGTTCCATTAACCCGACCTCGACCATAGCGGCCAGTAGTTTGCTTAAATCCGCCCTCCTGGTTAGCGGCGATGCCGTGGCCCTGGCGATGTTGTAAAGATCGGAAATGGCCATGTCATCAGCCCCAATGCCGTCGAGCAGTTGGAAGGCCGCCCACGCGAGCTCCGGGGTGAAATCGTGTCTGGTATGAAAAACGTGGCGCGAGTTATCTCTCACAATCGTTTTTTGTCCGCGTAGGCGTGGATTCCAATCCGTTCAGTGCGACAACCATCTCATTGAAGACGATGACGTTGTGCCACATGCGCGCAAAACGGTCTTGCTGAAGTCTGAGAAAATCCCGGCAGAAAGGACAGGAGTGGCCCGTCAATTCGCATTGAGCATAAAACGCTGCCGCGCTCAGCCCCGCCCCGTTCAGGAGCGAGGCTCCTCCGTGAGTCACATTTCTGCGCCCCTGAAAAGGCAGATACACGTTGCCGAAACCAGCCGTTCGCTGCCAACCGGAACTGTCAAAGCTCGTCGCCAGATAACCGCGAAATTGCTCGATGACGTTCGGCGAACTGACGCCGAATAGATGCAAGTCTGGGACAGACGCGATTTTTCGGCCAATAAAGTTCTGGTATACGAGGTCGCGGACGAACACCAATCTGCGCGCCGCGCTGTCCGTCAGGAGGTTGATCTCTGCATTAGCGCCCGTCGTATCGAAACTGCCAAAGCCCATTCGATGCAGGCCACCTTCCATGAAGGCTTCAAAGCAGTACCGGAGATGTTCGGGCGTATGCCCTTGCAACACGCCGAGCGCGCGGCTGCGTATGTCTGCGGGCAGCCGCCTGAAAAATTTCAGCCCTTCGGCGGCAGTCACGAAAACTCGTTCGCTGACTTCCTCGGGCGAGTGTCTTGAGGTGGGAACAAAGTCTGGCAGGACATAACACTCGGCCCAGTTATGCTGAAGGTAGAAATCGAGCAGCCGGGCGAATAATTCATCATAACGAATCTTTCCCTGTTGAACGAAGAATCCGCCTGAGTCGAAAAAGACTTCCACCCCCCATTGGTCGTGCATGTACCGCACGTACTCAAACGACTTCGCCTCAATGAAGAGCGGAGTAATGATACATTTTGCAAATGGCCGCCCATCCAACCCTTCAGCCTCCCAAGTGCGGACGAGATGCCCCAAGTCATAGCTGGAAGCCGTCAATGAAGCAACGAAGCTGATCGGGCGGCGCGGTAGAACCGGCAAGCTCCACTCATTCAACGGCCGATTTCTGCCAGGTTGGCTGCGGCGATGCAAACGCATGAAACCGAGTTTCTCATAAAATTGGTTTGCAGGTAGCTCCACGGGACAGGAGAGTCTGATACATCGCGATTCGACCTTTTGGCAGTCAGCAATCAGGGCTTCAATCAACTGCCGACCAACACCACTGCCCCGAACTTCTGAAGCAGTAGCGATTTCATAAAGAGTTGTCATGTGGTCGCGCCGGTGGTGAAAGCGCACAAACCCCATCGCCTTGCCACTCAGTTTAGCCACAAAAAGCTCATTCCTTTGGGAGCTATCAATAAAACTCTGCCGTGAATGGAAGCCTAGCTCCGGGCGGTGTTTATCAGCAATTGACTTAATCTGATCGATAGCCGCGAGGTCTTTTACGTTCTCAATAATAATCTGGGACATAGGTTCTGTGCGTAAATCTTCAAGCGACGCGCTTTAATCGTCCAGCCCCTTGTATATTGCGTGTCTCACGCACCACTACTTTGAGCGCCGAGCCGGTGTCCGAAGTTCACGCGGACGTAATCGTAGAGATGATGCAAACTATAAAAGCCCTCCGACATCGTCTGTCGGCGCGCAAACTCAAGTAGGCCGAAAGACTCTTCCTGACGGCAGGAACCCGAAGAGCGACCTTTCGTTCTGGCCGAAGCGGCGGAAGAGATTGACGACGACCGGCAGCACGGTCGGGCGCAGCGGAAACGTCCCGGCGACGACCTCCTTCAGCCATTTCCGGTCGCTGGCGGCGCCATACCAGCCCAGATCAATCGTTGCGGACAGGTCGCTCCTGATTTCGGCGAGTCGGGCCTTGGGCAGTTGCGCCGTGTCGACGCCTAACGCCCGGGAGACCCGCAGCGCCGTCTGGTCGGGAGGTTTGCTGAAGGTGATCTCTTCGAAACGCCCAGCTACCGCCTCCCACTCTTTTTGTGCGGAAGGCGAAAGGGTGTCGGCATATTCTGTCCGGCTGAATTCAGGACGTCGCCAGTGGTTGAGCAGGTAAAACCAAGCGAACAGCGGTTCCTGCGCCAGGGTTGAGATGTTCCAATGAATCAGCCAGAGTGTCTTGATGTCTTCAAGAAAAGGGTCGTGGCCGTTCTGCGCAAGTAACGCATGCCCGAGCGCGGTCACTTCCAAACGGTTGCCCGCCGCTACTCGCGCAATGCCTGCGGCCTGAACCCAGAAGCGGATGGCGCGAACCATGTTCTTCCCGACACCCAGCGCGACCATCGCATTCTCCTCGTCGGTGAAGAGGCGCGGATTACCACTCAGAGCCTGATATGCTTTGGGCAGCCAAGCATACCGGAGCGGAAAAGTTTCGTGACCAGAGAACTTGTAGTTTGCGCGACCGTTCATACCATATGCTGTAGTTTCGCGGCATAATACCTTCTTTCCAGGCACAAACCAAATTTTTCTGAATGTCCAACAACAGTATGAAATATATCGGAGGTGACTCGATGGAGATCGAGACTGTTGGGTTGCCGCAATCCTGAGCAACTTGACCGCTATAAAGCTGATTCATATAATCACGCCCGCTTGCCGATCGGTCATTTCGATCATTGATTAAGTGGGGACGTGGCGGAATTGGTAGACGCGCGGGTCTCAAAAACCCGTTACCGAAAGGTAGTGTGGGTTCGATTCCCACCATCCCCACCACTCGTTTTATATCCTTAGCCGTGTGTCACTTTTTCAAATACTGATCGAACCATTCGATAGCGAGTTTGATCGCCTGCTCGCGAGCCGTGCTGTAGATGCCGTAGTGCGTGATGCCAGGGATCAGGACGTACTTCTTCGGCTGCGGGGCGCGCTCGTAGGCGAGTTTGCCATGATCCTTGAGGTCAAAGAGTTCTTCCTTCTCGGCGTCAATAAACAGCGCCGCGCAGTTTCTGAGTCTGGCGGCGTCTTCGACTGGCGCGTAAAGCAGCAGCTTGTCCCGAATCGGCGCGCCCATCAGATTGCCGATCACGCGCATCTGGCGTGGCGGCGGATAGCCGAGTTCGCCACGCGCGCGCCGGGTCGCTTCGTCATAGGCCAGCTTCAACTGATTGGCCTCACTGCCCGCCAGTGTGGTGATCGCCGGAGGGCGCGAGTCAAACGCGGACACCTGGCCGACAATCGCTTTGACGCGCGGGTCACGCGCGGCGACGTAAACGATGTGCCCGCCCGAATAGCTTGATCCGCGCAAGCCGATGCGGTCTTTGTCCACCATCGGCTCGCCCATCGCCCAATGAATGACGTTGAACCAGTCGGTGACGAATTCCAGCGGGTCAACCACCTCGCGCACTTCCATGACTTCGGCGGTGAATTTCTGGCTCTGCCCGGAGATGGGTTTGACCGGCGCGGGGCCGGTCAGGATCAGCCGCGAATCACTCTCGCCCCAGCCGCGATAATCGAAGGACAACACCAAATAACCGGCATTCGCCAAATCTATCGAATCGCGGCGAAAGCCCGCCGCCGTGCCGCCCCAACCGTGCGCTTGAATAATGGTCGGCAGTTTTTTGCCGGCGAGCGATGTTCGCGAGAAGAGTTCGCCGCGCATGCGCACGCCTTCGCTCATGATATTGACGCGGCGGTAATCAATGTTGTCGGGCGGTTTGAAGCTGGCCGTCGGCGTTTGCTGTTGCGCCGCCGGATTGGGCGGACGCTGTCCCGTTTGTTGATTGCTCTGCTGCGCCGACAGGTTTCGTGCGCCGATCAGAAAGACGCAACCGAGACTGAGCGTAATCGCCACGAAGGATTTATGGTTAAACAAGGTGTGCCTCCTTTGTGCGGTCTATGAATATTTATGGCTTGTTCTCCGGCAGCGCGAAAAGCAGCACCGTCGCCGAGCCGCGTGCGGCCCGCCAAAAGCCGCTCGCATTGCCTGAATTCACGGCCACGTATTGCCGCCCGTTGATCGCATACGTAATCACCCCGCCGTTGATCGGCCCGCCGGCGTTGAAGCGGTAAAGCACAGCGCCGTTGCGCGCGTCGAGCGCGATGAAGTCGCCGGACAATTCGCCGGTGAAAATCAAATCAGCCGAAGTCGTCGTCACCGCCGCCAGCAAGGGCCGTTGCGATTCATACTTCCAGCGGATCTGTCCCGTCGCCGCGTCAATCGCCGTCAACCAGCCGCGCGATTTTTCCGGAGCGTCATAAGTGTAAGTTCCGCCCATAAACCCGCGCGATTCGCCGCGGCGAAATTCCCGCGCTTTCTTGAACACGCCGCACCAATCCGCCGCGTTGACGAACAACATATTCAAGCCCGGATTGTAAGCCGGCCCGTTCCATTGCACTCCGCCGAGCACGCCTGGACAGGCATAGACGCCTTCGGTCGCCGTCAACGGCGTGTCCACGTTCTTGCGCGTCGTGACCGGGACTTCGTAAAGATGCTCGCGCGTCTCGCGGTCAAGCGCGTGCAGCAAACCGTCTTTGCCCACGGCGGTCACCAGCTTGCGCAGCTTGCCTTTGACCTTCGTCTCAAAGAGCGGGCTGACCTGCGTCAAATCCCAATCGTGAAAGTCAGCGGGCACGGCTTGGTAGTGCCATTGCAGCTTGCCGGTGCGCGCGTCGAAGGCCAGCAGCGAATTCGTGTAGAGGTTATCGCCGAACCTGGAATCGGTATAAAAGTCCGGCGCAGGATTCGAGACCGGCACGTAGAGCACGCCCTTCTCGACATCGAGTGAAAACGGTCCCCAAACGCCGCCGCCGCCAGTCTCCCGCGCGGCAGCGTCTTTCCAGGTTTCCGCTCCTGGCTCGCCTTCATCTGGCACTGTGTTGAAACGCCAAACCTGCTCGCCGTCTTCCAAACGGAACGCGCCGACCCAGCCTTTGACGCCGCCTTCGCTGCCCGCCGGGCCGATCAGAATCAGGTCTTCGAAGATCAACGGCGCCATCGTGAAACCGGCTTCGCGTTTCTTTCGATCCAACACTGGCCGCTCCCACAGCAGTTTGCCGTCGGCGGCGTCGTAAGCCAGCAAATAACCGTCGTGCGTGCCGCGCACGAGCTTGCCGTCCTTGAGCGCGGCGCCGCGATTCATCGGCCAGCCATCCGGCCCTTTCGGCTTGCGATCTACGCGCCATTTCACTTTGAGCGTCGCCGCGTCCAGCGCCATCGTCGAGTTGGTAGTCGCCACGTACAAGACGCCTTGATAAATGAGCGGGTTGTTGTGAAAGACGCTGGTGTCGTTGACCTGATAGGTCGCCACCGGTTGCAACGAAGCGGCGTTGCGGCGGTTGATCTGCTTGAGGTCCACGAACCGCTTCCCGCTGTAATCATGATTCGGCATCAACCAGTCAGTCGTGTTCTGCGCGGCTTTCAATTCGGCTTGCGTGGGCTTGGCCGTGCTCGCCTTTGCGCCGCTGTTGAAAAACACAGGCGCGGCGGTTGTTGGAGCGGGCGCGCCGGATTGGCGCGCGATTTTGGTCCGCTTCATCAGCGCTGCATCCACCGGGAGTTCGCGCGTGCCCGCCGCATAGCCATTGCTCGCCAGCATGAAAGCCGTGATGTCGAGGTATTGCCGGACGCTGAGAGAATCGGGCTTGCCGTAAGGCATCTGCAATTTGGTGATGTAGTAAAGCTCGTCGAGCGTGCGGTCGTTCCACTTCGCCATGAAATGCTCGCCTGCCAGCGGGCTGGAAGGCGTACCTTCCAGCCTCTGGCCGTGGCAGGAGGCGCAATGCTGCGCGTAGAGCGGCTTACCGCGTTCTGCCTGCGCCTGAGTGAAGAGCCGCTCGGCTTGAGCAGAGGAAGATCTCACGGGCGCAAACGAGAACGCCACGGCGAGACAACAGAGGAGCGCAATTGCGCCGGAGACGCGGTGTTTATTTGTATGCAGGAACAGACCAAGATTCATTGACGATCTCCAAAGGACGTGGCAAAGCGATTTGGCAAACAGAAAAGCGGCAGACAGAAAAATAGCATGCTCCAGAGCCTCGACGCCATTTTTCTGTCCCAAATTTTCCGGTTCTATCTTTATTTCTCGTTGGCCGGCGAATCCTTGTCAGCCCGGTAGCGGCCAACAACTAGAACTCAATGCGCGCTCCGACGACCACCACCCGCGGCGGCGTCGCCGTCGCTGTGATGTTGCCGAAGTTGAGCGAATTGATGCTCGCGTTCGGATTGGCGAAGACAGGCGTGTTGGTCGCGTTGATCGCGTCCGCGCGCAACACCAGGTTCCAACCTTCCTTGATCCTGATCCGCTTGAGCAGGTTCAAGTCCAACCGGAAGCTGCCCGGCCCGGTCAGGTAGTTCTGTTGGAACGAGCCGAACTCGCCCGGGGCCGCATTGCGCAAGATAATGTTTCCGCCGGCGTCCGCAAGCGCGAGCATCGTGCTCAGTCCGCGAATTGAGGCCACGATGTTGTTGCGCCAGGGATCGTTGAGCAATTGCAATCCCTGAAAATAGACGACGCCGTTGGCGACCTTCGTCACCGCTCCTGTGTCTTTCGGCAGATTGCCGACCAACACCGGAGTGCCGATGCCCGGCCCCGGCGCGTTGACGCCGTCAGCGGTCTGCAAGTTGAAAGCGTTCACGCCGGTGACATTGATGGGCGAGCCGGAAGCGATCTGCATGATGCCGCCTACTTGCCAGCCACCGATCAAACGATCCAGCAATCCGCCGGCGTTCCTGCCCAAGAATCGTCCTTTGCCGAACGGCAGTTCCCAGATGCCGTTCACCCGCAGCAGGTGCGTGCGATTGAAGTTGAGCACGCGCTTGTCCAGACTGCGGTCGCGCAGCGTTCGGTTGAAGCCGCGGAACGCGACCTCGTCGCCTTCATTGTCGCCGAGGGCTTTGCTGAAAGTGTAATTCCCCTGCAACGTCCAGCCCGTGGCGAAGCGCTTGACGACTTCGAGCTGCAACGAGTGATAACTCGAATTGCCGAAGTTGCTGCCGTAGAGCGCGCTGGTGAATTGCGGATTCGCCACGACCCAGTTCTCCGGCAAGCCCACGCGCCGCAACAGGCCGCCATTGACGCCCGTGAAGAGCGGCGTCTTGTCCAGGAAGTTGGCCAAGCCGCCGGGGTTGTTGTTCGCCAGAAAAGCCTGAGTGCCGATGGCGGCTGAGCGTACCAGATCGGAGCCGGTAAAGGTCGTCCCGTTGACGCCGCCGAGGCCCATGAAAATTCGATCAAACAGCGGCGCGTGGCCGCCCGCCTGCGTGATCCTGAACGCTTCGAGAATGCCGTTCTCGAAGATGTTCACCTCGTTGACGTTGACGATGCGCGGCAGCTTGCGGCCCACATTGCCGACGTAACGCGCCTCGAAAACCATGTCATTGGTAAGTTGCCGCTGAACGCCGACGTTGAAGTTCTGGTAGTACGGCGTGCGCAGCTTCGAGTCGAACGAGTAGGTCGGCGAAGCGCGGTCGGTCAGCGGCACGGCGGCCAGCGGCGCGGAGACCGCCGGCAATGGCAGCGTGACTCCGGACAGACTCAACGGCGTGGCCTGATTGATGACGCGCGTCGAGGAATAACCGGATACCCCGAAGATCATCGAGTTGACGAAGAAGATCGGATTGCGTTCGTAAGCGATGCCGTAGCCCGCACGCGCCACGGTCTTGTCTTTGCCGAACCACGGCAGCGACCAACTCAGTCCGATGCCCGGCGCGAAGTTGTTCCAGTCGTTGCCCCACAGCTTCTGGTCGGGATTGGGCGTCTTCGGACCGATCTGTTCCCAGCCCACGGGCTGATTGGGCGTCACGCCCGGACGGAAGAGCGCGCCGAAATCGCGGCCCGAAACGCCGAAGATCGCGTTGCCGCCGCCGACCCAATCCAGCCCCTTGCCGTCAAGCTCGCGCGGCACGCCGATGAAATCCCAGCGCACGCCGAGGTTGAGCGTCAGCCCCGGTCGCACTTTCCAATCGTCCTTGGCGAACCACGAGACTTCGTTCTGCCCCCAGTGGCGATAGCGAGTCAGGTTAAGCAAATAGGGCTGCGTACCGCCGGGCGCATTGAGCGTCTGGAACTGCACTGAGACGTTGCCCGCCAGATCGGCAAGCAACAATCGCCCCGCGCCGACATTGGCTCCGATGCCGACGATCGTCTCGATATTCTGAATCGGCGCCGCCGCCGGACTGCCCAGAATCACGCGCGGCATCGCGGCGTAAGTGTCATAAGCCAGTGTGCTGATCAAACGCAACTCGCCGCCGAACTTGAAAGCGTGCTTGTCCTTCAACCACGTCACGTTGTCGCTGAAAGAGTAAATCGGCGAGAGGCGGAACGTGGATTCGCCGCCGTAGTTGTCAAACGCGAACGGCGAAGTGATCTGGCTGAAGACCAGCAGGTAGATTTGATTCTGCGTTGTGCGCGCCATGAAGCTCGGATCGTTGTCGAAGGACGAGATCACGTCGGTGCGTGGGCGATTGAGACCGGCGCGGAATTCGTTGATCAGGTTGGCGCGCAAGACCGAAGTCAGCGTCAACCCGGCCAGTTTCGTGCGGCTTGGCGAGAGGCCGGGCGGAATGCCCGGATAGGGCTGCGCCGAGACCGTGTTGACGTTGTCGTAATCCTGATCGCTGAAGGTGAAGGCGATGCGGTGGTTGGCGTTGAAGTTGTGATCCAGGCGCAAATCCCATTGCTGAAAATTCACGCGCACGGGCCGGCTCCAGGTGTAGCCAGCGGTGTTCAAGCCGTCGCCAGCGCGGAAATTGTTGGGCAACGGCATGAAGCCCAGCACCCGCGCGACGCTCCCCGTCGGGTCTGCCGCCGGACGCAACGGATCGCGCCCGAAGATACTTACTGTTTGCAGATCACCAGTCGCCGTCGAGGGCCTTACGGGATTGCCGTTCAGATCTACGGTTGGGCGCGCGGCCAGCGCGTTGGCGTTGAGAGCGCCGGGGTAGAAACGGAATAAGCCGCGGCGCGCGGTCTCGGTGTAAACAACGCTGGTGAGGGAGTTCTGCGAGCGTTGGCGCAGCCCCTCGAAGTGGAAATGGAAGAAGGTCCTGTTCTTGAGGATGGGGCCGCCCACGCGCCCGCCGTATTGGTTGCGGATCAACACCTCGCGGTCCTGTGCGCGCAGGTTGTTGAAATAGTTGTTGGCGTTGAGAGCCGTGTTGCGATGCTCCTCGAAAAGCGAGCCGTGAAAGGCGTTCGTGCCGGAGCGGCTGAGCAGAATGATCTGCCCCGAACCACGCCCGAGTTCAACGTCCGCCGGCGAAGTGACGACGCGAAACTCCTGAATGCGATCCACGTTGATCGTGTTGGCCAGGTTGGCCGCGCCGATGCCGTTGAAGAAGGAGTCCTGAGTGTAGACGCCGTCGAGCGTGATGTTGAGCGCGCCGGAGCGCGTTCCGCTGAAGTTGTCGCCGACCACGCCGGCTTGCAGACCGATGAAGTCGAGAGCGTTGCGACCTTGCAGGGGCAATTCGAGAATCTTCTTGCCCGTGACCACATTGCCGACCGAGCTGGTTTGATAACCCAACTGCGTGTCCGCCGGGTTGGACTTGACCTCGACGGTTTCGCTGGTGGCGCCAACCGTCAACGTCAGGTTCAAAGTCAGCTTTCCGCCGACCTCGAGCAGCACGTCATTGCGGATCATCTTCTGAAAGCCGGTGTGCTCGACCGTGACGCGGTAGACTCCAGGCGGCAGCGACGGGAAGAGATAAATGCCGGCGTCGTTGCTCACAGCGTTTGCGGCGACGCCGGTGGCGGTGTTCTCCGCGCTGACTTTCACGTTCGGAAGCACCGCTCCGGCCGGATCGGTCACAATCCCTGTCAGCGCGGCTTCAGCGCCCTGGCCGAAGACCGAAAGACTGAGCGAGAGAAGAAGCGAAGCGGTTGCGAAGAGCTTGAATGGCATAACTGACCTCCTTGAGATTTTGTATGGCGCCGCGGACGGGAGCGGGCGGCGTCTTGCGAAGGCGACCGCTTGCTCAAGGGCGCGGCAATCTATCGCTGTGCAACGTTATCTGAGTTATTGCGCTATCCCGGCAAAGCCGGCGAAGTGTCAGTCAAGTAATACAAGGATTGAGATTGAACCAGAACGTGATGATCAGTCCTTTAACTTACCAACCGTTTAGTAAACTGTCAAGCGGAGAAGACTTGCGCCGGATGGCGTATGCCGGCGCCGCTACGCGCGCAGGATTCCGCCGAGCGACATCTGATAGATGATTTCGGCCACCTTGTCACTCGACAGCTTCCCGTCAGGGCGATACCAATGTCCAAGCCAGATGATTGTTCCGATCAGACTGAAGGCGACCACCGTGACATCCAGATGATCCTTGAATTTGCCTTCGGCTTTGAGTTGCTGGAGAGTCTCACGGACAAAATCCATGTAGGCGCGCTTGCGCAGGTCTATTTTCCGCCGCTGTGCGGGTGACAGGCTGCCGACTTCGTCCACCACCACCGTGACGGGGTTGAAGCCGGATTCGTTGCTCCCGCGCATGACCAGCTTGGCGTGATTGGTGATAATGGCTCGTAACCTCTGCTCTGCGTCCTTTATTTCTCTGGCCGGCGTGATGACCATCTCGTCCACTGTGTCCATCCCGTAGTTGATGATGGCGAAGAGCAGGTCCTGCTTGCCGCCCGGGACGAAATGGTAGATGGCGGCTTTGGTGACGCCGATCGCGTCGCCGATGTCGCTCATCGTGGTCGCGTCGTAACCCTGCTCGCAGAAGAGCTGAGCGGCGGCAAAGAATATCTGCCGCAGACGGTCGTCGCTGTTCGCCTCGGCTTCCTTCTGGAGCTTTATCTGGTTTTTGACCGCCGGCTTGATGCGGCGACTCGCGAGCGTCGCGGCGAAGGGTTGTTTTCTGGTTGAGGCTTTTTTAGGCATGACGATTTCTCTTTCTGTTGGCGGCCGTGATCGCTGGAACTTCGATTGATTGACTTCCAGTGGGGTCACGTCTATGCTTACTAAACGGTCAGTAGTCAACGACAGCATAGCAAAACCATCACAACGCGGCAACAGCCGCCTCATTTCAAGGAGGTGCATCTTGCTCGGCAACAGATCGGTCGTCAAGTTCATCGTCAGTCTGGCGTTTGTCGCCGCGCTCAGCGCAAGCAGCGTCGCGATTGCGCAACAGGCGTCACAGCAAACTCCCACGCAGCCTGCGACCCGCCCGCCAGATCCGGCCAGAATCGGGCCGACGCCGGCGGCGCAATTCAAAGCTCCTGACAACATTGATTTCCGCACGGCCAACGTCACCAGCGAAGGCGTGCGGCTGCACGCGGAACTCTTCTCGCTCAAATCGCTCGCGGGCAAACCGCTCCCGACCATCATCCAGGCCCACGGCTGGGGCGGAGTGGCAGCCAACCTGCGGCGCGACGCAATTGACCTGGCCGACGCGGGTTACCTGGTCATCACCTTCGACTATCGTGGTTGGGGCGAGAGCGACGCGCGGCTCGTCCTGACCAAACCGTCGGGAGTCAAACCGACGCCCGGACAGAATCAAAAGTTCACGGCGGAAGTGATCGAGCAACGCGAGTACGTGGACCCGTTGGAGCAGACCACCGACTGGTTCAACGTCATCAACTGGGCGATGGGCGAACCGGCGGTGGACAAAGACCGCATCGGATTGCGCGGGTCGAGTTTTTCGGGCGGCCACGTCTTTTACGTCGCGGCGCGCGAACCACGCGTCAAGGCCGTCGTCTCGCAGGTCGCGTCTTTCGACGGGCGCTGGGTGGGGATGGACAAGACGCAAATGGATCTGACTTTGAGCGAAGCGACCAAACGCGCGCACGGCGAGCCTTACCCTGCGCCACGGGCGGTTACGGTCGGCCGTCTGATCGGCGCTCCCATCCGCGAGAAGTTTCTGCAATTCTCGCCGGTCGAGGACGCCCCGCGAGTCAAGGACGCCGCGGTGCTGTTCATCGTCGCCGAGAAGGAAGAGTTGTTCGACAACAAGGATCACGGCAAACTCGCCTACGACCGCATGGTGGGGACGAAGAAGAAGTACGTGTCCATCCCCAACATCACCCACTACGGCATCTACCGCGAATCGCGCGACCAGGCGATCAAAATGGCGGTCGAATGGTTCGATCAATATTTGAAAAAATAGCTGATGGACTCACCTCACATTTCAGAAGATGAAGCGAAGAAAGGCGAGCGTCTGGGGAAAAACTGGATTGATACCTTTTCGCGGCTGGTAGAACGGTTCGTGCCCGATGCGATTACGACCTCCGTTCTACTGATGATTGCGGTTTCGATCCTCTCGCTGGCGATCGGTAATTCAGTGACAGCGACCATTGACGCCTACTACAGAGGGCTTTGGATGCTGTTGGCCTTCACGATGCAGATGACGCTGATCCTGGTGCTCAGCCTCATCCTGGCGTCAACCACCGCTTTCAGGAAGACGGTTCTGTGGCTTTCGCGCCTTCCCAAAACTACTGCTCAGGTTGTGGCGCTGGCGGTGTTATGTGTCGCGTTCATCGCCTATCTCAACTGGGGGCTGGGACTCGCCCTGGGGCCGATGATCGCAATCCATTTTTGCCGGGAAGCGGAACGCAAAGGCATCCGCGTTGATTTCCTGTTTATGCTGGCCATCCTCGCGGGAGCCGGGTCAGTCTGGCAATTCGGATTTTCCGCCAGCGCTCCGCTGCTCGTGGCGACGCCGGGTCATTTCCTCCACGAGACCACCGGGATCATGACGCTGAGTTCCACGATCTGGTCTCCGGCTTCGATCATCCTCGTCATCACCTTTATCCCGGCGGTAATCGTCGCGGGCTGTCTGTTCATGCCAAAGGCAATCCGGCCAATTTCTGAATTCCCAGAGTCCTACAAACTCGGCGAGCGAGCTGCGACCCCGGATGACGCGCCGCCGGAGAAGACCGTCGTCACGCCTAGCGTCGCCCAGAGGCTGGAGCGAAGCCCGATGGTCGTGGCGGTACTTTGCCTCGCGCTGATCTGCTGGCTCTACCACCATTTCTTCGCGAAGAAGCTGAGCCTTGACATCAACTCTCTCAACACGATCTTCCTGTTCTTTGGTTTGCTGTTCCACCGGAACGTGCTGCGGTTCACGAAAGCGCTGCAGGAAGCCATCGTATCAAGCTGGCCGATCGTGGTGATGTATCACCTCTACGCCGGCGTGGCCGGTCTGATCCAATTCACTCCGGTCGGCGAATTCCTGGCCAGCCTCGTCAATCCCATCTCAACCACATACTCGTATCCTTTTTTGACGGCAGTGATCAGCACAGTGGTCGCGGTCTTCATTCCGACCAGCGGTGGGCAATGGCTGATTCAGGGTTTTGTGACCGTCAAGGCGGCGGAAGCCGTCGGCGTAAGCGCGCAGCGAGGATTGCTGGCCCTGAGCGTCGGCGATCACATGGGCAACCTGATCTCGCCGTTCTGGGCTGTAGTGGGCGCGGGAATCGCTCGCGTGGATTTCAGATTGTTCTTCGGCTACCGCCTGATATTCGCAGTCATCTGGTTCGTGCTTGGCGTGTTGGCCTTCACGTTCCTTCCCTGCTGAGTCCGCTGCCGCGACCGGTAGGGAGCGAAGCTTCTGCCATCATTCGCTCCCTACCGGTCGCGGTACTGACTTTAGGAATAGATCATGAACAATGGCCAGAACATCCTCTCCGGGTTGCGTGTGATTGATTGCGGCACTTACATCGCCGGGCCAGCCGCCGCGACCATCATGTCCGACTTCGGCGCTGAGGTGATCAAGATCGAGCGCCCGCCGCACGGCGACCCCTATCGCCGCCTCTCCTTTTTTCCGGGCATGCCGGCGTCGGAGCACAACTATTGTTGGATGCTCGACGCCCGCAACAAAAAGAGCCTCGCGCTCAACCTGCAGGATGAGGCCGGGCGTGAGGTGTTGCGCCGCCTGGTAGGCGCCGCCGATGTCTTCATCACCAACTACCCGCCGGAATTGGCGGCGAAGCTTCAGGTCAGCTATGAAGAGTTCGCCGAGATCAATCCGCGTCTGATCTTCGCGCACATCACCGGCTACGGCGAAGAGGGCGACGACATCAACCAGCCGGGCTACGACACGACGGCCTATTGGGCGAGATCGGGTTTGACGAACATCATCTACGATCTGACCGTGCAGACGGGAGCCACGCCCTGCGGGTCGGGCGATCACCCGGTCTCGCTGGCGTTGTTCGGTTCGATCATGCTGGCGCTCTACCAACGCCAGATGACCGGACGCGGAGCGAAAGTCACGGCTTCGCTGATGGCGACCGGCGCGTGGAGCAACAGTTGCCAGATCCAGGCCGCGATGGTCGGCGCGACATTTCCCATCCGGCGGCCACGCGTCGCTGCGCTCAATCCGCTGGTCAATCAATACCAGACGCGCGACCGTCAGCGGTTCATGTTCTGCTGCCTCGACACGGCTAATGACTGGGGACGGGTTTGCCGCGCGATTGGCCGCCCGGAGTTGATCGCTGACCCGCGCTACGCCACTGCCGAGGCCCGTTGCGAGCGCAGCGAAGAGCTGGTCGCCCTGCTCGATGAAGCGATTGGCGGTAAGGATATGGCCGAGTGGGAAGCGCTGTTCCGCCAGCAGGGCGTAGTCTGGGGGCTGATTCCGACGATGGAGCAAGTGGTCGCCGACCCACAGATGATTGCCAACGGCGTCTTCGCGGAACTCGATCATCCGCAACTCGGCGCCGTCTCGACCGTCAGCAACCCGCTCAACGTGCAGGGCTTGGCGAAGGAGAAACCCGGAATGGCGCCGGAGGTCGGCGAGCACTCGCGGGAGATTTTGCGCTCGCTCGGCTACGGAGACGCGGCTATCGAAGAATTGATTTTGCGCGGTTGTACGAAATGAAGGCAGATGGGGACTGCCACGGTATGCGGATCAGTGATGATTCGATCGTCTACTAGATGATCACGGGCGGAAAGACGACCAAAGCCATCGAACCAGAAACCGAGCCGACACCGAAGGCCCGCAGCCGTGAGCGCGTGAAAGAGCAGCACGTCGGAGTGTTGCTGAAGTAGCTTTGGCGTGGGAAGGTCAGTCGACTATGAACTTTGACAGCGTGCAGGCAAAGTATCGGTAGCGGGATGGAGAAGGAGTGGTTCCCGGAAACGGCTGCCATATGGCTCCGAATTATTTAACAGCCCGTTTTATTTACAGCAAGAAAAAATTTGGCTCCTCAGGTAGGACTCGAACCTACAACCCTCCGGTTAACAGCCGGATGCTCTGCCATTGAGCTACTGAGGAGCAAGACGGTAAAAGCGACTTTAAATTCAAATGGACGTGAGGGGGATCGAACCCCTGACCTCCGCATTGCGAACGCGGCGCTCTCCCAGCTGAGCTACACGCCCTTGAAACGAGTGCGCATCTTACTCAGCCGGGTTTGATCTGTCAAGCTCGCCTCCAGCTAATCTCCCGCGTAAGTGAAACCATTAACGGCTGTTTCGAGCAGTATTTACAGGCTCGCGGCGCATTGTCTGCTCTGATATGCTCTGAGTGTTTCAAACGAAATCCGAAATCTAAAATTGAGGAGCGCGTTATGGCTGATCCCAAGAAGCGATCATCGGAACCACAGTCAGGGTTACTTTTCGGCGATCTTTCCGCGACCGAATCACTCGCGCGAACGGAATCAATCGAGGTTCCGCCTGGCGATTCGCTCGCGCAGATTCTGGCTGATGTGAAAAGCGGTTGCCTCTGTGGCGCGTGCAAGCCAGGGATGCCCGTGGTTTTCGGCGAAGGGCCTGAGCAAGCGGAGTTAATAATCATTGGCGAAGGGCCGGGGGTTGACGACATTCAATCGGAATTGCCTTTTCAGGGCCCAGCCGGAATGTTGCTGAACCGGATGTTGGCGGCGATCAATGTCGCGCGGGCGGAATGTTATCTTTGCAACGTGATCAAATGCGTTCCGCCAGGCGAGAGGAAGTTTTCGGTCGAAGAGATCGAAGACTGTCGCCCGTTTCTGCTGCGGCAGATTCTGGCGGTCAACCCACGGATCATCATTGCGCTCGGCGCGCTCGCCGCTCAAACACTGCTCAGATCGAAGAAAACGATTTCGGATTTGCGCGGCAATGTGTTCACGCTGCGGCTGAATGATCGTGAAGTTTCGGTTGTGCCGACTTTCAATCCTGCCTACTTGTTGCGCGTCGCCGAAAAAAAGCGTGAGGCCTGGGAGGATTTGAAGCTAACGCGCGATTTGTTGAAGCAATGAACTAGAACAAACTCGGTTGTTCCGGCTCGAACTCTGATTTGTCTGAACCGATCTCTGCGCCCGAGTGCAGGATGTGGCGCACCTCAACGCCGCGCTCAAGGAGCGTGCGCGTGATCAGCCAGTAACGGTGGCAGTTTTTGTAATCGCCTTCGCTGCACATAAACGCGACGCGGCGCTCGGCGGCCAGCTCCAGCAACCTCTCAATGCCCCGGAGATAAAAAGGCGCAGTGGAAAGCCGCTCATAATCAACCTTGCCGCTCCCGAAATAGAACTCTTCGGATTCAGGACGACCGCCAAGCTCCTCGCCCATAAAGAAGTACTCGACGCCTTTTGCATTCAGCGATTCTTTCAAAGGCTCGCGGCTGAAGTGCGGGTTGTAACGGCTGTACGGCTTGCTGCGCGTATCAACGAGCGCAGCAATCTCGTAGCGCCGGAGTAAAGCAATGAAGGCGTTGATCTCTGCGTTGCTGTGGCCGATGGAATAGAGTGTCATAGCGGAGGCCGGATTATAGTTGAGGCCACTATAGCGTTCAAGAATCGGCGGGCGCGATCGCAACAACCGAGCCCCGGCTTCTCCGTCTCTTTTCGGCGAAGAGGAAGATCGCCGCGCCGGCGACGTTAGCGACGACTGTGATTGCGCTGACCTTGAGTGTGAACGAAGTCTGATTCTTCACCGCGACAATCGGAAAGATTGATAGCGCCAGATTGAGCAGCGTCATCAGAAAGCCGGAGCAGGCCGCAATGCGCAGCCAGAGCGGCGGGCGCGGATCGACGCCGCGCAAGCCAATGATTGGAATGGCGAACATCACCAGGTAGGTGGACGCGTAAAAAATGATCGCTGCGCTTTGCAACAATTGAAACGCCTCCTGCTCTCCAACTCCGACGATGCCCGCCAACCCCATGCCGAGCATCATCGCGCCCACAAAAAGGATCGAGTTGACCGGCGTCCTGCGTTTTGGATGCAGCCGCGTGAACCACGCCGGCAGCAGGTGATCCCAACCCGCTACCATCGGCAGCCGCGAGTTGGCTGTGAAATTGACGCTCGCCTGCGCCAACCGCATGCACATCACCATCAGGATGGCGACGGGCACAATGCTCGCGGCGACGCCGAACGGGCGCGAGCCGATGCTCAAGACCTGCGGAATCGGGCCAATCAGGTCAATGTTGTCGGGATGCACGAAGGCCAGCACCGAACTCGTGCCCAGGATGAACATCACCGCGATGATCGGCGCGGCGATGATCACCGAGCGGTTGATCGTCCGCACCGGGTCACGGCATTCGCCAGCCAGGATGGCGACGTACTCAAACCCGCCCAGCGCGCCGAAGCCCAGCTTGCCGAGGATGTTCAAACTGAAGAGCGTCAGCGCGGGCGCGGCTATTGCGAACGGACGATATTCCGTGATCGCGCCGCGTGACCAGTTCAGGATGGGTAGCGCGACCAGCGCGATGAAGATAACGATCAACATCACTCCGCCCACGTTATGCACCCATTTGCCCACGCCCAACCCGATGATCGAGATGAAAATCAACGCTCCGATGATCACGAAACTCGCCAAGGCTATGACCCACTTACTCCCAGCCAGCCAGGCGGCGCTCGGCCCCAGCGCATAAGACAAATAGGTCGCCACCTGCAAGCCGATCTCCGACGTGAGCACGATCACGTAAAGCCACAAATTCCATGCCACCAGGAAGCCGATGAATTCGTTGAAGCCGAGCTTGGCCCACTGGTACAGCCCGCCTTCGAGCGGCATCAGTCGGTTCAGGTAAATCACAACGACCGCTGATGGCACGTAGAACAGAATGATTGCCAGCAACCAGAAGACAATGTGCGACGGCCCCAACTTCGCTGCTGCGCCAACCCAAGAAAGACCGATGATGAAGAGGATTTGAGTGAGCACGAGGTCGGCGAGGCCGAGTTCTTTTTTGAAGACGGCGCTGTGGGCTTCGACGCTTTGCTCAGCGCGGCGGAGTTCCGCAGCGGCTGTCACGTTATCGTTGTCTACCACTCGAACTCCTTTTGTAGCGTTAAACCAATTGAAGGCTGATGACGTGAAGAGATTTAGCCGGCACGCTCAATCTCGACCGTCGCGTTGAAATCCGGGATGCCGCATTCCGGATCGCACACGCCGCGTTTAACCAGAACGTTTCCTTCGGGCCAATGCGCCTGCACGTTGCCAGCGGCAATCGGCGCGATGCGACAGCGTCCTCTCAATTCTCCAACCTCGCCGCGAACGATCACTGCGTCGCCATCCGCCAATCCAAGTCGTCGCGCGTCCTCTTCGTTCATCAGCACGTCATCGCGGCGCGCGCCGTTGAGTGGATCACGATCGCGGTGGACGATGCTGTTGAACTGTTTGCCGCGCCGAGTCGAGAGTCGCAGCTTGCCATCGCTCAACGGCTCTTCGATTTCAATCAACGAAAATCTCGCGCGACCATCGCCGGTCGGGAAGTTTGGAACGATCCGTCCGTCGGCGTCTCGCGTTTCGCACAAACGTTCGCCGCCCCACTGTACCTGGTCGCCGGTCTTCCGCAAATTTTGAATGCCGTCGTAAGCAGGCGCGGCGCGGGCGATCTCGTTGCGAATTGCTTGCGCGTCGTCGAAGTGAATCAGGCGAGCCAACTCTGGTTTGGCGCGTTCGGCGATCAACAGCGGGATTTCCCATTCGGCCTTCGCTTCGCCGATACGGCGTCCAGGGATTTCGGGGCTGAAGAGGATGCGGCGTTCGGTTGAAGTTTCTGTCCCGCCGCCGCGTTGTTCGTAGCGCGTCTGCGCGGGCAAGAGCAGAACCTGGTCGTTCGGCTCGACGAACATCTGCGGGCTGAGCACGATGTCCTGATGAATGCGAACCGGCACGCGCTCAATCGCTTCGCGCACGTAATCCGGTTCGGGCAGCGTTTCCAGGAAATTCCCGCCGCTGATATAAAACCAATCGAGTTCGCCTTCGTGCGCGGCGTCAATCATTTCAACGGCATTCAACCCGCGCTGCGCCGAAACGTCGAATCCCCACAACTCGCGCATCCGCGCCGCGCCTTCTTCGCTCACCGCAACCCCGCCTGGAAACTGATTCGGCACGCAGCCGACTTCAGCGCCGCCCTGCACGCCCGAATGGCCGCGAATCGCCATCAGCCCCGACTTCGGCTGTCCGATGAATCCTCGCGCCAGCGCCAGGTCAACAATCGCCCGCACATTCGCCACGCCGTCGCGGTGCTGCGTGATGCCCATTGACCAGACGAAGATCGCGGTCTTCGCTTCGCCGAGCATTCGCGCGAACCGCAACATCTCGTCACGGCTCGCGCCCGACGCGGCTTCGAGCGATTCCCACGATGTCTGGCTCAGTTTGGCTTTCAGGTCATCGAAGCCATCGGTGTGTTCGCGGATGAAGGCGTCGTTCGTCCATCCCTGTTCGATCAAATGTTTGATCACGCCCGCGATGAACGCTTTGTCGCCGCCCGTGTGAACCTGAAAGAAAGCGTCGGCGATCTTCGTGCCGAACAGCGCGCTTTCGGCGACCGAAGGAATCCAGTAACGTTCCAGCCCCGGCTCGCGGTAAGGATTGATCACAGCGACGCGCGCGCCCTGCTGTTTGGCGTAGTAGATGTATTTCGTCGTCACCGGCTGATTGTTCGGCGTGTTGCTGCCGAAAAAGACGAGCAGGTCGGAACCGATCCAGTCTTTGTATGAACAGGTGGAAGCCGCCACGCCGAGCGATTGTTTCAACGCGACGGTCGAAGGCGCGTGGCAAATGCGCGAGGAATTATCAATGTTGTTCGTGCCGAAAAACCGCGCGACTTTCTGCGCAACGTAGTAAGACTCGTTCGTCAATCCGCGCGAAGTCAGGTAGAAAGCCATCCGTTGCGGATCAGTTTTCGCAGCACGCGACGCGGCGATCTTCAAAGCCTCGTCCCAGGCGATGCGCGTAAACCCGCGTTCGCCTCTTCGCCGCAGCATTGGATAAGGCAATCGGCCAAGCTCTCGCAACTCGGCGGCAGACATCTGCGCGAGGGTACCTACATCTTCCAACCGGCTCACATCCAACGCAGGCATTGTATTCAGCCGCATCAGTTCGAGCCGAACCATACACAGATGCACACCGTCCATCGTGAAATCGCGCACGCCGGCGGTACCCAGCGCGCAGCCGTCGCAAACGCCTCGCGTGAGGATGCGCCAGGCGAAAGGCAATTGATCGCGGTTTCGCCAGACGACCTTCGCCATTTCCAGATAATGATTCGGCTTGATATGACCGATGCCGTTCGGCGCGAGGCTGACCCAATGCTTCCTGTTCCACATTTCTACGAGACCAATTCCTTGATTACTTCCCCGCCATTAACAGTCGGGCGTTCCATCCGTCCGTTGTGTTCGTAGAGCGTACGGAAATGATTGAGGCCGAGCAGGTGGAGGATTGTCGCGTGGATGTCGTGAACATGCGATCGTTTTTCAATCGCCCGCAAACCGATTTCGTCGGTCGCGCCAATGATCTGCCCACCTTTGACGCCGCCACCCGCCATCCACATCGTGAAGCCCCACGGATTGTGATCGCGCCCGTCGCCTTTCTCGTTGAATGGCGTGCGACCGAACTCTCCGCCCCACACGACCAGCGTCTGGTCGAGCAACCCGCGCGATTTCAGGTCAGCTAGCAAACCAGCGATGGGTTGATCGCTCGACGCGCACATCTTCGTGTGGTTGCCTTCGATGTTGTTGTGCGCATCCCAGGCGCTACCCGAACCAGAGTAGAGCTGAATGAATCGCACGTTGCGTTCGACCAATCGTCGCGCCATCAGACACATCGTTCCGTATTTCGCCGTGACCGGATTGTCCAATCCGTAAAGCTTCTTCGTCGCTTCAGTCTCTTTCGAGAGATCAACGGCTTCGGGCGCGGCGGATTGCATTCGGTAAGCCAGTTCGTAAGAATTCAGCCGCGCGAGCAATTCGGTGTCTTCCGGCTTGTCGGCTGAAAAACGCCGGTTGAGTTCGGTCAGAAAATTGATCTTGTTGCGTTGCTGCTCTTCGCCGACGGTTTCTGGCGGGTTGACGTAAAAGACCGGATTGTCGCCTGCGCGAAACTGCGTGCCCTGATAAACCGCAGGCAGAAATCCGCCGCTCCAATTCTTCCCGCCGCCGAGCACTTCCGCGCCGTCGGCCATCACCACGAAGGCTGGCAGATTCTGATTCGCCGTGCCCAACCCGTAAGTCGCCCACGCTCCCAGCGAAGGCCGCCCGGCCAGGATCGAACCGGTGTTCATCTGGCAAACCGAACCGACGTGATTCAACCCGTCCATCCAACACGACCTGATGATCGCCAAGTCGTCTACGTGCTCGGCGATTTTCGGCAGCCAATCGGATACGGGAATGCCGCTCTGGCCATAGTTCTTGAACACACGCTTGGTCGGCATGATCGTATTCGACGCCGTGCCCATCGCGGTGATCGGGCGACCGAAGGATTCGGGCATCGGCTGGCCCGCGAGTTCGAGCAGCTTCGGTTTTGGATCGAAGGTGTCGAGATGGCTTGGGCCGCCTTCCAGGAAAAGCCAGATGACCGATTTGGCGCGCGGCGTGTGGTGCGGCTTCTTTAGCGCAAGCTGATCGGGAATTGATGGCTTGTCGTCGAACGCCAAACCGTCTTCCGCGAGCATTGACGAGAGCGCGATGGAACAAAGCCCGGCGCTCGATTGCATCAGGAAGTTGCGGCGGTTAATGAGCGACTCGGCCTTGCCGTCATTGATCGGGTGATGTTTGTTCATAGCTTTGCGGTGGTTGTTGATTGACGACCTCATCGGGCGCCACGACCGTGATACCTTGAAACCGTTTGAAGTCGTCTCCGTTGAAAGTCAGCAGATGCGTGATGCCGTGAATGTTCATCGCGGCGGCGATGCGGGCATCGTGAGCATTCCTCCCGACCACGGCGTGTCGAGTCACAAGTTGTTCCCATTCGGGATAGATTGCTGGCACGTCGGCCAGAAAGCGAAAGTGCCTTTTGATATTCTCCAACTCGCCCCAGGCTTCGGCAATAGAAAGCCCCAGCCCGTTGTACTCGGGGGCGCGGGTAGCGATTGCCCAGAATTTATAGCGGTTCTGCGCCAATACGTGAAGCTCGGCGCCCTGCAGCCGCAAGGCTTCCAGCGCGCCCACTGCCACCGCTTGCATCGGGTGATTCTCCTGAATATTGCGCGCCAGCACGTTGGTATCAATCGCATAGCTCATAGCTGCCTGTCTTCTCTTTCACGGTAGATGCTCTCGCGGCTATCATCCACAAAGCCATAATTGCGTCCCTTATGACTTTCGACCCAGGCACGAAAAGATTTTACCCATTCCTCCGCGCTGGCCGTCTCGTAAAAAGGTTTCTCCTCATCCGCATAAATCGCCTCTCTGCTGTCATCGAGAACAACCGGCGTGTTCGGATCAAGTCCAGCCATCCACTCTCGAAACATGCGAACTTTCTCCTGTGAGGAGAGTGCGGCTGTCGGCTCTGCGGCTCCGTTCGCCCTCTCCGCCAAAGTCCGCAAATACACGTCCAGCGGCAACTGTCGCGCATCGGCTTCAGCCTGGATCATCTTCAAAACTTCAGCCGTCTCTACCGAGACCTGAATTGTCGTCATACTTGAGTTCATAAAACTACCTCCACGACTTCATTCTACGTTCAAGCCGCGCCGTTCTTCCAATCGCGTCACCCTTCGCTGGCCGCCTTTTTTGAAGCGGCGAAAACCTTCATCCGCCGCCGAATCTGCGCCAAACGCTCTTCCGCGTCAGGCGTTCTCATCGCCAGAGCTTCGAGGTGCTTCAAGTACTGCGGCTCGCCAACCAGAGAACGAAGCTCCGCGAGATAGGGCTGGACTTTTGAAAAGACCGCCAAGTGCTCGAGGATCGTGTCGTTGAACATCTCTTCGTCTATTACGTCGTGATTGACGAACGAAGCGGCCATATCCCAATAACTGACGACCATTCGGTAGTACGCGCTGTCCTTGCCCCGCAATGAGTCAATGATGTCCTGTGTGCTTTTGGGGAAGAACCCGATAAACCAATCGCGGGCCTGCCGCATCGTCTCTTCGCGGCGTATCTCGTAGAGTTTGAGCAGGAGTTGTGCGCTCTCGTACTTATTAGCCATCCATACCTCTTAAGCCGCTTGTGCTTCGAGGAGTTGAAGGGTTTTCGCCTGAATAGACTCCAGCACCGCATCTCGAAGGAACTTGCTCGCGTTGAGGATTTCCACTCCGATCATTTCATTCTGATCGTTGAGTTCGACTGTGATGTCCGGGCTGAGTTCCAAACTCCGGCTTTCCGGTTCCTCGGAGATCACCAGGTGGAGAATATCTTCCTGCTCAAAATATCGTATGGTTGTTTTATTCATGCGTAAATCTCCCGGTTCGTAACCGGAACCGGATCTGCTGACGGGTGATGGCGTGGATGGTGACAGGAATTATGACATCTCCGTCCACTTCGTAGGGAATCATCACCAGTTGCCGGTTGTGACGACCGACCACGATAGATCGCCCCGTCTCGGTGTCAAAATATCGCTCGCTCGAATGACGGATGATGTGTTCAAGTTTCGTCAAGTCATAGCCTCTCAACGCTGCTCGGTACTGAAAATATTCAGTCCATACGATGCTCTGCATATGACATTGACCATCCTTTTAGATTCTGCCTCCACCGCAGGAGCTAGAGCAACCGTCACGCATGCCGCCACCGCGCCGTATCCCAATTCACCCGCTTCCCCGACCTGAACGATTCATTCGCCAGATGCGCTCCGACCAACACACGATTAGCCAGTTCAACCGGCGAGTTCGGCTGCTGGCGGCTGCGCATACAATCGAGGAAGTTCTGCATGTGCGCCGTGCTCTCTTCTTTCACCGGCCAGCTTTCGACCTCTTTTCGTTTGGCGTCGTAACGAACCATCCACCCGCCTGGGCCCCGCTGGTTCTCCTGCACGATGCTGCCTTCCAGTCCGTAAAACGCCGCGCCGTCGTATTCCTGCCCGTTCATAAATTGCACCATAAAAACAATCGAGAACGTGCCGCAGTCCAGGATCGCGTGGACATTGTCCGGCGTCTCCCAATCGAGGTTCTGATACTTGCCGCCGTTCGACGAGACGCTGCGCGGCCCGTCACATCCCGTGATCCACATCGCCACGTCCAACCAGTGTGGGCCGATGTCGGTCATCAAGCCTCCGGCGTAATCCCAATACCACCGCCAGCCCGATGCGCGTTTGGCGTCGTAAGGCCGCTTCGGCGCGCGGCCCAGGAAGCGTGGCCAGTCAATCAATTCGGGCGCGAAGAGCGTCGCGTCTTTGCTGCGTTTGACGTACGGATCAACCGGGCGGTAGCGGAAGTCCCAGATGCGCACGAAGCGGATTTCGCCGATGCCGCCCGAAGCGACGATGTCTCGCGCTTTCTTGAAATGATCGCCGCTGCGCCGCTGGTTGCCGACCTGCACGATCTGCTTCGAGGCTTTCACCTGCGCGACCATGTTCTCGCCTTCTTCGATGGTGCGGGACAGCGGCTTTTCGATGTAAACGTCCTTGCCCGCTTTCACCGCGGCGATCAGGTGGTCGTGGTGCAGGTGATCGGGCGTGGCGATGATCACGCCGTCAATGTCCTTGCGCGCCAGCAATTCGCCTGCGTCAACGTATGTCTTTTCGACCGGAAGGTTGAGTCTCTTCTGCGCCAGTTCCAACATGCCTTTGTTGACATCGGCAAGCGCGACGATGTCTGCGCCGAGCCGCTGCGCGGTGGCCACTCGACCCGCGCCTCGGTCGCCGGGGCCGATGCCGCCGAGCCGGATGCGGTCGTTGGCGCCGATGATGCGGGCGTATGAATTCGCAGTCATTCCCGCCGTTGCCAGAGTGGTTGCAATTGTTTGCCCAATGAAATCACGACGATCCATAGCTGGTCTCCGATGTTGAGTGGAATCTGTGATCCCCTACGTTGAAATGGAAATGAGTTGCCGTTCCTGTGAAATACGCTCGGCAAGTGAGATGTAGTACTGCTCCTGTTCTTCATCGCTCCGGAAGTGGCCATCACGCTTATCCACCAGGACGTGGACTGCGCCTGGAAATAGCCTTCATCCTGGATTTCTTGCGATGCGGCGGCGAAGACCCGGAACGGCTCTTCCTCCCGCTTGAACCACATTTCGCCGAACTCGTAATCGCAGAGCGGCGGCTCGCTTGTCAGCCGTTCGATCTCGCGTACAGCTATTTCTTTTGCTTGCTCGAATACCAGCATAACGCAGAGTTAGGCCGATTCTGAAGACACCAAGCACTTGCTCATTAGCAATCTGCTACTCTTTATCTTTATAACCAGGATTCACTGTCTTTTTATTTCTTCCAGAAACTCCGCGTTGTAAACAGTGACAATATGCACCATACGCTGTTCACCACGAAAAGGAAAAAAGTCAAACAGAATACCCACAATTTCACCGCGAAACGAAACTCGGGTTCCTGGTTGTATCTGATTCCATTTGTCGGCAGCCGGGGATCTTGAATATATAAAAGCGAGCACAACTGCCTCAGCCTTGTCGAGTTCTATGTTTATCTTCGCAGGCTGGGATTTGTGTGTAGATGGACTTTCCCCCAGGCTTCGGAACACACCTTCCCATTTAATTGGTTTCCCACCATAGGTCTTCATAACATTTATGGGTAGATTCACAAGCTTCCCATTCTTTATGACATTGATTGATTGATCCACGACTATCCCTTCGGCAAGACCTATTACTCTTACATACTCTTCGTTTCCTCCTTCCGGCTTATAAAGCTCACTTATCCTCTCTTCTGTGTGCGTAATTGAGTATCGGACCAGTTCTTGAATGAACTTAGTATATGAGATTTGCCATTCCTCTTGCGGCTTCTGTGGCTGGCTCACCGTCTTTTTTGATTGTGTGGGTGGATCCCCAACTATCCATAGAGAAAAATGCTGCGCATCCGGGTTGTTTTCCTTCACCGTTGGAATAACTTTTTCTATGTCTGATATGGCTTGAGCTATCTTTTTTGCACTGCTCTCATCACCGGGAAGATAATATATCTTTCCGATATGCTCACTGATTCCTCCATCACTAGTCTCTGAAAGAATCACATTCGCGCCAAGTTTTTTCAATCTATCAGCAGCTCTTATTGCATCCGCTCTACGCTGCGAAGTAAATAGAAGCCTAATGGGAGGCTGTTCCGCTAGCGATACCTTAGAACTTGACGGCTTATTAACTTCTGCCGGAGGCTTTTGTTGTGTTCTCGGCTGTCTTTTGCGCGTTTGCGCGTATGCGTTGAGAATCGAGCCGTGAAATAGGCAAACTGCAATGACAAAAAGTATCGTGCGTTTCATTGGTGATCTCCTTTTGATCATGCTCGGTTAAAAGGCCAAGCGATAAGCCGCCACGATCTGCGCGTTCGCGCCTGCCCCAGCTTCTTTCAACACCTGGCCTGCGAACTATTGGGCCGAGATCAGGATCGCTCAGTCGTAACCATCTGTTTGACGAGCATTTGCTATTCCTCTGTTCGGACGGATTAAGCCATTAGAACTTCGGGATGCCTCTTCACGATTGTCAGTAACTTCAATGCGGCATGGCTCGGCTCGCGCAGCCCCTGCTCCCACGCTTGAACCGTCTTCACGCTGACATTCAACAAGCGCGCAAAGAGAGCCTGAGGCAGATTGAGTTGCTGGCGCAATTTGATGATCTCGCGCTTCTTCATTGGCTTCGGCGGCGCAGGCCACACAGTTGTTCGCAAGTCGTTCCGCTCGCCGCGCGCATGTTCGACCGCCTGCTGGAGAGATTCCATCAATTCAGCGAACCGTTCGTCACTCAGATACTTCTTTGTCTTCATCTTCTCTCCCTTCCAGCATCGCCTCGACTTTTTGGAGAAATTCAACCGGGTTGATCACTTTGAGCGGCCTGAACCGCTGGCGAAATTCTTTGCACTCGACGGTGATTCCCGTCATCAGGTCGAGAAGATTGTTGTCTCTGCTCACTATGAAATCCGCTTTGGCGGCGGCGGCGAGATTGATGTACGGCTCGTCTCTCGGATCCCGCGAGTAACTGAACTTATGCGGAACGGGGTCAATGAGCGTCGCCAGCCTGAGCAATGTTTCGACGAGTCTGTCGGCGCGCTCGTCAGTCAGGAGAGGGAATTTCTTTTGCAACATCGGACGCGACAATACGTCGCGCACTTCATTCAAGACCTCATTGCTGATAAACAACTCGATCTCGCCTCGCTCAAACAGTTCAAGGCAGTCAACCGCAGGACCTTTCTCCTTGATAACGCCCTGAAGAAAGACGTTGCAGTCGAAAACTACTTTCAGGCGCTGTTGTTCGCTACTCACAAGGGGGCGTTCCTTTGTTTCTCCTGCCAGACTTCTTCGCGCGCCTCTTCCAGCAAGGCGTCAAGTTCTTTTTCAGTAATGCCGCTTTCCGCAATCTGCTCTCGAACAGGCGCGTACAAATCGCGCAAACTCATCGGAGCCTGCGCGTCTTTTTCGAGGACACTCACGACGTATTCCTCGCGGCTCCTGCCAGTAAGACTCGCTCTTTCGTCTATGACCTTCAGTGTTTCGGCTGAAAGGCCGTTGATGTGTAAAACTTCAGTTTCCAGGCTCATGACTTCACCTCCTTCTTCAGAGCCAATCTTCTTCGCATCACCATCCGATCGAAAATTCTTCCGCTTTTGTTTCAATGTACGAGGTGAAAGGCATTTTCACGCCAGCCAGATTCGCCTCTCTGATAACCTGGAGCTCATCAGGTCCGTGCGCAAGGAGCCTGCCGCCGTCGAGCGCCACAAACTGGCCACGATACTTTTCACGGTTCTCGCTGATCCATTGCATTTCCGCTTTAAAATTTCGCTCGGCGGGCATGGATTTCATTCTTTCTTCCATCACGTGTCTGAGAAGAAAGACGGCAAGCTCCTGCTTGTCTCGTAGCGGAAGCACTAAAATATGTTGCTTGAAATCATTCAGGGATGAATACATATTCATCTTCTCAACCTCACTTTCCAGCGCGATGCGATTCGGACCACCCCGGCGCCAATGGCATCATAGCATCCTTGGAATCACATCTTCTCACGGTCAACCAATTTCAATTCACGTACACGAACTCATTCGAGTTGAACAGCACGTGGCAGAAATCAACCAACGCCGCCGCCCGCGCCTGATCAATCTCAACCGGGCAATTCGACGGATTAAGCCATTAGAACTTCGGGATGCTTCTTCACGATTGTCAGCAATTTCAACGCGGCATCGCTCGGCTCGCGCAGCCCCTGCTCCCAGGCTTGGACCGTCTTCACGCTGACATTCAACATGCGCGCAAAGAGAATCTGAGACATATTGAGTTGCTGGCGCAGTTTGATAATTTCGCGCTTCTTCATCGGTTTCGGCGGCGCTGGCAGCACGGTTGTGCGCAGGTCGTGCCGCTCGCCGCGCGCATGCTCGATTGCCTGCTGTAAGGACTCTTTGAGTTCCGCGAATTCCTCGTCGCTTATAAATTTCTCCTGTTTTTTCATCCTTCCTCCTACTGATTGGCTTGTTTGATTACTTCGATCATGTCAGCAATCTCTTTCTTTTGGTCTGCGTTCAAATCAGACTGGTTGGCTTTGGCAAAGAGGTGGAGCAGGTAAATCCGACCGCGATGCTCAAGGAACAAATAAAGATAACGAAAGCTGCCGCTCTTACCCCGACCGCTTGCGGGATTTGCGATGCGCCCTTTGCGCGCCCCGCCAGTTCCTTTAACCACTGGCCAGCGTTCCGGATCAGCAAGCAAGTCGGCTTGAATTGCAAGCAGAACTTCCAGCGCATCTTCCCCAGCCAACTTTGCCAGCTTCGCCGTAAAAGTTGGGGTTTCGTAAAAGGTGTAAAGGGTCTTGCCAGGCTCTCCTTCCATACCTTCAACACCGGCTATACTACAAAGCAGGAAGTCGAATCAACTCGCCATCCCGCTTTTGTCGCTCTCTGGGTCGAATGCCTTCAATTCACATAAACGAACTCATTCGAGTTGAACAGCACGTGGCAAAAATCAACCAACGCCGCCGCCCGCGCCTGATCAATCTCAACCGGGCAATTCGACGGCAAAGCGACCGGCTGCTTCGCTTCGATCCGCGATTTGATCAACGCCGATTGCTGCCGGAGGAAATCCATTGCCAGCTTGCGCTCGCCTGCGTCAGGCTCGCGCGAGAAGGCCAGGCGATAAGCCGCCACGATCTGCGCGTTCGCGTCCGCTCCCGCTTCTTTCAGCACGCGGCCTGCGAACGATTGAGCCGAGGCCAGGATCGCCCGGTCGTTGAGCAGGTTCAAAGCTTGCGGCGCAGTGGTCGTCACGGCGCGGCGCGAACAGCTTTCGTGCGTGTCGGGCATGTCGAAAGCCTGGAACATCGGGAAGCGCGAATTGCGGCGGACGAAGGTGTAGACGCTGCGGCGCGTCTTCTGATCTTCGCTTTCGTTGCGTTTCCATCCGCCGCGCACGTCCATCTCTTTCGGGATTTCGGGGAAGACGCTGGGGCCGCCCATCTGCCAGTTCATTCGACCGCTCGTGGCGAGGATGGCGTCGCGAATCTCTTCGCCGGTCAGTCGCTGGCGGCGGAAGCGCCAGATCAGTTTGTCGTCGGGATCTACTTTTGCGGCTTCGGCGTTGAACGCCGACGATTGTTGGTAAACGTTCGAGAGCATGATCAGCCGGTGCATCTGCTTGACGATCCAGCCCTGTGATTGCGGATTGCGGATTGCGGATTGCGGATTATTCGCCCCTCGCGTGAGTCGCCCCGTCGCCCCGTCGCTCACTCCCCAAGTGGGATTCATAAACTCTGCGGCCAGCCAGTCGAGAAGTTCGCGGTGGGTCTCGCGGTCGCGCATCTCACCGAAATCGCTCGGCGTGCCGACGATGCCACGACCGAAATGGTAATGCCACAACCGGTTGACCATCACGCGCGCCGTGAGCGGATTGGCAGGATCGGCGAGCCAGTTGGCCAACGCTGTGCGACGGCCTGTCGTGCCGGATGACGACGGCGTGATCCTCGCCGCGCCTCGATCAAGCATGGTCAAAAAGCCTGGCTGAACTTCTTCGCCGAACGCGTCATACACGCCGACTCTCAAAACGTAAGTCGCCGGGGCTTCGACGCCGACATCGGTGATGCCGGAGCCGATGGGCAACGGCTTCGGTTTGATGTCGTCGAAAGCGGCCAGTTGTTTTCGCAATGCCTCCCACTGCTTCTTCTGCTCGCCTTTGAGCTTCTGCGCGACGCCGTTGCCGTCTTCGTCCACGCCGTAATTCAGTTGCCATTGCGCTTTGTGATACATCAGCCACTGCATCGTGTCGCGTTTTTCCGCTGGAGTGGTGATGGCCAGCCTGATCTCTTCGGGATACTTCTCGAAGTTCTCGTCGTAGATGCCTTTGGCGACTGGCGCTTCGAGCTTGGCAATCTGCTCGCGCAACTCTTTGGTCTGTTCCTGCCAGATTTTGAGTTTGCGCTGGTGCTCAGCTTGCTCTGACGGCGGGATGAGGACGTAGTCGTCTTTCGACCGCGTGGCGGCGAAGAAGGCCTGCAAACGGTAATAGTCCTTCTGCAGAACGGGATCGTATTTGTGATCGTGGCAGCGGGCGCAGCCGTAGGTCGTCGCCAGAAAGACTGCGCCGACCGTGTCCGTGATGTCGTTCAAAATCTCCTGCCGCCGCTGCCGCAGATTGCGCGCGTTGTATTCGTCTGGGTAGTGACGATTGAAACCTGTGGCCACAGCAGCATCTGGATCGTCTGGCCAGAGTTCGTCGCCCGCGATCTGCTCACGGATGAAACGGTCGTAGGGTTTGTCTTCGTTGAACGATTTGATGACGTAGTCGCGGTAACGCCACGCGTTGGGCCGCGTCTCGTCGGATTTGAACCCTTCGCTTTCGGCGTAACGAGCGAGATCGAGCCAGTGCCGCGCCCACTTCTCGCCGTAACGCGGAGATGCCAGCAGCCGGTCAACGACCTTTTCAAACGCCTTCGGCGAATTGTCCGCGAGAAACGCAGCAGCCTCTTCCGGCGTGGGCGGCAAGCCAGTCAGATCGAACGTCGCGCGGCGCAACAACGTGATCTTGTCAGCCGCAGGCGCGGGCTTGAGACCTTTGGCTTCGAGCTTCGCCAGCACGAAAGCGTCAACCGGCGTTTTGACCCACGCGCGGTTTTTGACCACGGGCTTCTTCGGCTTGTTCACTTTCTGGTAAGCCCAATGGTTGAGTTGTTCCTGGGTGAACGGAAGATCATTCGAAGCCGCCCACGCGCCGCACGCGAGGGCGAGAACGATCAGCACAGCCTTGAGACGGTTGGAACTGCGCATAACTTTTTCTCCGTTGAAAGGAAAGATTGTAGTTTCGCGGAAACGCAGGGTATTCTTATGCCCGCCGCTGTTGATGTCAATAATAGTCAGTACCGCGAGCGGTAGCGAGCGTGGTTTCCTCAATGGGCGGGCTGCGGAGACCACGCTCGCTACCGCTCGCGGTACTGACTCTATCAGGAGGGGATTTCCGATGATCCGAATTGCCTGCGCGATTTCGTTGCTCGTCTTTTCGGTCGCTACGATTCAACTCGAAGAAACGACGCTGGCCGGCCTGGCCAAACCGCGCATCGCAACCTTCGCGGGAACCGGACAGGCGGGTTATTCGGGCGATGGCGGGCAAGCGACTAGAGCTTCGCTCGACAATCCATTCGGCGTCGTGCGCGGGCCGGATGGCGCGCTCTACGTCTGCGATACGATGAACCACATCATCCGCAAAGTTGACCGCAACGGCGTGATTACGACTGTCGCTGGCGCGGGCAGGAAAGGTTATTCGGGCGATGGCGGATCAGCGCTCGAAGCCACGCTCAACGAACCATACGAAGTCCGCTTCGACAAACAGGGCAATCTGTTTTTCGTCGAGCGGCTCAACCACACGGTTCGCCGCGTTGACGCGAAGACGCAGGTCATCACGACCGTGGCTGGCGCGGGCAAAGCCGGGTTTTCAGGCGATGGCGGCGCAGCCACGCAAGCTATGCTCAATCAACCGCACAGCATTCAATTCGACCGACGCGGCGATCTTTACATCTGCGACATCCTCAACCACCGCATCCGCAAAGTTGATCTGAAGACTGGCGTGATCACGACCTTCGCTGGCACGGGCGAAAAGAAGACCACGCCGGATGGAGCCAGGATCGCTGGCGCGCCGCTCAACGGGCCGCGCGCGATTGATTTCGACCGGCGCGGCGATCTGTGGCTGGCGCTACGCGAAGGCAACGCGGTCTATCGTCTGGATATGAAAGCTGGCGTGATCCATCACGTCGCGGGCACAGGCGAGAAAGGATTCACGGGTAATGGCGGCGCGGCGAAACTCGCCACGCTCTCTGGCCCGAAAGGCATCAGCATTGCGCCGAACGGCAACGTCTATCTGGCCGACACCGAAAGCCATTCGATTCGGATGATTGATGTGCGCAGGATGACGATTGAACTCATCGCCGGAACGGGAGAGAAAGGCGACGGAGGGGACGGCGATCCGCTGGCTTGCAAGATGGCGCGTCCGCACGGCGTGTTCGTTGACCGGGACGGTTCAGTGTTCGTCGGCGACAGCGAATCGCATCGGGTGCGCGTTATTCGGTACCGCGAGCGGTAGCGAGCGTGGCTTCCTGAGTGGGTCTCTTGATGGAGTCACGCTCGCTACCGCTCGCGGTACTGACCCGAAGGAGAAGCATGAATTTTACTAGCAAAATCGCGCTCATCACCGGCGCGGCGCAAGGTATCGGACGCGCCATCGCCGAGCAGTTCGCCGAACAAGGCGCTCGCGTCATCATTCACTGCCGCGGCAACCGCGAGGAGGCAGAGAAGACTCTGGCTTCGCTGGGCGGCGACGGACACAAGATCATTCAAGCCGACATCACCAGCGCTGATGAAACGCGAGCGATGGTCGAAACCGTCGTCCGGGATTTCGGCCGCCTCGACATCCTGGTCAACAACGCCGCGATCTTCGAGCTTCATCCGATTGCGACGGCCAGTTACCAAGATTGGCAGCGGGCCTGGCAAAACACGATCAACACGAACCTGATTGGGACGGCGAATGTCAGTTTCTGCGCGGCGCAGCAGATGATCAAACAGGGTGGCGGGCGAATTGTGAACGTCTCTTCGCGCGGCGCGTTTCGCGGCGAACCGGACGCTCCGGCTTATGGCGCAAGCAAAGCCGGATTGAACGCGATGAGCCAATCGCTGGCTCAGGCGCTGGCGCCCCACAACGTCTTCGTTTACGTCGTCGCGCCGGGCTTCGTTGACACGGAGCGCGTGGCCTGGAAAGTTCACGGCCCTGACGGCGACGCGATTCGCAATCAAAGCCCGCTCAAACGAGTGGCGCGGCCAGACGAAGTCGCTCGCACGGTTCTGTTCCTCGCGTCCGAAGGAACAGACTTTCTGACAGGTTGCATAGTTGACGTGAACGGCGCATCGTATCTGCGCTCTTAACGCATTAACGCATGGCGGTAGCCCGACCGTGAGGGAGGGCGTAGTCATCTCATCCACGCCCTCCCTCACGGTCGGGCTACCGCCACACCTTACCTTTGAAGGATCACTGATGAAGACCACTTCTGTTTCACTCGAAGATTTACGCGGCGTGTTTCCCGTTCCGCCTCTCGCGCGAAGGAACGACGCTCGCCGCTCGATTGATTTCGACCGCAACAATCGCATCGTCCGCCACATCGCCAATGGCGGGATGACGCGGTTTTTATACGGTGGCAATGCTTTCCTTTATCACGTCACGCTGGCCGAATACGAGGCGTTGCTGGATTGGCTGAGCGGATTCGCCGACGATCTCTGGGCGATTCCGAGTCTGGGGCCATCCTATGGTCGCGCGATTGATCAGGCCGCGATTCTGCGCCGGCACAAATTCCCCTGCGCGATGATGCTGCCGTGCGGCGATCCGCGCGACGCGGCGGGCTTGGAGCGAGGGCTGCGCGAAGTCGCGGAAGACGCCGGCGTTCCGCTGATTCTCTACCTCAAAGAAGAGAACAACTTCGGCGCGGATAAAGAGGCCGGGCTGGATGTCGTCGCCCGTTTGGTTGATGACGGCGTTTGCGTGGCGATCAAGTACGCTGTGGTTCGTCAAAATCCGGCAGAGGACGCTTACCTGGAATCGTTGCTTAGACGGGTTGACCGCAATCTGGTCGTGAGCGGCATCGGCGAACGACCGGCGGTCGTTCATCTGCGCGATTGGAAATTGCCCGGCTTCACGACCGGGTCTGGGTGTATCGCGCCCCGGTTGAGCAATCGGATTTTTGAAGCCTGCGTCAGCGAAGATTTCGAGACAGCGGAAGGATTGCGCGCGGAATTCCTGCCGCTCGAAGATTTGCGCGACGCGTGGAGTCCGGCGAAGGTGCTGCATTCAGCCACGCAATTGTCAGGCATCGCCGAAACCGGCCCTGTGCCGCCCTTTCTTTCTTCGCTCTCCGAAGAGCGATTGCAAGAGCTTGCGCCCGTCGCCCGCGCTTTGGTCGAACGGAACGCGCAAGGTTGATTCTGCCCATCGAGCGGAAAATGAAGATCACTCCTTCGATTCGCGCGGCGACGATGGCCGACGTGGAGATGCTCACTGAGCTTGCCGCGAGGACGTTTTACGACGCGTTCGCGTCAACGAACACGCCGGAGAGCATGGAGGCTTATATGTCGAAAGCCTTCACCTTGCGTCAATTCTCAGCGGAACTCGCCGATCCGCACGCAACGTTTCTGATCGCCGAGGTTGAAGCGATCCCTGTCGCCTTCGCCAAACTTTACGAAGGCGACGTCCCGGATTGGGTTGGAGGTTCAACGGCCATCGAGATCGAGCGGTTTTACGTTGATCAACAGTTTCACGGCAGCGGCGTCGCGCAGACGTTGATGCAGGCTTGTCTCGATTACGCTGCGCAATCGGGCCATCGAACGATCGTTCTCGGCGTGTGGGAACACAATCCTCGCGCCATCGCTTTTTATCGCAAACACGGATTTGAAATCGCCGGCTCGCACGTTTTTCAAATGGGCGACGAAGCGCAGAACGATTTTTGGATGGTCAGAGAACTTCAGGCTTCAACACTATGAGATCATCTTTTCTTCCGATAGCAGTGGCCGTGCTGGGGGGCGTGCTTTATCACGTCTCTCAGAAATCAGTTCCCCGAACAGTCAGTCCGTTCTCGGCTATCATCATCGCCTACGTGATCGGCATCGCGCTCTGCGCCATCGGACTGGCGGTTGACCCGGCGGAAAACTCTTTCCTCGATTCGGTCAAACAATCGAACTGGGCGGTGATTGCCCTGGGCGTGGGCGCAGCGGTCATCGAAGTCGGATTCCTGCTGGCTTATCGCGCCGGTTGGAACATCAGCGAGGCTTCGGTCGTGATGAGCATCAGCGTCGCGTTGATCCTTATCCCCGTCGGACTGCTCGCTTTCAAAGAGCCTCTGTCGCTGCGGAGCGTGGCTGGCGTGGCGTTCTGCCTGCTCGGTCTTTACCTGATCTCGAAGAAATAGTTAGACGGTGATGAGGTTACTGTTCCTCATCAGCCAGGTGAGAATCACCCCTGCCCTCGCGCGCCCCATCGGGCCGGTCCAATCCGAGCGTCCAACTGGGAGGATCGCTCGCTGGGAACGTCTCTTCAAGAGTTTTGTCTATCTCTTCCTCGGTCGGATGCTCGGCGGCATGATCCGGTTCAAGCAGTTTTTTCCTTACCACAATTCCTCCTGAACGAAATTTTACTTCTCACATTACGTGAAACGTTACGAGAACTTCACCGTGATTCGTGGCAAGTAGAGTTCCAGCGTGGCATACCGCTTGAGATACCAGGAAGCGAGTTGCGGAGCCGCGCCAGTTCGAGAGGGCTCAATCATTCGATGCGTAGGGAACGACGACACCTGTTCTATTTGTTATTTGACCTTGGTCGAGCGGCGCAGGGTCAATGACAAATAACAAATGGAAAATGATTGAGAATTGCGCCCCCGGAATCTTTACGAATGTTCTTACGCAACTGAGGAGGTAGGTTATGGCAAAAGCAGTAGGTATTGATCTGGGCACGACCAATTCGGTGGTCGCCGTTATGGAGGGCGGCAAGCCGACCGTCATCGTCAACCACGAAGGCAGCCGCATCACTCCTTCCGTCGTGGCTTATACCAAGACGGGGGAGATTCTGGTCGGTCAATTGGCCAAGCGCCAGGCCGTGCTCAACCCGGAAAACACCATCTATTCGTCCAAGCGATTCATTGGCCGCCGTTATTCGGAAGTTCAGTCAGAGATCAAGAACGTGCCTTACAAAGTCGTCGCCGGACCGAATGACGCGGTGCGCTTTGAAATCCAGGGCAAGCAGATTGCCCCCGAAGAAGTCTCCGCCCAGGTCTTGCGCAAGCTGGCAGGCGACGCCGCTAAGTATCTGGGTGAAAAAGTTACCGACGTGATCATCACCGTCCCGGCCTACTTCAACGACGCGCAGCGGCAAGCTACCAAAGACGCTGGCAAAATCGCCGGCCTCAACGTGCTGCGCATCATCAACGAACCGACTGCCGCTGCGCTGGCTTATGGTCTGGACAAGAAAACGAACGAGACGATCCTGGTCTTCGACCTGGGCGGCGGCACCTTCGACGTTTCAATTCTGGAAGTCGGCGACGGCGTCTTCGAGGTCAAAGCGACCTCGGGCGACACGCACCTGGGCGGCGATGATTTCGACAAACGGATCGTGGATTGGCTGGCCGAAGAGTTCTTGCGCGATCAAGGAATTGATTTGCGGAAAGACCGCCAAGCCTTGCAGCGGCTGACTGAAGCCGCCGAGAAGGCCAAGATCGAGTTGTCGAGCGTGGTCGAAACCAACGTCAGTTTGCCGTTCGTCACGGCCGACGCCAGCGGGCCAAAGCACCTCGAATACAAACTCACGCGGGCGAAGTTCGAGCAATTGACGGCGGATCTGGTCGAGCGTTGCGCGGGGCCTGTCAAGCAGGCGCTGGCGGACGCCAAGCTCAGCGAGCGTGACATTGACGAGGTGGTGCTGGTCGGCGGCTCAACGCGCACCCCGGCGGTGCAGGCGCTGGCGCGGCGAATGACCGGCGGCAAAGAACCGAACCAATCGGTCAATCCGGATGAAGTGGTCGCGATCGGCGCGGCGATTCAGGCCGGTGTGCTCGCCGGTGAAGTCAAAGACGTGGTGCTGCTGGATGTGACGCCGCTCTCATTGGGAATCGAAACGCTGGGCGGCGTGATGACCAAACTGATCGAACGCAACACGACCATCCCGGTGCGCAAAATGGAAACCTTCTCGACGGCGGAAGACAACCAGACGGCGGTGGATGTTCACGCGCTGCAAGGCGAGCGCGAGCTGGCGCGTGACAACCGCACGCTCGGACACTTCCGGCTCGAAGGCATCCGGCCCGCGCCGCGCGGTTTGCCGCAGGTGGAGGTCACTTTCGACATTGACGCGAACGGCATCCTGACAGTCACTGCGCGCGACAAAGAGACGAACAAGGAGCAGAAGGTCACGATCAGCGGTTCGACGCAACTCTCGAAAGAAGAGATTGACCGCATGGTGACCGACGCGCAAAGCCACGCCGCCGAAGACCGGCGGCGGCGCGAAGAGGTCGAAGCGCGCAATCACGCCGACGCAATCGCCTATCAGGTCGAGCGCCAGTTGCAGGAGTTGGGCGACCGCGCTCCGGTCAACGACAAGGCGCGAGCCGAGCAGTTGGTCGCGGAGATTCGCCAATTGGTCAAAAACAACTCCTCCGACATCGCCAAGCTGCGCCAACTCGCCAGCGATCTGCAACAACTCGCCTATGGGCTGTCCTCGGCGAGTTACAGCCAGGCGGCGGCGGGCGGCGCCGGGTCTCAGGCTGGGCCCCAGACCAGTTCTGGCGGGCCAGGGCCAAGCGCGGGCGATGATGTGATTGACGCTGAATTCAAGCAAACCAAGTAACGAATAGCTCAGGTCATATGCCATATGTGATATGGCATATGAAATATGAAATATGGCAAGCAATGCACAATCAAAGTCTGAACCATCCGAGAGCGAGCGATTGAAGGCGGAGATCGCCCAGCTCAAGGAAGATTTGCGCCGCGAGCACGACCTCTACCTGCGCAGCGCCGCCGATTTCGACAACTACCGCAAGCGCGTCGAGCGCGAGCGGGTGAGCGCCGCCCACGCGGGCAAGCGTGGACTGATTCTGGCGCTGCTGGACGTGATGGACGATTTCGATCGCGCGCTGGCTCACGCCGGTCAGGAACCAGAGCCTGTCGTCGAAGGGTTGCAGGCGATCTACCGGAGGTTGACCGCGCTGCTCGCGGCAGAAGGCGTGACTGCCTTCGAGAGCGTGGGCCAACCCTTCGATCCTACGCTGCACGAAGCGGTGGGATCGGTCGAGAGCGAGGAACAGGAATCGGGCGCAGTGCACGATGAGTTGAGCCGGGGGTATCGCTGGAAAGAGGAATTGCTGCGCCCGGCGCGGGTTCGCGTCGCTCGGTAAATTGGTGGTTGGTGGTTGGTGGTTGGTGGCTGGTGGTCAGCAAATTGAGTACTGATTACCAACCACCAACCACCAACCACCAACCACCGCACAATCGGCTATGGCTGTGAAATTCAGAGACTATTACGAAGTCCTCGGCGTCGCCCGCACGGCGAGCGCGGATGAGATCAAGAAGGCTTACCGCAAGCTCGCGCGTAAATACCACCCTGACGTCAATCCGGGCGACAAGACAGCGGAAGAGAAATTCAAAGAACTCAACGAGGCATACGAGGTCTTGTCCGACCCGGAGAAGCGCAAGCGTTATGATCAACTCGGAGCGAACTGGAAAGCGGGGGCCGACTTCACTCCGCCGCCGGGCTGGGCTGGCCGGGAAGGCGCGCGTGGCGGCTTCGACTACAACGAAGTCTTTGGCGGGGGTGGCGCGAGTGGTTTCAGCGATTTCTTCGAGGCGTTCTTCAGCGGTGGCCGCGGAGCGCGCGCTGGGCGGGCGGGCGCAGGCTTCACGATGCGCGGTTCGGACGTGGAGGCCGAAATTCAGCTAACGCTCGAAGAGGCGCATCGCGGCGTGACGCGCACGATTACGTTCGAGGCGACCGAACGCTGCCCGGATTGCGGTGGCAGCGGGGTGAAAGACAACCGGCCCTGCCCGACCTGTCGTGGCGCAGGCCGCGTCCGCCGCCAAAAATCGCTGGAAGTCACAATCCCGCCCGGCGTGCGCGACGGATCGGTCATCCGATTGGCGGGACAGGGCGAGCCTGGAACCGGCAACGCTCAAGCGGGCGATCTCTTCCTGCGTGTGCGGCTCAAAACACATCCGCTCTTCCGTCTCGTTGGCGAGGACGAGGTTGAAGTTGAGCTACCGGTCGCGCCGTGGGAAGCCGCGCTCGGCGCGAAGGTCAACGTTCCGACGCTCGAAGGCCCAGTCGAGATGACCATCCCGGCGGGCACGCAAGCCGGACAACGATTGAGGCTGCGCGGACAAGGGTTGAACCGGCGGCGCGGCGGACGAGGAGACGAATACGTCAGGCTCAAGATCGTCATCCCGCCGAAGCCAACTCCCAAAGAGAAAGAGTTGTTCGAGAAGCTGGCCGCCGAGTCGCGCTTTGACGCGCGAGAGCTGATGGGAGGGAAACGATGATCGAGCGGCGCTATCCAATTGTTCTCTACCACAACGAGCGCGAGCGATTGACGCTTGAAGCTCTCGCCGCGTCCGCCGGTCTTCATCCTGCGCTGGTGGAGCGATTCGTGGAGTTCGGACTGCTCGATCCGGTGGAGCGGGTTGGAACCCAATTGTTCTTCGATGTGGCGGCTGTCCCGCGCTTGCGAATGATCCAGCGGCTGCGCTGCGACATCGGGATCAACCTCGCGGGCGTCGCCGTCATTTTAGATTTGCTTGATCGGCTGCGCGCATTAAAAGCTTGAGAATGAGGAGCAGCGCGGCCAGCAATTAGGAGACACATAATCACGGTTGTTCGGGAGCGCTCGGCACATAAATTGATGAGAAAGGTTGGGAAGCAGAAGTGTTCGACGCGCCGGATCGGTGTGAGCAAAGCCTCACGAGTTATCAATGAGTTTTAAGTGAAGGAGGATAATTTATGTTGAACATACTTACACAAAACTGGTGGGCGTTGGCGCTGCGTGGTGTCGCGGCCATCATCTTTGGAGTGCTGTGCTTCATCTGGCCAGGCATCACTGTGCTGGCGCTGACCCTGTTGTTCGGCGCCTTTGCTTACCTGGACGGCGTTTTTTCCATCGTCGCGTCGCTGCGGAATGCTGGCCGGGAGCGGCGTTGGTGGGCGCTCTTGCTGGTCGGGATAATGGGCATTGCGGCTGGGATTTTGACCTTCATCTGGCCCGGTCTGACTGCGATCGGCCTGGTCTACCTGATTGCGGCTTGGGCGATTGTCAAGGGCGTGTTTGAGATCATCACGGCGATCAGGCTGCGCCGGGAGATTGAAGGTGAGTGGCTTCTGGCGCTGTTGGGCGCGCTCTCGATCTTCTTCGGGCTGTACATCGCAAGCAACCCGCTGGCCGGCGCCGTGTCGCTGGTGTGGATAATAGGAGCTTTTGCGGTGGCGTTGGGCGTTTTGCTGCTGGTTCTAGGGTTCAAGCTGCGACGCTGGCATGAGCATCATCATGAGATCGGTAGCATGCCGAGAATGGCGCCGAGCCGTTGACGCGCCGTGGCGCCGACAAAAGACTGAAGGAGGCTCCCGTTAAAGGGAGCCTTCGCCTTTAAGTGAGGAATATGGCATTCAAGCGAATATTGTGCGCGGTTGATTTTTCCGAGGCGTCACTGGCGGCGTTTCGAAAGGCGGCAGAAATAGCTCGGTTCGGCGCCAGCCGTCTCTACGTCCTGCATTCCATCGAAGCGCGGCCCGTTGTCTCGAGCCTGCCTGGAATTGATGAGGCAGGCGCCATGGCGGTTGAGCTTGAAGAGAAAGCGACGGCCGCCCTGGAATCGCTCATCGCTTCTTCGGCTTCTGTTCTCAAAGGCATACAGCTCACCACTGAAGTCACCGCGGGCCGGGCATCCGTCGAGATCTTAAATCACGCTCGCGACTGGCTGGCGGACCTGATCGTGATAGGGGCCACGGGCGCAGCGTCGCTCGAACAAATCGTTGCGGGCAGCACGGCTGAGCGCGTGATGAAAGACGCGCCGTGCTCGGTGCTGATCGTCAGGCAGCATGAAGCTCAGAGGGTAGCTCAGAGCGATGCTGCGGCTGCCTGACTTCTGAAGCAAGCCGCAGTGAGTCCTTTCCAGCATCGTTTCGGTGGAAGGTCGGTGGAAGGTCGGTGGAAGGAGAGAGTGGTTATGCAAATAGAAACACTCGAAACTGATGAACCGAGCATTGAGAACCCTTGCTGCCAGTGTCTGGGAACCGGAAAGATCATCTGTCCGGTCTGCGACGGCTCCGGCAAGATGCCAGACTCGAGTGTGATTGACGCCGAATGTCTGAAGTGCCACGAAACAGGCCGCGTAGCGTGTCCGGAATGTGAAGGCCGGGGGATCAGTTACTTTATGCGGTTTGATCACATCCACAGCCACATTGCGCCAGGTTTCGTTACGCGCCAAAGATGAAGTAAGCCCGGGCGGTTCCGCGCTTGAAGCTGAACTTATTGAAGGAGGGAGACTATGTTGCACAATCTTGAGTTCAAGAACTTTACCCCCAGCCCGCGTTTGCGCGGGCTCGTCGAGGAACTGGTCGGACGACTCGATCGGCATACGCCGGATCTCTCCGAAGATACGGTCTCCCTGCGGCTGTTTGTTGATGAGAACGCGGCGCGCAGGCTCTATCACGTCTCGATCGTGTGCGATCTGCCCAGGCGACGGAGGCTGGCCACGCAAGAGGAGCGTCACGACGCTGACGAAGCTGTTCGCGCAGCCTTCGCCGAAATCGAGCGCCAGCTTGAAAAACACAAGGAGGTGATGAACCACTCCCACCTCTATAAAGGCCCGGCGCGGAGAGAAGAATTGCGGCGCGAGAAGACCGAAGCCGCGCTGGCCGGGGAGCGCGAGCGTGAACTATTTTCCACGCTCGTCGAGCGCCATTTGAAGAGGTTCTACAATTTCGTCCGCCGCGAAATCGCCTATCACCTGGCGATCGGCGACCTGCTGCCAGGAGAAGTGACAGCCGCGGATGTAGTGGATGCCGCGTTGTTGCGAGCTTACCGCGAGTTTGTCAAAAACCCCGCCGGACACGAGATCAAAAACTGGCTGCTCGAGCTTGGCGCCGAACGGATTGAGGCCAACGTCAGGCGCACAAAAGCGGAGCGCGCCCACGACGTTCACACCGAATATGATCCGTCCGTCCTGACAATCTTCGGGACGGCAGCCGACGTGGAAGTCCCCGCCGTTTTCCGCAACGCCGTGATCGAGAAATACAAAAAGCTTGAGGAGGCCGGCGCCGTTTAGACAAGAGCGGATCGTCGGGTTTGACGGCGCGCTATGGCGGAGTTGGCCGTCGCCTATAGCGCGCCGTCGTTTTCTTCCGCACACTTCAAAAATACCAGCAAGTCGAGATAAGCTTTCGCCGTCATCTCCCAAGTCGTTCCCATTCCAAAAGGATTTGAAATCAATCGCGCCGAGTGGTTCGCGCCGGACTCATTGCCCGAAAGCCTGAGCAATGACCAGCACGAATTGATCGCACGCGCGGTGGAGAAGGAGTCATGAAACGAATTGCTGCTGGTTTATCGCTTTTGATCTTTTTCGCCGTAGCCGTTGGGGCCGCGTTGCAAACGAGTAATCGCGGCGCGTGGACCACGCTTGCGCCTGTGCCTTCAATCAGGCAGGAGATTTCGACCGCTGTGCTCGACGGAAAAATTTACGTCATCGCCGGATTCAACAGTTCAGGTGGCAACACCAACAACGTCGAGGTTTACGACCCGCAGACCAACACTTGGTCGAGCGCGGCGAATTTGCCCATCGGCGCCAATCACAACGCAGCCGCAGTCGCCGCCGGAAAACTTTATGCGTTCGGCGGCACGTCAAACCGCACTTTCGTTTACAACCCGCAATCCAATTCCTGGTCTGACGTCGCGGCGATGTGGTTCCAACACCACAACACTGCCGCCGTGGGCGTGATCAACGACAGGATTTACGTCGCAGGCGGCAACGGGCCGAACATGAACCAGACTGAATGAACTGGTTGCAAGTTTCACGCTTTACAAAACTCTCTAAGATTGATGAGTGTGAAGGCGATCAGCTTGAATCCGCGATGACGTTTTTGCTTGGTCTCAAAACGTAAGAGCAGGCGTTT
>Ga0187892_10000519_pt1 | contig 99968 bp, 76 predicted proteins | sample MA1701073metaG_FD_139345 | JGI IMG/M metagenome (GOLD analysis project Ga0187892, IMG submission 139345) | Bio-ooze microbial communities from a basaltic lava cave in the Kipuka Kanohina Cave System on the Island of Hawaii, USA - MA170107-3 metaG ... | reverse complement strand
TCAGCCGCAATCTCATGCTCGCCGTCGCTAAAATGTGATAACAAGTAAGTCAAAGAACGATAATATAAGCTGGGCCAACCCAAGTCGACATGGTATCATTGAGTTTTTCAGTGCCCCCTAATTAGTCCTAGAGCAAGTGCAGCAGACTCACGTAAGTCTCTATTAGGATCATTTAAAGCAGCAATTAGAGGTTGAACTGCATTAAAATCTCCCAATGACCCCAATGCACGAACAGCAGTTTGACGCATTTTATCGTCTTTCTCTTTCAAAGCCTGCATGAATATTGGAGCCGTTTCGGAGTCAGCAATCTGTCTCAGCGTCGCCAAAGCTTGCGAACGGACTGGAGGAGAAAGATGGCTATCAGTTTGAGTAAGCAGTCCAACTAAGATTTGCTTAGCCTGAGCTACCCTACCGGATCGTAAGACAAATAGAGCGATATTAACACTTATTGCAGGCCACGGGTCATTAATCAATTGAGTCAATTCATCGACTTCGCCAAAAGCAGCAAATGATCCTAATAGGCATTTTAAACTCAGTCTTGCCAACTTACAAATAGAACGGGCCTGGTCGTCTCTTGGCTCGAGCGCGTCCAATGTCTTCAAACCAGCGTGACAAAAATCGCTTAAAGCTTTTTGCAGTGCATCCATATGAATACCCCAAACGCCCAGTTTGAGTTCACCACGTGTCTCCGTTGAGACATCATTACTTGGAGAAACGCAATTGGCTAAAGCTAAAGCTTGACAAGCATGATAACACAACTTCAAATTATTCAAGCACGATACGTGATTCAAAAGAGGAATAACCCGCTCAGCCTCCCTAAGCATGAGCAGTCGTTGGCAGGCGCGCTGGCTGGTTTCGTCGTGGCACTCATAAGCGATAAATTGCAATAATGGAATAGTTTGCTCAACTCGTCCAGCCCCCAGCAAAACCTCACACGCCTCAAGGCGATAACGATAGCCAGGTCGCAGGGCTAACCAACGTGCTGTTGCCAGTCCAATTTCGTTCTGCCCGTTTTCAATTAGACTATCCACAACCAGGCGTAGCTGATTTTCGCACTTCCAGTTATCCTGGTGTGGGAAGCTCGACAATAAATATAAAGCCGCTGGTAATGCAAATTCTGTAGCCCCAACTTTAAGCAAAGTAGCAAGCGCTTGAGGTGTGTTATCATTGTTAACCATCAGCGCGGTGTCACGCAATAATTGCCAGTCTAAATTGGCGATCTCACCGGCTTCAAATAAAGCCAGCGTTGCAACTGCGGCTTGCTCAGGTTCATTTTCAACCAAATCTTTTAATACAGCGATAGCCTCGGAACGATATTGGCTATCCAACAAACGGTTCGCAGCTAGATGCCGAATTTTGGCAGGTATATCGCGTGTAGTCAGGCTGATTAAGGTTTCAAGAGAGGGCGTTGGGGAAGCTAGGGCTGCAATCCAGCGTAATGCTGCTTGGTCAGTTACATTCTTAACCTGATTAAGAAGCGTATCAATTAAAGCATGTAAACCTATGTCTCCTAAGACACGTTTTGCTTGTTCGACACTTATTGGCCCTATCAAAGAATTGGATAAGTCTGCCTCGGCAGTAATTGAAAATTCATAATCTTTGTCTGCATGGAGTTGAAGTAAATATTCGATAGCCTGTTCCGGACAACCTTTGAATCGTAGTCTATGAATTTGATTTCTATTAAGCGGATTGGGCCGTTTTTCTCCTATGTACCACACGATTGATTGGGTGGTGGCTATTTTTTCAAGTTGCCAAAGAATGGGTTGAGCAGCGGCCTTTTCGCCCAAGTGAACAAGTGCAGTCGCTAAATTGAGACAAGTGTCATTAGACACTTTGTTTAAGTCGCCAACTCTGTCAAGCCAATAAGTGTTTTTTAAAGCACCCGCTGCCACTTCACGATGGCGCGTAACAGCCAACCGCTCATAGCGCTCCAATGCGGCTTCGCAAACCTGTGGTGCGACATGTTGCAGAAGCCCAGCCAATCTTTTCAAAACTTCCTCACGCAAGTCTGGCCTAACTTGAACGTCATCGGCTAAACAACTGGCAACTAATAACAAATTACGCTGAAGCATTTCCTCATAAGAAGCTGGGGAATCCAGAACATTGCGGATGAGGGTATTGACATGCGTCGGACTGACAATCGACAGATGGCCTGCCAAAAGCAGCAGTGGCTCATACCACATGCTGCGATGGATGTAATCTTTCAGGTCGAATGTATCATTAAAAATCTTCTGCGCTAAATGCAAAGCAGCCAAATATTCGCCGAAGGTCTGGTGCAGGAATCCATACATAGGTTGGTCATTGTCGTCCCGACCGCGTTCCAGAAACAAACCACTCTGCTCGCTGAGATCCTTGAGAAGTTTCTGCCCAATTCGCTTGGCTTCGCTTTGATCACAGCCGCGCTGTTCGGCAATGCCATTATAAAATCTCGGCAGCAGGTCATGATGAGCGATCACACCGCCGACGTTACTCGACAAAATGTAATGCGCGATTGGTGCGAGAATGGCCTTGATTTCCTCGGCATCCAGTTCGCTAATCCCGCGCTGCACCGTCCAGTACTCAATCAGCGTATCAGTTGCAATTTGATAGACTTGCACGCGCCGGCTCGGAAGTTTAACGCCTCGCCAATGCATCAAGACCATGATCGTCAACAGCAATGGATTGGCGCCCATTCGAGCAATCTGAGGTTTTGTCTGCAACGCTTCGATCAGATCATCGGCACCCTCCACGTGGGTACTTTCACTGATTTCAGATTTGATGGCGTCATACCACAGCCTGACAAAGCGTTCCCGATCCTTTGATGTCAATTCCTTGAGAGTGGCATGCTTGAATTCGCGCGTAAGAGGCGAGACGTCGTAACCCACAATGCGGCTGGTGACCATATATCGGTTCGCGCTAAAACTGGCCACCATCTCTTGAATGCGATCCGTCACTTGAATGCGCAAGCTGGGATTGGTTACTTCGTCCAAGCCATCCAAAATAATCAAGCATTCTCCGGACTCAATCTCGTGGCGTAAATACCGTCCAAATTCCGGTCGTGGTGTCAATTCCTTTTCAACATATTCGATCAGGTGCAAAGTGCCGTCGTGCTCGTAAGCTTTGGCATAGTTGGCGATGCGGATCAACACTGGAATCAAGCCGCGTGCACTCGTACCGGTATAAGTGACATCATCGCTGGCAAGGGCATAAGTAATGTAGCGGGTGACGGTGGTTTTGCCTGTACCAGGGTCGCCGAGCAAAACCGAACGCGAGCTTTTGATCAGGTCAGCAAGCTTGAGTGAACGTTGTGCGGCTTGACGGGCGCTGAGTTGAGCGTAGCGTTTTTCCATTTCTTCACGGCGACGCTGCCAGTCAAGCTCGCCCATCACCTCGCCGGTGGCCTGCCGCCGAAGGTCTTCATCCGCATATTCCGCGAGCGCTGGTCGGCCTTCGATCGCTTGCAATGGCAGGAAAATTTTGGCCAGCGGCAAGCTAATCACACGGCCACCCACCTGCGGCGCAAAGCCGCGAATGACGTGGTCTTTGAATTCTTTAACGAGATAATCACGATATTCCTGCTGAACCGCGGTAACATCTTCGACGGGTTGGATCATGTTGTCTGCAATCGCGTCCAATCGCTCCAACATGGCCTCTTGTAGGTTTGTTTGCTTTCTGGTTTCAATAAGTTGGAAATACTCGCGCGCAAAAGCGAGGGCGGGTTCTTGCAATAATTTTTCTCGATAAGCCACAAAAAAACGGTGAAGCAACTCGATTTGAGCTTTTTCATCGAAGCCCACAACGTGGGTGTTTTCAGACGGAACGATGGCTTGATGAACCTCTTTAGCAAAGGTAACAGTTGATGCACTATTGGGATCACCCAATAAGTATTTGTGAGTGATCTGCGCGCTAAGCGCTTTCAGAGAAGGAGTAGGCTTGCTTTCTACAAAAGCATCGAGTAGCGGGGCAATGCGGTTGCGTTCTTCCTCGGTTGCGCATTGCATGAGAATGTCTTCTTGTGCTCCTGTTAACGCCCGCTGGATGATCTCGAAATCCCCTTTCTTGAGTTGCTTGACGAGCTTGTCTTGGGGACTGTTCCCTTTTTTCGGGAGTATTTTGCGAAAAGCTTTTTTCAGGCCCAGCTCAACAATCACCTCGGCCAAGCTCTCTCCTAATAAAACAATGAGTGCGGAGAAAATCATAAGAGACCCCGAATTCTAAATCTTCTTTATTTAGTCAAAAGGTTCATCATCTCGTTTTCAAAAACAATTTTTCCTCCCACCATCGTCATCAAAACTTTGATCTGAAACAACTCATTTTCCGGCGCGGTCATCAAATCACGATCCAAAACGACGAGGTCGGCGAGCTTGCCGGGCGTGAGCGAGCCTTTCAAATCTTCTTCAAACGCGGCCATCGCGCCCCAGATCGTCAACGATTTCAGCGCCTCGTCGCGGGCCATGGCGAGTTCCGGATGCCAGCCTGCCGCCGAAAAACCGGTGGTGTCGCGCCGCGCCACGGAGGCGTAAAATTCAATCAGCGGATTGCCTTCTTCCACCGGCGCGTCGGAGCCGCCGGCGATGTAATTGCCTTGATCGATGAACGTGCGCCAGGCATAGGCGCCGCTCAAGCGATGCAAGCCCAGCCGGCGCACGGCAAAATGCAAATCGCCAATCGCGTGGCTCGCTTCCATCGATGGAATCACTCCGAGTTTTTTGAAACGCGGAATGTCGGCGGGATCGACGATTTGCGCGTGTTCGATGCGAAAACGCGGCTCGGCAATTTTGCGTTTCTCGACCGGCACTTCGTTGAACGCGCGCTCGTAAAGATCGAGCACCTTGCGGTTGGCGGCGTCGCCGATGGCGTGAATCGCCATTTGCAAGCCTTTTTCCGTTGCGGCTTTGATGGTGGAATAAACCTGCTCGTCGGTGAAAAGAAACAGGCCGGCCGTATTTTCGTCCGAATAATTTTCCAGCAGCGCCGCGCCGCGCGAGCCGAGCGCGCCGTCAATGGAAATTTTGATGCCGCGCACGGTGAGGCGATTTCCAAACAACCCGATCTGCGCGCCGGTTTCCAAAAGCGAATCAACATTTTCCCCGGGACCGCGCACAAATTCGTAAATGCGAATTTGCATTTTCCCTTCGCCATAGAGGCGCTTCCACAGGTCGATCGTCTCCCAACCGCTGCCGGCGTCGTGAATAGTAGTTAAGCCGTAGGCCAGCGCGACTGCATTGGCTTTCAACGCGAATTTCTCTTGCATCTCCGGCGAGCTGGAGGGAATGAACTTTGTCACGAGCCCCATCGCCTTGTCAACCAGCAAGCCGTTCGGCTTGCCGCGCTCGTCTTTTAAAATTTCGCCGCCGGGCGGATTCGGCGTTTCGGCGGTGATTCCAGCCAGCTCGAGGGCTTTGGAATTGACCAGCGCCATGTGGCCGTCGGCGCGATTGAGATAAATCGGCAATTCCGGCACGATGCGGTCAAGCTCATTGCGTGTGGGAAATTTTTTCTCCGGCCAGTCTTCTTCCATCCAACCGCGGCCGGTGATCCATTCGCCCATTTGCTTGCCCAGCGCCCAGTTTTGAATGCGCGCCAGAAATTCTCCCTCCGATTTGCAGCCGTCGAGATTTAAATCATACGCGCGCCGCCCGACGCCTTGAAAGTGATAATGACTGTCAATAAAACCGGGCACGACGGTTTTGCCCTCAAGATTGATGACCTGCGTCTTCTCTGTAGCCCAAGTTCGGGCATCGCTATTTGAACCGACAAAGACAATACGATCTCCGGCAATCGCCAGGGCTTGCGCCGAGGGCTTTTGGCCGTCGACCGTGTGAATAACGCCGTTGGTCAGGACAATATCGGCGGGCTGCCGTTGGCTTTGACAACTTACCCAGCCCATTCCAAAAATCATCAAAACCCAGATGGCTAATACTCTCATGCTGAACGTTCTCCTTTCGCTGTTGCTTCAAGATAATAAAATTTTAGCCGGATGTCCAATAAAAAATTAACAACGGATGGGAACAGCGGATGACGTGGATTAAATGCGAGGCATTTTATATCCGCGTAACCCGATAAATCCGTTGTTAATTTTGCTTGCGAGATTACGTTGAATGCGTTATTTTTTGACATGCGAATCGACAAATGGCTAAAAATAGCGCGCATTTTTAAGAGCCGGGAAGAGGCCGGCCGCGCTTGCGACTTGGGTCGCGTCAAAGTCAACGGACTCGAAGCCAAGCCGTCCAAAGTTGTTCAAGCCGGCGATGAAATTGTGGTCAAAATCGAGCGGGTTTATCGCACGCTCACGATCAAGGAACTTCCGACGCGCGGGCTTTCCGCGAAGGATGCGAAGCTGGTTTATGATGAGAAAACGCCGGATTTGCCGCCGGATATTGTCGAGTTGATGAAACTTCAAGCAGCCGAGGATCGCCGACTGAAACGCGAAGCCAAAGGGCGTCCGACTAAAAAATCGCGGCGCGAATTGGACAAATGGCGAAACCGCTAAAATTTTTTTGCTGTTTTATTTCTGTTTTTCTAAAGCCTCTTCCATCGCCAACAACTCCTCCTCCGTTCCCATCCGCTGCGGGCCGCGGAACCAGTGCCGAACACTGGCAAAATAATAAATGACCAACAATACCGTGAGTCCGGCAAACGTGTAACCGGTCAGCTCATTCGGCGGCGCAACAAAAAGCGCGCTGATAAAGCCGATCCACAAAATGGCAATGACGGCGTTGGGCATGCTCCACTTGCCGAGATGCCACGGCCCGCGATGCGTCCACTTGCCGCGGCGTTGCGCCACAAGCCCGAGCAAAATGGGGATGCCATACGAAACATAAAGCCCGATGGTGCTAATCGTCACAATCACCGAGTAGGCGCGTGAATATACCGCAATGCCAAACGCCACGCCGATGGCGAGCCAAATCGCCGGCGCCGGCGAACGATGCTTGATCGAAATGCGCGACCAGAGCTGCGAAGCCGGCATGCCGCCATCGCGCGCGAACGCAAAGATCATCCGCGAGTTGGAAGTGACGCTCGACAGGCCGCAGAACCACATTGCCAGCGTGACCATCCACAGCATCATCCGGCCAAACGTCGTGCCCAGCGCGGTTTCGATGATGTGAATGAATGGATTCTCGGCGCCGGCGGCGACGGGCAAATCTTGAATGCTGAGCGTGACGGCCAGAAGCATGATGTATCCGAAAACCGCGCTGATGGCCACCGAATTGAACAATCCCCACGAGGCATTGCGCGAAGGATCGACGGTTTCTTCGGTGATGTGCGCCGAGGCGTCGTAGCCGGTGTACGTCCATTGCGCCTGCAAAAGTCCGAGCAGAAAGGCCCACCAGTAAGGATATTGAAAAGTGGTGAAATCGGATTTGAGCAGAAACGAAGTGGGTTGTTTCTGTGCAAGAAAGAACAAAGCGCCAACGAAGATGGCAACGCCAAAGATATGATACCAAGCGGAAAAATCGTTCAACCTCGCGACCAGCCGGATGCCGATGTGATTGAGAATGCCTTGCGAGAGCAAAATGGCGGTGTAAACGACCATCTTGTTGGCATACGTTGCTTCCAAGCCGAGCAGCGGCGTCATAAATTCAGCGCAGCCAAATGAAATGCCGGCGAGAATCGCAAATTGTCCGGTAAAGTTGAACCAGGCCGTGAACCATCCCCAGCCCGGGCCGCCGAGAATCGAGGCCCAATGATACATCGCGCCGGCGGTTGGAAAGGCCGACGCAAGCTGCGCCAACCCGGCCGCCACGGCGAGCGTGAACACGGTGACGAGCGGCCAGCCCAGCGTCATCACCAACGGCCCGCCGGCATTCAAGCCGTAACCGTATAACGTTACCGCGCCGGTCAAAATCGAAATGATTGAAAACGAGATGGCAAAATTCGAGAACCCGCCCATATCGCGAAAGAGCTGCTGCGCGTAGCCGAAACCGTGAAGCTGGCGGCGGTCATGCTCCTTTTGGCTTTCGCGATGTTGCGATGCCGTTGCCATGCGTCTGCTCATCTTTTTATTCCTCCGTAGTCAAGGGATATGGGAGTATAAGATAAGCCGGCTGATTCCACCGCGCAAGAAAATTATTGATAAAATTTTTCCAGCTTTTGCTGGGAATAAATACAAAGTTTATGGCCGCCAAAAATTAACGGATTGATTCACGGTTAACACGATTTCACTATTTTTAAGGCGGGGTGGCAAAATGATCTCCTATTTTCTTAGTTTAATCGTGCTCGCTTATCTGGCGATACGTTTGTTTTTGCTCGTTCTTTTCATCCTGCGCCGCCTCAATCTTTTTCAGCGCACAACTTAGGAAATGTTATCGAGCCGTGCTACCGATTTCATCTCACCAAAACGATGTTGCAATCGGGCATGGCAATTTCTTGAGTCACAGATTTTCAGCAGCACAAATCGAAGGTTTTGCACACGGTGGGCTGGTCGTTGCGTCAATTCGGGGCTGGGCGGGATAAAATCATCGGCGCGGTGGTCGGGGGATTTTGGGGGAACCGCGCCGGTGGTATTTTTAAGTTCATTACGCATTAAAAGGAGCTAATCTATGAAGAAAGCATCGTTTGTCATAACAACGATTTTTATACTTTTAAATTCCGCTCTTGGGCAGTCCGATATTCCAAACTATCTTGTAGGCGACAATTGGGATGATGTTTCGCAATGGGAACTGCATAAACATGAGAATTCTGCCATAGAATTGTTGCCTTATGCAGGTATTCACGGAAACGGGCTACAAGTGAACTACAATATAAGTCCGGGTCGTTCCGAGGCAGGTTGGGTAATTATACGTCACAATTCAATTATGGGATATAACAAAAATCACCCAATTGTTTTGTTAATTAAAGCCAGCGCCAACGATGATATCGAATTAAAATTTATTGATGAAGACGGCTCAGTATTCGGTAAAAGATATTCCATACGAAAAAGGTACTCGATTTGGACTAACATCGTCATTTATCAACGGGAGACAACTTACTGGTGGGGTGGTGATACAAAATTTGACAATTTCAATAGTTTCGAGATTGCTTTTTCAGGGGATAGCACAGGGACAGTTTGGATTGATGAGATCGGCTTGGGTAAAGAAAACCTGCTTCCCGGTTTGTTTTTGGATCCATATCGAGAAGCTAGTGGTTTCGGATTTCGACAACGCCGTTCTGAAAATTTAACGTCGGAAGACCCTGCTATTCTGGAATATTTAAAAATAATGCAAGATTCATCGTCTGAGGATAGATGGTTCTTACCAAACTTTGAAAACGAAAGGCTTGTTTCGACCTATAACAACAGCCTTGTCGCGATGGCGTTCATTTTAAAAGATGAACGCGAACGTGCCGAGAGAATCCTGAGCTTTTATGCAAAGGCAACAGATCCAAATAATCAAGATATACGTCGACAGAGCTTCTTCTACAAGGGCGAGGCTCGTGGATTTTATCAGCAGGTTTTACTTCCAGATTATCGTGCCAACGAAACTGAACCACGATGGGTTGGCGATATGGCGTGGCTGATGATTGCGTTTAAATTCTACGAGAAAACTTTCGGACGAAAAGACGAATATACAAATGTTGTCAAACTGATGAAAGATTTGTTGATATCATTCTATAAATCTGCTGGTAGCGGCGGTTATATCCAGCACGGTTGGAGAAACGGTGATGCATATAAGCACGAGAACGAGGGACATCCCGAAGGCAATATTGATTGTTATGCGGCTTTGAAGCTTTGTGGCGAATACTTTTATACCGACAAAATTAAAGCTTGGCTCGATAGTGTTTTGGTGGGTAATGATTTTCCTCTCGATTTATACACTTGGCGCGTGCTGGCTTTTGGCAGTGCGTACAAAGACTTGCTCAATATTCCCGAATACAATTTTTGTTACAGAAAAATTATGAAAGTCAATAGCATCGATGTCATGGGCTTTTTTGATAGCCCAAATATCGACGTCAACAATATTTGGCTTGACGGCATCGGGCACATGGCTTGTGCTCAAATGACTTATAGCGACAAGCAGCGCGGTTATTTTTATGCCAATCAATTCGACGCTCTTCGTTTGGATTATCTGCTCTTCGGAAAAAGAATAAAGGCATTCTCGTATACAGCCAATCAAAGCGGAGGCTATCACTGGGTTGATACGACAAAAGGATATGTCTCACCTGCTGCATGGTATATTTTTTCTAAAAAAGGATTCAATCCGTTGGACTTGACAGTCAAAGTTGAAGAAAAACAGCCAACAAGCACTTTACCTCATGTATTTGAAATTTATCCAAACCAGCCAAACCCATTTAAGAAAGTTACAACAATTCACTTTACTTTGGGGAAATCAGCGCATGTCGATTTGAAAATTTATAACCTTTTGGGGCAAGCGATTCTAACCTTGTTAAATGAGCGGAAGAACGCAGGCTATTATTCCGCCGTTTGGGATGGAAGAGATGAAGCAGGCCATGTTATGCCATCCGGCATTTATCTCTGTCGTATTAAAAGCGGTAATTTAACAAAGTCGTTTAAAATGACATTAATAAGATGAAATCAGAGGGAATAAAGGTTCTCCGATATATTCTTATCTTTTTTATTTTTTTTCATTCATCACCCCGCAATCCCATATAACTTCATCTTCTCCCGCAGCGTCGAGCGCGAGATATTCAAGACCCGGGCGGTTTGTGATTTGTTGCCGTTGTATTGCAGCAGCACGGCTTGAATGTGGCGCTTTTCCATTTCGTCGAGCGAAAGATTGGCCGGAGAGGGGGCGCCGTTGTTGGCGCCCGCCGCCGGCGCGAAAACCGGGGTTGCGCTTTTTTCGCCACGCAGCTCCAGCGGCAAATGCTCCGGGCGCAGATAATCCTCCCGGCAGAGAATGATGGCGCGCTCGATGACGTTTTTTAATTCGCGAACGTTCCCGGGCCAGCGATATTGCAGCAGGAAATTCTTCGTCTCCTCGCTGAGGCCGAGAATATTTTTGTTGAATTCCTTGTTGTTTTTTTCAATGAAAAGCGTGGCGAGCGGCAAAATATCATCGAGGCGGTCGCGCAGCGGCGGCAGGCCGATGACCATCACTTTCAAGCGGTAATAAAGATCTTCACGAAACGAGCCTTCATTCACCATCACCTGCAAATCGCGATTGGTGGCGGCGATGACGCGCACGTCGATTTGAATATCCACCGTGCCGCCGATGCGCCGGAAGGTTTGCGTTTCCAAAACGCGCAAAATTTTCGGCTGCAGCGCCAGGCGCAGGCTCGCCATTTCGTCGAGAAAAAGCGTGCCGTTGTTCGCCAGCTCGAACATGCCTTTCTTCAAGCTTTTTGCGTCGGTAAACGCGCCCTTTTCGTGGCCGAACAATTCCGACTCCAGCAAGTTTTCGGGAATCGCGCTGCAGTTGATCGGAATGAACGGCTTGTCGGCGCGGGCGCTCCATTTGTGAATCGAATTGGCCACCAGCTCCTTGCCGGTGCCGCTTTCGCCTTGAATTAAAACCGAAGTGCGCGGCGTGTCCGCGACGATTTTGATGAATTTTTTGACCTCTTCCATCACCCGGCTGTTGCCGAACAATTCCTCGTCGGGAAATTTTCCGTGCTGTTGCTGCTTCAATCGCGACAGCTCGCGCTTGAGGCTGGCGGTTTCCAGCGCTTTGGCGACGACCATCTTCACTTCATCCAGCTCGAACGGCTTGGTCAAATAATCATACGCGCCGGCTTTCATCGCCTCGACCGCCGGACGCGGATCGTTGGCCACCGCGGTGATCATGATCACGAGAATATCGGGATCGACTTCCTTCACGTACTCGACCACTTTGATGCCGCTCATGTCGGGAAGCCGCAAATCGAGCAAAACGAGATCGATCAGCTCGGCTTTCAAAACGCGCAGCGCCTCCGCGCCGGAGAGCGCGGTGTGCACTTTGTGGCCGGCTTTGCGGAAAATTTCGCCCAGCGTCTGGCACAAATCGGCGTTATCTTCGACAATCAACATGTTGGCTTTATTCACGACTCTGCTCCATGTATCGAGTTGGTGGAAACTTCAACTGCAAAAAGCAGACAAAATAATAAAAAGCTTCTAACAAGTTGCTGAAAAAGTGTCATTCGTTTCTCAGTGAAGCAATCTTTGAAATCACGAGATTGCTTCGGCAAAAAGCGCCTCGCAATGACAATTGTGGAGTCTTTCAGCATCCTGCTAAATTATTTTGTCACAAAATCATCTTGTCATTGCTTTTTTGCAACGCCTTTGAAAGACAAAATAATTCAGGACAAAAGCCTCTTGCCTTTATTTCTCTGTCGGCAACAGCAGCGCGAAGGTCGTGCCCTTGCCGAGCGTGCTTTCAACTTGAATGTCCCCGTCGTGTTCTTCGATGATCCGATAAACAATCGACAGGCCCAACCCCGAGCCTTGCGGCTTGGTGGTGAAGAACGGATCAAAAATCGCCGGCAAATTTTCGCGCGGGATGCCTTCGCCCGTGTCTGTCACGCTGACGTGGGAATACAACGTGTGTTGATTAGGCAACGGATAGCGATGGCTGCGGCGATCGACGCGTTTCAATATCGTCTGGGCCGGGCGCGCCCTCACGGTTAATTTGCCGCCAGCGGGCATCGCGTCAATCGCGTTCAAAAAGAGATTGATGAAAACCTGTTGAATCTGCTGAAAATCGACATAAATCAGCGGCAAATCCGGCGCGTAGTTTTGAATAAATTCGATGCCGTTTTTCTCGAAACGCTGATCCATCAACGGCTTGACCTCGTTGATGATGTCTTGCAAACGGCATTTGGTCGGCACCGGCGATTTCGGACGCGCGTAGGAGAACAGCGTTTTCAGGAGATCGTCCATCCGATTGACCTGCCGGATGATGCGCGCCACATATTCGCGCCGGCCGTCGCTCGGCTCGATGTCCTCCTCCAGCGTTTGCGCGACGGTTTTGATGCCGGCGAGCGGATTGCGGATTTCGTGCGCGATGCCGCTGGCGAGCACGCCCAACGAGGCCAGGCGATCCATGCGCAGCACTTCGGCCTGCATTTGTTTGATCAAAGAAATGTCGCGAAACGAAATGATCGTGCCGACGCGCTGATTGCGGTTGTCGATGCGCGGCGTCACCGAGAAACCGACGTACACGGATTTGCCGTCTTTGCGTTTCAGTTCCATTTCACGGTTTGGCAGGCCGTTGTCGGAAGCCTTCGCCTCCGAGGCCTCGAAATCCGAAGTCTTTGGGTACGAAGTTGCGAAGTCCGAAGCCTTGCGGGCCGATTTTGAAGATTCGGATGTGGCCTCGGATTGATGCGGCGAAAGGCCAAGCTCACCGGTAAATTCCAGGCTGTTGGAAGTCAGCAGGCGCCGGCATTCCTCCGGCGAAAAAATTTCGTCGAGGTAGCGGCCGACCACCTCGTAGGCGCGCCAGCCGAGCGCTTCTTCAGCGGCTTGATTGAACGAGGTGATCCGGCGTTCGAGGTCGACGGTGATCAAGCCGGAGCCGATGCTCTGGATGATGCTTTCGTTGAAATTTTTCAGCTCGGTGATTTCCTGCTCGAGTTTTTGGCGCTGTGTCACGTCGCGCGCGATGCCGACGCAGCCGACCACTTCGCCGCGGTCGAAAATCGGATTGATGTTGGTCGACAGATAAATGATCTTGCCGCTCTGGCCGCGAATGCGCATCTCGAAAATGCGCGACTTGCCCTTAAGCGTGTTGCGGAAATTGATCTCGGCGTTCGACCGGTCTTCCGGCAAAACCATGTCGAGAAAATTGCGGTCTTTCCACGCCTCGCGCAAATAACCGGTGAGCACCGAGAGCCGGCGATTGATGAACACAAACTGGCCGTTGGTGTTGATGGTAAAAATCAAATCGCTGGCGTTTTCGATCAAATCCTGGTATTTGTATTCGGTGCGTTTGATGCGCTGCTCCAGCTCGCGGTTGCGCTGGCGGAGATCGTGCAGAATGAAAATATTTTCAATGACATTGATCAGCTCGCGGCTGGCAAAGGGTTTTTCCAAATACATCCGCAAGCCCAATTGAAACAGCCGCGCCGGGTTGACGTCTTCGCGCCGTTTCGCGGTCAGCATCACGACCGGCGTGTCGCTCACCGCGCGATACACCGAATTGCCCGCCAGCTCCTGCAAAACCTCGGCGCCGTTCATCAACGGCATCACGTAATCCAGCAGCACCAAATCCGGCTTCTTGTCCAAAATCAGCCGGAGTCCCTCGTCGCCGGTGGACGCTTCGAGGCAATCGTATCCGGCGCTGGCGAGAATTTTTTGCGTAATGGCGCGCTGATCGGCGTCGTCGTCGATGATCAGAATCCTCTTCTGCTCAGTCGCGCGCCGCGGCGATTCCGGAAACGGGCCAAGCTCGTCGGCGATGAACTCATCCGCCGGCGCCTCTTCTTTCGGCAGCTCGACGATGGATTTGTCCACCGAGGGCAGGGCGGTGTCGGTAGAGCGAAGATTGTCGTAAGTTTCCACCTTAGTTTCCTGCATTTTTTGCCCGCGAAATCATCTTCATCACCTCGGCATTGGCGTGAAGCGGGGTCAAATGGATGTCCGGATGTTCGTTTGCAAAGACGCGAAAAATTTCGTCGGCAAAGGCCGGTCCGATCGTTGCAATGCCGGTAAAATCGAGAATGAGTTCCTTAAACCGCTCGAAACGCGCTAACAGCCTCTTGGCCTGAGAACGCGAGATCAGATTCTCATCGCCATATCGCGCCAGCGTCACCGGGATGTGTGTCCGCAAGAAACTAAATTCTTCTTCCGTCGAATAAAGATCAAAGATCTCTTTCGCAATGCGCTCCACCAGCGGACTTATTTTTAAAACAATGGTTGTTCCTTTAACCGGCTCTTCCGTATCTTCAAGCAGCCAATCCTTATTATCGCGGTGCGCAAACAGCAACTTGCCGGACCTGATGGCGAAATCATCAAACAGACGCGACGTAAAAAAAATGCCTTCACCGCTATGATGCTCAGGATCGGTCGTCAGCTTGCCTTTGGCTAATTCAAGTATCGTGTCGATTGGATCATCTAAGTGGAATTCGGTTTGAATTTTCCGGAATATGCCGACGCCGTCATCGGCAATGTGCATCTCAATCAGAGCCGGCGAATATTTCAGCATGATGGAAAGGTTGCTGCCATCCGAGTGATCAATGGCATTATTGACCATTTCGGCAAAGCCATAATGGCAGATTTCAAAAACATTCGCCGCCACTTCTTGAAGATGGGGACGAATATGCTGGCGCCATAAGGTGTCTTCTTTCAAATCTTTTGTCAAAGGAAATTGTTGTGTGAAGTCGACGATGGGTTTTAATTCATACGTTTTAGCGCGCGCCGTTCCTTTTATAGTGATGAGATTTTCTTTCGCGAGTTTTTGCAGATGCCTGAGAACGGATTGCCGCGTTACCGCAAATTTCTCGGCTGTAATTGATACAATATCTTTCTCGCGACTTGCGATGTTGCGCAAGATAAACTCACGGATCTCGGCAGCCTGCGTTTTGCGAATATTCATTGCAAAGATTCCGTCATCTCTGAATCAATGACCTCGAACGGCTGGCTCTCAAGATATAGTGTGTCGTAGCTCAGATCCAAGCCTGTCGGCCATTCCACCGAGCCTGCCACCACACGCGCCGCTTGAAATAATGCGGGATTTCGTAGCCGGACAAAAATGCCACGGCTTAAATAAGGCTTCAGATCAAAAATGCGCCGCTCCTCATTTTCAAACTCCAACGCCAGTTGGTAGTCTGCCAGTGTTCTGACACTTTTGACATAAGGATAGAACATAGATAAAGCTGGCATAAGCAATTTTTGATTTTTTGACTATAAGCACGGAATAAAAAAATAAAACTCCGTCCCTTTATTCTGCTTCGTCGTGTAGCCGATTTTGCCTCCGTGCAGCTCGACCAAACGCTTCGAGAGGCTCAAGCCCAAGCCGACGCCGCCGAAGGGCCGGACGACGCCGTCGCTTTGGCGAAAGTCTTTGAACACGTGGCGCGAAAATTCCGGCGCGATGCCGATGCCGGTGTCTTTGACGTGAAAACGAATCTTTTTGCCGTCGCGGCGCGCGCCGATTTCCACGCTGCCTTCGTGGGTGAATTTGATGGCGTTGCTGAGCAAATTCAGCAATACTTGATACACGCGGCGAAAATCAATGCGCAGCATCGGCAAATCCGCCTCGCATTTAGTCAGCAAATCGAGGCGCTTGCGTTTCGCCAGCGGCTGCACGGCGGCGGCGGCCTCGATCAATTCCACCGGCAGAACCGGCTCGATCTCGAGCTGCACCTGATGTTTTTTCAAGCGTGAGAGATCGAGCACTTCGTTGACCAGATCGACCAGATGATGGCCGCAATCGCGAATGTGATTGAGCACATTGAGCTGTTCCGGCGTCATCTCGCCGTAAAGCCCGTCGCGCAAAAGCTCGGTGTAGCCGAGAATGCCGTTGAGCGGCGTGCGAAACTCGTGGCTCACGTCGGCGATGAACTCGGCTTGCAGGCGATTGCGCTCTTCCAGCTCCTGCGCCTGTTTTTGCGCCTCCGAGAGGCGCGCGCGCATGCGGTCGCCCCGCTTCCAGAGCGATTTTTTATTTTTCTTGGCTTTGGGTTGAGAAGGCGGGGCGGAAGTTTCTTCGTGCGGGGCGGCGACCGCAACTTTGCCGTCGTGTCGCCGCGGCGCGACAAGCAGATTCCTGAGCCTCACCGGCAAGGTGTACAGTGAGGCCCGGAGCGAAATTTTCCTCGGCTCCATGAGCGTCCTTTCCTAATAAGAACCAGCGACGGCTTCCACTTCAGCCGCAGCCATTTCCATTTCACGATAACGGCCGGAATATTTCGGGATGGTAAACGAGAACGTCGAGCCTTCGCCGAGCTTGCTTTTGACGGTGATCGCGCCGCCGTGAATCTCGACGATTTCCTTCACCAGCGCCAGCCCGAGGCCGGTGCCGGTAATCTCGCGCACTTTTTCGTTGTCGGTGACGCGGTAAAATTTTTCAAACAGGCGCTGCTGCGCTTTTTCGGAGATGCCGTAGCCGTTGTCTTCAACTTCGACCAGCACGTCGTTCTCGCGCTCTTTCAGGCGAATTTCGATCGCGGTGTTTTCCGGGCTATATTTGACGGCGTTGGCAAACAAATTGAGAATGACCTGCTCCAGCATGTCGGCGTCGCCGATCACCAGCGGCAGATTGGTGGAAACCTTGACGCTGACCACGATGCCTTTCTTCTCGGCTTGATGCAAATTGACGTCGAGCACTTTGTCCACCACGTCGCGAATTTGCATCGGCACTTTTTTGGCCTGGCTCTTGCCGGCTTCGATCTTGGAAATATCCAAAAATTTGTTGATCAAATCGCTGAGCCGGTTCGATTCTTTCAAAATAATCGTCGCATACTCCTCCGACTGCTCGCGATTGACGGTCGGATCGAGCAGCAACTCACTGAAGCCGGAGATCGAGGTGAGGGGGGAGCGCAGCTCGTGCGCCACCATCGACACCAGCTCGGTTTTCATGCGGTCGATTTCTTTTTCGCGGGTGATGTCGCGCAGGATGGTGACGATGCCGATCAGCTCGTTTTGCTCGTTGACGACGCGCGCCGCGTGCGCTTGCAGGAAAATATCCTTCCAGGTTTTGGTGGATTTGATGGTGATCTCGGTGGTCGGCGTTTTCTTGGTCGCCGCGTTTTGCACGCCGCGGATGAATTGCAGCAGCGTGGCGTTGGAAATGCATTGTTCCAGCGGCTTGCTCAGGGATTCTTTTTCCTGAATGCCGAACCACATTTCCATCACGGAATTCATCACCAGAATGCAGTTGTTCGGATCGGTGACGATGACGCCGTCGGCAATGTTTTTGATGATGGTGTCGGTTTTTTTCTTTTCATTGATAATGCGGTTCAAATCCATCTTGCGCAGGCGGTGCAGCTCTTCGGTCATATAATTGAAAATTTTCGCGAGCCGGCCCAGCTCGTCCTGCGATTCGACGTTGACGCGCTCGTTGAAATTGCCGCGCGCGATCTCCGTGGCGGTGCGGGTGAAGTGGGTGATGGGCTGGCTGATGCGCCGGGAAAGGTAGTAGGCGCCGAAGGTTGCCATCATAATGGCGAGGCCGAAGAAGTAGAGCGCCGTCAGGATCTGCTGCGTCCCTTCAAACGAGTCGCGCAGCAAATACAGCCAGAGCATGATCAAAGGGACCAGCGAGGCCGCCAGGGTGATAAAGAATGTTTTGCGGAAAATCGTTTTCCGCTTGAAAAATTGAAAATCCATAACGTGTGTTGTCCGACTTCATCACCGGTTGCGATCCGGCTCAATCGGTGACGACCTGATTACGTCCCTGTTTTTTGGCGCGGTACAAACGTTGATCGGCAATTTCGATAAGCTGGCTCAGCTCCACCGCATCTTCCGGGAAAGTGGCGACGCCCATGCTGATGGTGATGCGGTTCTTCGAAACTTCATTGTGGTTGGTGTTCGACTTGCCGTCGCGCCATTCGCCGGCAGCCATCACAACCAAATCCGGCGCGGACTCTTTCGCCGGCGGGCTTGGCGTCCAATCCGCCATCGCCGCCACGTTCGGCGTCTCGACGGCGAAATGATTGAAATAATGCTCTTCGACGATGCGGCGCACTTTTTCGGCGGCGATTGCGGCCGCAATTTTGTTGGTCTCCACCAGCACCAGGCAAAATTCTTCGCCGCCATAACGCGCCGCCAGGTCGATCTTGCGGATGTTCTCTTTCAGCAATCTCGCAATCGTGCGCAAAATCGTGTCGCCGGCCGGATGCCCGTAGGTATCGTTGAACTTCTTGAAATGATCGATATCCAGCATCACCACCGCGACGTGCAACTGGTGCCGCTGCGCGCGCAGCAACTCCTGCTCGAGATGCTCTTTGAGATAGCGATGATTGTAGAGGCCGGTCAAGCCGTCGGTGATCGCCAACTGCCGCAAGCGCTCGCGCGCCTGCTCCAATTCCCGCACTTTGGCGCGCAGATCGTCGTGCAGTTGTTTGATGCGCAGCAGCGATCTGACCCGCGTCAGCAGCTCCAGCTTGTTGAACGGCTTGCTGACGAAATCGTCGGCGCCGGATTCGGTGGCTTTGATCTTGTCTTCGATTTCATTCAACGCCGTGACCATGATCACCGGAATGACTTTGGTCGCGGGATCGGACTTGAGCCGCTCGCAAACTTGAAAGCCGTTGAGCTTGGGCATCATCACATCGAGCAGGATCAAATCCGGCTGCGTCTCTGCCACTCTTTCGAGCGCCTCCTCGCCGTCGCGCGCCGTCAACACGTCGTAACCCACGGAGGTCAAATACGTCGTCAACAATTGCACATTGACCGCCACATCATCAACGACCAAAATTTTGTTCTTGCGGAGCAATTCATCCCTCGAAAGCGGGACATCTTTGAAAGCCGGTTTAATAGACGATTCTATTCCCATAATCGAACCAGTTCGTGCTGCAGGGCTTCAATGTCAATTTGGGTGCAAAATATGACGCGGCAGCGTTGCATGGTGTCGCGGCTTTCTTTCGCAATGGTCGAAAATCGTCCACATCAACATCAAAGTTACAACATCCTTTAATCTTTGTCAAGAGATTTTTCCAGAAGTAGTCGAAAATTGACCAATTCTTGTTAGTTACGGGCGCAGCCCGGGGCAAGCCTAATCGGCACAGCCATACAGGCATAACCCACCCAAAAACACCACAGCCAGTGCAACTGTATAAGTATACAGCCAGTTGGCGTTAGCGCGGAAGTGGCGCGACTATATGCAAGTAGTTTTGCATTTAGTAGCACTAACCTGCATTATTCAGAAACTCGTGGGACAGGCAGCCTTGCCTGTCAGACTGTTTTGGATTTTAGCTTGCGCGTGAATAATGCAGGCTAAATGCAAGCGGCAGATTAGAGTTTAAAAACGCCAAAACTTTTCATCAAATCCAGATTCGTTTCTTTCACCACCATCCCGCCGCTGGAAGCCGCCACGCCGAGATTTCCCGCGGCGCAGCAGACGGCCATTTGCAAACAGATTGGCAGTGGCCACTCGTGATAACAGCCGTAGATAAAACCGGCGCAAAACGCATCGCCGGCGCCGCTGGTGTTGCGGATTTTCTCCGGCGGCAACTTCAGCGCGCCTTGCCAGCAGCTTTCACCGTTTTTGAGCGTCGCAAAGCCGCCCTCAGGAAAGTGAATCGCCACGCCGACATTGACGCCGGCTGTTAGAAGCTTGCCGGCAGCGGCGGTGATGCCCTCTTTTAGCAAAGCGTTTTCCTGCCGGGTTTTTATTCCAGTGATAGACTCCGCTTCGATTTCGTTGATGACAAGATAATCGACATAAGGCAAAGTGGGGATAACAACACGCGGAAAAGCCTCGGGCTTGGCGGTGACCACGTCGACCGAGGTGATGAGGCCGGCGGCTTTGGCGAACTGCAAGACGCGCCCGGCGCGGGTGCCAAATTCCGCGTCGGGTTGATCGAGCTTTTCCAGCAACAGCAGATAACCGAGATGCAGCCACCGGGCGAGGCAATGGTCGAAATCGAAATGCGCCACGTCGAGCAAATTGTTCGCGCCGGGATGATAGAAGAACGTCCGGCGGTTGCTCGCCTGCGAGAACATCACCTCGGTGTGCGCCGTCGGCGCTTCTTCGCTGGCGACAAGCTGAAACGTATCGATGTCGCGTTTGTGGCAGGTATCGAGAATGAAGTGTCCGTCTTCATCCTCGCCGACCACGCCGATGGCATACAGCGGCAGCTCGGGGTCGATCGCGCGCAAATCAAACATCACATTGTACGCGCCGCCGCCGGTGCTTTTGGACTCTTCGCGAATATAGGCGAGGCCTTCTTCGCTCGGATAATGGTCGATCAACCGGACGTGGTCAATGATCCAATTGCCGGCACAGGCAAAGCCTTCGCGGTGGGGCATATTGCATGATCTCGATTAAGATGAAAGAATTTACAATTTTAAATTTTCAATTGAAAATTTAAAATTTCTCATCAGCGCTGGAATGCATGATAAGAAATGGCGAGCTTCTAAGCAAGGGGAAAAGTCGATGAAAGACAAAAAGCATTTCCCAAAAGCATTTCCGTTATCCGCTTGACTCTTTGGAAAAAGTTGCTTATTTTGAGGCTGTCATAATATTCCCGGAGAAAAACGATGGAAACTGCAACGCTCCAAATTAATTTGCCGGCGGTATAGCCGTCTGGCGGAATTGAGCGATCAAGATTTTTCTTATGTGGATTGCACTTCCTGTGCGGTGATGCGAAGCTTGTCGCGGCAAGAAGCCTTTACGAACGATCATCACTTTCGCATTCTGGGGTTTATCACCCACCCTTGAAAATGCTCTATCAGGCTGCTGGAGCAACAACATCCATGTTGCGTTACAGGCAGTTCACAATATCCTCCGGCGTGGCCGGAATGCGCGTGAGCTGCGCGCCGAGCGCGTCGTAAAGCGCATTGACGACGGCGATGGGCGCCGCCACCGCCCCGGCTTCGCCGACTCCTTTGGCGCCATCCGGCCCGAGGCCTTCGCCGGATTCGATCAGCTCGATCTCCACGTCCGACGGTACATCCAAACTCGTCGGCACCAGATAGTCGTGCAGTCCGGCGATTTGAACTTTGCCGCCGTTCACCTCGATGTGCTCAAACAACGCCTGCCCGATTCCCATCACAATACCGCCAAGCAACTGGCCGCGAATCGTCTCGTAGTCCAAAATGCGACCGACATCGTGACAGGCGACGTAGCGAAGAATCCGAACTTCCCCCGTCTCCGGATTGACCGCGAGATCGCAGCCGTGACTGCCATCCATGTGATCGACCGGCCCGATTTGATTGCCGGTCGCCGGATCGAGCAACGCGCCCTCCGGCAAATGCGCTTCGCCAACAGCCACGAGAGTTCCACCGGCTTGCTTCGCCAACTCCGCCCAGGTGACTCGACGAGTGAGTTCAGAACGATGATGGATGCCGTCGCCCTCGGCTTCAAGTTGATCGACCGAAGTGTCGAGCAAACGCGCGGCTTTGGCGAGCGCGGATTTTTTGAAACGTTCCGCGGCGTTCAGCGCCGCCGCGCCGGCCATCAACATGCTGCGGCTGCCGCTGATGCGCGGGATGAAAGAATCGACGCCGAATGGAAACAACCGAGTTTTGATGCGGCTCACGGTCTTGTTGAAAAAATTAACCGGACGCGCGAGAATTCGCATGAGCTTAATAAACACGCCGGTTTTCTGCCGTGACAAAATAAGTTGCAAACCTCCGGCAGTCAAAGTTTGCCGCCTCTCGATAAACCGAAACAAGCCGGCGCGGAATCGTGAAGGCCGGCGCCCACGGCTGAAAAGAAAACCGCTGGGATCATCAACCGCGTCCTGGCTCAAAACATACTCAGGAACTTTTTTCAATCCAAAATAATTGGCGACCAAGCGCGTCATGCCGGAGGCGATACCGGTTCCGGCATCCGACAAATCCGCTTCCACCGTAAAACGGCCCTCTGCATTTACCGCGACGCGCGCGACAAAACGATCGACGAAGCCATACGGATAGCCGTATTTCGCGTGAATCGAAGCAAGGCCTCGCCCCGTACGCCATCCCGGCGGCGGCTCCGGACGCGGCCCCAAACGCCGGACGACGGCGTCCATCGTTTTATCCAAACAAATTTTCGACGACGAAATCTTTTGGCCTCGACCGTCGCGCCGCGCCGTGAGATAATTTTTGCGGCGAATCAAATCAGGCTCAATGCCAAGCTCGCGCGCCGCTTTTTCCACAATACACTCGATGCCGAAGCTGATCTGCTGCGAGCCGAAACCGCGCATCGGCGCGGTGACGAGATTGTTGGTCAAAACTCCTCGCGCCAAAATTTTCAAATTGGGAATCTCATACGCGCCGGCGGCTTCAACCGCAAAAATGGAAATCACCGCCGGCGTCAAGGAAACATACGCCCCGGCGTCAGCCGTCACCTCGGCCTCCAGCGCGAGAAAGACGCCGTCACGCTTGAGGCCAAGACGGTATCGGCCCACAAACGGGTGGCGCTTGCTGGCGCGGCGCAGCGCTTCCTCGCGATCTAACACCAAACGAACGGGCCGCCGAGTTTTGTGAACGAGCAGCGCCAGATAACCTTCGATGCTGGTCACAAGATATTTTCCGAACGAGCCGCCCAACCGCGGCGCGATAATGCGGATTTTTTTCTCGCGCATTTTCAACGCCCGCGCCACTGCCCGGCGCGCGGTGTAAGGTGAATGCGCCGGAATCGCGAGAACGAGCGCATCGCCTTCGAGCCAACCGCTGCCGCCTTCGAGTTCCATGCAAGCATGATCGTTGATGCCGCAGCGATAAGTTTCTTCGACAATCAAATCGGCTTGACGAAACGCCGCGCCAACGTCGCCTTTGACTTCGGTAAACTGCGAGATGACGTTGCCGCGCGCGCCGATTTCAGGCGCATCGGGCCGAAGCGCCGCGAGCACATCGGTCACCGGCGGCAACGGTTCGTAACGAACGCGGATTCGCCGAATCGCCTCGGCGGCGGCAATTTCACTGCGGGCGGCGACGACGGCGATCACCTCGGCCATCGAACGGACGCGATCAACGGCGAACAAAGGTTGATCTTCAACGAACACATTGGCGCCGGAAAGATTTTTTCCCGGAATATCTTTGTGGGTCAAAACGGCTTCGACCCCGGGAATCGCTTCGGCTTCGCGCGTATCAATGTCGATAATTTTTGCCGACGGCCATTCACTCCACAAAATCCGGCCAACCAGCGCGTTGTCAACGTGAAGATCGGTCGGATAACGAAGCGAGCCGTCGAGCTTGCCGCGCAAATCGTCGCGAGGATATTTCACCGGCGGGATATTTTCGCCCGAAGAGGTTGCCGCAACAGCCTCGACAATTTGCTCGTAGCCGGTGCAGCGGCAGAGATTGCCCGACAGCGCGCGGCGAATCGCGGCGGCAGTTTGATCGCTGCCGGCGTCGAGGTGATGCGCCGCCGAAACCAACATGCCGCAGGCGCAATATCCGCATTGAAACGCCTCGCGCGCCAACAGATGCTCGCGCAGCAAATTCGCATGATTCGTGGCGTTTTCCAATCCGCACGCGGTCACGATCTCGCGGCCATCGGCTTGCGCGGCGAACAACAAGCACGACGCCACCGGCTCGCCGTCGAGCAAAACCGCGCACGCGCCGCACACGCCCTCGCCACAGCCGTATCTCACCTCGCGAAGCTTGAGATGATGATGGAGAAATTCCTGCAGCGTGGTTTGAGCCGGAACCTCCTGCTCGACGCGACGTCCATTGATCGTAAGATGGACTCGCACAAAATTGTTGGACTCGCGCGTCATGGTCGGCTCATCTCCGCCAGCAACTGTCGCAGACCCGCCGCCACCAGACGGCGCCGATATTTTTCTGCCGGCGGCGAGATGACGTCAACGACGACTTCCGCCGCTGCCGCGCGGGCCGTCTGTTCGATCAAGCTGTCACTCCAAATTTGTCCGTCAAGAAATTTTTCAGCTAGCGGCAGGCGGCTCGGATGTTTGTTTAGCCCTCCCGCTGCCAATCGCGGCGCCGTGATGCGTCCATTTTCAATTCGCAAAGCCGCCGCCACATTGACAATGGTTTTTCCCGAAGCGCGACGCCAGGCAAATTTAAGAAATTGCGAACGCCGGCTTTCGCGCAACTTGATTTTTATACCCGTAATCAAGCGCCCAACAGACAGGCCGTTTTTAATGATTTGTTCAATGGGCAAAAGTTCTTCACCGATGGCGCTGAGGAGCATAAGCTCGGCGTCCAAAACCAGCAGCGCCGGCATCAGATCGGCGCCGGGAATGCCGAGCGCGATGTTGCCGCCGACGGTTGCCGCGCGGCGCACTTGCGGATTGCCCACCGCCTCTGCTGCTTCGACGAGAGCCGCCGCATGACGCTGCAAATCGGCATGGGCGCTGAGGCGCGCAAGGTTTACCGCCGCGCCAATTTGCACGCCGTCATGCTGCACTTTCAACTCGCGCAACGCGGCGAGACGTCCAATGTCCACAACCGTCACGTTCTCGCCGGCGCTGTGTTTGAGTTCCGGCACGAGAACGGTGCCGCCGGCAAGCGGGATTCCCCCCTCGCCAATGCCGGCGATAGCCTGTTCAAGTGTTGTCGGCCTGAGGTAGCGCATGATAATAATTTGGCGAAAATTTTTTCAGCGAGCCGCATTTGGCCCAATGTTTATGCGGGTTTCATCGGATGTTGGGCGTGGTGGAGATCCGCAATCGGGCGGAGATGAAATCAGCAGTCTCTAAAATGTGTGCAAAGAAGCAAAGTTTTTTTAAACGAATTCAATAAATTTCCCACAGATTGAAGAATCCCACCGATGAAAGCTTTATCAGTGGGATCCTTCAATCAGTGGGTTTTTCAAGGCTGCTCGAAGAACTTTCGTTTCAGCTTGTCTGAAAATGAGTGTAGGCTGTAATAATATTTCCACGTCACTATTCCGCGACTGAAACAACTCATAACATATTTATCCATTCCTGTCTGACAATTACATCCACGTAATTGATTGTTAGATTTTGTATCAACATCCGATCCCACCGTTTTATCTCTTGGTTTTAACACCCCGCAATATTTGCCTAAGAATCAACGACTAAGGCGATTGCAACACTTTAACTTTCTCGCCGGAAGATTTTCAAAACCCGGCATTAGTTTTGCAAAATGCTACCACCGTTTAGCTGCTATAAGGACTGACAACTTAGGACTCGAGGTAAACAAACATGATTAACATTGGCGGCCGTCACTTTTACGGCCCGTATCAATTGAATGAATGGGTTCCCCCGGTCGAGAGCGGGGTGTATGCGATTCTGACCGGCACCGGTGTGATGGTGAATCAGGATGAGCTGCTGTACATCGGTATTTCCCGCAACTTTGCCGATGGCCGGGTCGGGTCGATGCATTATGCGTATCGTTCGTGGCTTGAAAACTCGGAGCCGCACGGCAATCTCTATGTGGCGGTCTATCCCATGCCTTATTCGAGCGAATTGCTGCTGGCGCTCGAAGAAGAGAAATTAGTGAAGTTGATGAATCCGTCGTGCAACCAGTTGCATTCGCCGATCATGAAGGCGTTGTTTCGATAACATTTTTGTAATTGCGCCGTTATGCGCGAAACGTGTAAAATATCGACGAATTTTCTCTTTTCAAAAATCTGCGCCTGAAGGCTAGGCCCGTGGGCGCTACTACGAAAATATGACGCATCATGAATGCTAAGCTTCTCACCATCTGCACAATATTTTTCGTAGTGGTTCTCGTTGAGAAGAATATTTTTGCCGGCTCGATTATCGCGAAGCCGGGCGACAATCTCAGCGCCAAGCTCGCCGCGTTGCAGCCGGGCGATACGCTGCTCTTGCGAGGCGGCAATTATAACGAAGGCCTTTCATTGCCGCGCAGCGGCAGCGCCGGTAGGCTGATGACCATCCGCGCCTACGCTGGCGAGAAACCGGTTATTTCCACCAGCGGCGCGGTGTTGAATTTGAACAAAGATTATTGGCTCATCGAAGGCCTCACGTTCGACCATCAAAACGCCGAAAGCGACGCCGTGCCGGTGAGCGGCAGCCACAACATCATCCGTCGCTGCGAGTTCCGCAACGGCCGGCGCGATTGTTTTGACGGCGACGGCGGCAGCCGCAACAACATCATCGAGAACTGCACGATTCATGATTTTGTCTGGAAGCCCGGCTCTGATGCGCACGGCATCGTGCTCAGTCCGGGCGCGCGCGGCTGGATCATTCGCAACAACGTCATTTATAATTGCGGCGGCGACGGCATTCAGCTTTATGCCGATGACAAAACCGAGATCACGCAATACGCGAAGAATATCACCATCGCCGGAAATATTTTTTACACGACGCTCGGCGGCAACAGCGAGAATGCGTTGGATTTCAAAGGCGTTGATAGCTGTCTTGTTGAGGCCAATGAAATGTACGGCTTTGCGAATAAAGCCTGGGTCACACAGAAAGGCTGCCGCAACATCACCGGCCGGTTCAATATCATTCACGACAGCCAGCGCGGGATGGAATTTCGCGGCGAGGGCGGCAAAACTCAGGCGAATATCCGTTTGTACAAAAATATTTTGTACAACATCCAGGCTTATTATGCGATCAAGTTTGACGGTGTGGCGAATGTGGAGATCGCGAACAACACGATTGCCAATGTCAATGCCACGTGTTTGCGGGTCGAAGGGTTGGGCGTGCAAGGCGGATATTTCCGCAATAATTTGATCTATCAAACCGAGGCGCCGAGCCTCAGCAGCCCTTTCAACGGCCAGGCCGATCACAATGGCTGGTTTAAAACCTCGGCCAAAAATCTCAGCGGCGCCGGCGACCGCACCGGCGATGACCCGCGTTTTACCAACGCCGCGGCGTTTGATTTTACTTTGCGCGCCGGCAGTCCGGCGGTTGATGCCGGGGTGAATGTTGGTTTGAGTTTCAAAGGCGCGGCGCCTGATCTGGGTGCGCATGAATTTGGCGACCTGCCTTTGCCGGTGGAAGACGAGAGGCAGGGCGCGGCGCTGCCGGATCAATTTGATTTGAAGCAGAATCACCCTAATCCTTTTTCACTCTCCGGCGCAAGCAGCCTCGCCACCCGAATCGAATTCGGCGTTGGCGCCAGCACCGCGTTGCGTTTGGAGATTTTGAATATACTTGGACAGCATGTCCGCACGTTGTTTGAAGGTGTAGTATCGGCCGGGCGGCACGCGGTGGTTTGGGATGGGCGCGACAACTTTGGTGTGGTGGTAGCCTCAGGCGTCTATGTGTATCGCCTTGCAGGGATATCGCAGACCGCAACGGGACGATCAACGGCATCAACTGAGCGTCCGATCAGGGCAACCGCCCGGCTCCTTTTTTTCAATCGCTGAATCGGCGATTTCTTGCTGTGCTCTCATTTTAGTATTGAAATTTTCACTATTCTGATTTCCCGCCATTTCTCAGGTGCTATTTGCAACTTGCCCGCTCAATCCTCTTGACAAAGTAAAATAATTTTGCTATCATGGCCGTAAGCAATTAGCGCGATGATTACGTGAATTTCAAGCGAAATTCATCGTAAGAACCTCTATTTGGCTTTATCTCCCATGAAGAGCATCTCATTTTTTATCTTGTTCATTTGTGCGGCGACGGTGCTGCAGGCACAGAAATTTCTTTCTCAGCAAGATGAATCGGCCCAGCTTGCCGGCAGATCGATTCGTTCCGGCAATGCGGTTGTCGTCGTGCAGGTCAATGACACGCTCGGCGGCTCGGGGCTGAATCCGTTCAAAGGTTTATTCAACATCGGCACGGCAGATGATAAACCACTGCTCGGACTCTTTCCACAGGAACAATATTTTTCCCATTTCAATGTTCGTATCGACGGCGCGGTTTACAGCAACAATCCCAATCGCACGGTCGCACAAGCCTTGTTGCTACGATCAAATCCGGCGCTCTTGCCGAATGGGACGATTACCTGCTCTTATCAAGCCGGTGGCGTTATAATAGAGCAGCAATTGACGCCGGAGCAATATTCGCCAACAACCGGCGCGATTCGCATCAAATATATCATCACCAACCAGGATGCTTTGCCGCATCAGATTGGCCTGCTTTTGTTATTGGATACGTTCGTGATCAAAACCGACGAGGCGCGAGTGGCGACGCGATTTGATTACAGCCGCCTCGAGCGGCAATATCGTGCGCCGCTCCAAATCATTCCGGATTACTTTCAAGCCTTTGAAAATGACAATCCCGCTTCGCCGGGCGTCGTGGCGCAAGGAACGTTGGCCGGACGCGAGGCAGTTCGCCCCGATCTCGTGATCATTGGCGACTGGTCGAAGCTGAGCACCGTGCAATGGGATTATACGCCGCAGAGTCTTCGCTATGATGATAGCGCCGTCATTCTCCGTTGGGATGAAACGACTGTGCTGTCCAATGAAAGCCGCGCCATCACAACTTACTACGGCATTGGCGATGTGAATATAAAGAGCGGCACGCTCGCGCTGAGCCTCACCGCGCCTAATCGCTTGGAACCTTTTGCCAGCCAGCTTTCGCCGAATCCATTTGAAATCAACTTGCTCGTAATCAATACCGGCTCAGCCGCAGCGACCGGCGTGCAAGCGACGTTGAATTTGCCGCCGGGTTTGGCGTTGGCGAGCGGTGAATCCGTTTCGAAACCGAGTGTGCCGGCTGATTTGAACCCCTTGCAAATCGGGACGGTTTCGTGGAAGGTTCTGGCGCAATGTCCGGCGGCTGAGGATTCGCTCGATTTTCGAGTTGACGTCAAGTCAACTAATGCTCTTGCCAATTCAATCAGTCGAAAAATTTTTATTCCCTCTTGTGCTGCTTTTAAATTAGCTGTGTCGCCGCTCGGCCAAACGGTGCGCGCCGGGCAAGTGGCTCGATACACAGTCAACATGCAGCCCAGCGGCGGCTTTGCGGGCAACATTCGTCTTTCGCTTTTGCCGGCGCCGCCGTCGGGAATCATGGCAACCTTTTCACTCTCGAGCATTGATGCGAATACGCCGGCGACTTTGACCTTGCAAACGGCTCCGGCCTTGGCGCCGGGAAATTATAGCTTCGTCATCATCGGAGAAGGCGGCGGCCTTACCCGCAACGAAATCATTTCTCTCATGGTACAAGCCGAGCCGCCGGTTGACAAATCGCCGCCGTTCACCACCAATCACAATCCGGCGCGCGACAGCCGAAATATTCCGCTTGATACGGATATCAAAGTCGAAGTGCGCGACGCCGATCCCGGCGTCGATTTGAGTTCCGTGACGATGGCGGTGAACGGAATTATCGTCGCCCCGCAGATCAGCGGCACGCCGCAATCTTATACCCTGCGCTATCAGCCGGCAACGCCGTTTCGAGATAATCAAACCGTGCGAGTGCGAATCAACGCGCGTGATCTCGCCGTCCCGCCGAATATCATGTCCGAGGATAATTTTTCTTTTACCACCGTCCGCGATAGTCTGCCGCCGTTCACACTCGATCATTTTCCGGCGCGCGGGGCGAGTCAAGTGCCGGTTGATACGAAAATCGAAGTGCGCGTGCGTGATTTGCTCGCCGGCATTGACGGCAATTCCATTGTCATGCGCATCAACGGCAACAACGTGAATCCGACGATCACCGGTGATAGCCGCGAGTATTTTCTCAGCTTTCAACCTCAAACCAGCTTTCGGCGTAGCGACACGGTTCGAATTCAAATCGAGGCCGGCGATTTGGCCTCGACGCCAAATCGCTTGACGGATCGTTACGTGTTTTTCACGCAAACCGACATCAAGGATACCAGCCCGCCCGTTGTCGTCAATCATGCGCCTGCGCCACGTGCGACCGGCGTGGCGCCGACAACAACGATCTCATTTGAATTGCGCGACGATCTCAGCGGCGTCGACAGCGCCTCGGTTGTGATGAAGGTGAATAGCGCGACGGTTCGCCCGAGTTTGCAGCGGCGTCCAAACGGTTACTTTGTGAGTTATAAACCGGCCACACCGTTTGCGTTAAACGACACCGTTCGCGTGAGCGTCGAGGCCCGCGATCGCGCCGCGCCGCCGAATGTGATGCCGGTCGAGAATTTTTATTTCGTCACACAGCGCGATGCGATTCCGCCTTTTGCAACGAATCATCGCCCGGCCAAAGGCGCGACGAACGTTCCGCTTGAAACTGATATTCGCGTTGAAGTGCGTGACGAGCTGGCCGGCGTCGATCGCGCTTCACTCACGATGCAGGTCAACGGCCAATTTGTGCCGCCAAACAGCACGCCGATTTTGCAGGGCTTTATGTTGCAATACCAACCGGCGCAAAGTTTCCGCTACAACTCGACTGTGCAGGTCGTCGTGCGCAGCCGTGATCTGGCGCGGCCGGCCAACGAGATGCCGCCGGACACGCTGCGCTTTGCGACGGTTCGTGATGTCGAGCCGCCGTTTACCACCGATCACCAGCCGGCGAAGAGCGCCGCCGATGCGCCGGCGAATACGAACATCGTGCTGCACGCGCGCGATCTCGCCGCCGGAGTTGATCTCGCTTCGATGCGCATGACAGTCAATGAAACGCCGGTTTCGCCGACGGTGTCGGGAAATCCGCAAAACTATAAACTGGAATACGATCCGCCGCAAAATTTTTCAGCCGGCGATACGGTGCGCGTGAGTTTCGCCGCGCAAGATCTTTCATTCCCGCCGAATGTCATGCCGCGTGAAAATTATTTTTTTGTCGTTCAAGAACAATTGCCCGATCTCGCGGCAACGAGCTTGCGTCCGGTCGGGACGCTTTTTGTCGGCTTACAAGGCGAGGTGGTGGGAGAGATGATGAATACCGGCAGCATCGAGGTTCATCGCGCCTTTAATGTCCTCTTTCGCGTCGATGGCGGAACGCAAAAAGACACGACGTTCAGCAAATTAGCGGCGGGAGAACGCGCTACGCTGCGCTTGCCGCTGCGCTTTCAAACCACCGGCACGCACGAAGTGGAAATGGTGGTTGATGCCGGCGACAATATTCGTGAAGTCACCGAAGCCAACAATATCCAAAAGCTCGTGGTGCAAATTTCGCAAGCGCCGGCCATCGCCAGCCGTTTGATCGTGCGGCCGAATCCGTTTACGCCCAACAACGACGGCTTTAACGATCAGGTGGAATTTGATTACGCCGGTCTCGGCTTGCGCAATCCGTCCTTGCAAATTTTCGATGCCAACGGCATTTCAATTTGGAGCAGCAACAGCCCGGCGGCGGGCCGTTTTCGCTGGAATGGCCGCGACGACCGCGGCCGCGAGGTGATTCCCGGCGTTTATCTTTATACCCTGCGCGATCAGGGGAATAATGTGGCGAGCGGGTACGTCGTGGTGGCGAGGTGAGGCGTTTAACCGGTTAACGGGGCCCGATCGGCGAACGTTTTAAGCTTCTACAGCTTCGACACGCCAATCTGTAATTCTCCTTTGGCGCGTGCTGAAATTGATGCCCAGCAGCAGAATTTTTTTGTTGCTTTGCAGGTATTTCTCAAAATACCTTTTCGCCTTGATTTGCGCAATCGCTTTCTTGGCCGACTGATTGCACTTTAGCTCGACGATGTAGATTTTATCCTCAAAGTGCACTTCCATATCGACACGCCCGCGGATGTTCAACACTTCGGTATGCACCAGCACGCCGCTCGCCGAAAGCATCAGATAAAATATCGTGTGATAGTAAGACTCGCCCTGCTTGCGAACGTGCGGATACGGAATAGCGGAGAGAATGGCGTTGGCGGTTTCGATGAAGAGATCGCCGCGCTCCTGGCTTAAATAAAGATGCAATTTCTTATATTGCGCTTTGAGCGTGCTGTCCGGCAAGTCAATCAAGCGATCGAACAGATAATCCAAAAAAGCCGTTTTGACCTCCTGATTCGGATAGCCCAGTTGATATAATCCCTCGGCAAGCCCTTTGATCGTCAAATAGCCGGTTTGAAATAAAAGCGGCTCCAGTTTGAGATGGTCCAAATCATAAACGGTAAAATCCCGCTGGCTCAATTCCAGCGCCTCCATCAACGGCACGGAATATTGCCGTTCTTTGATCAGATCAACCAGAAACGCCGGCGTGCCGGTCTCGAACCAATAATTTTGAAATTTGCTCTGATTGAAGAGGTGCAACACGGAATAAGGATTATAAACTTTGAGGTCAATGTCGGCAAAACGATAGCCGTTGTACCACGTTTGAATCTGCTGCCTGGTTTCGGCTTCCGGTTTTTTTTGATGCCGGCTCAACTGACTGGTCTGCGGCGCAAAATATTGCTCCAACTCCTCCTCGGTATAGCCCAAAAGCGCGCTGTAAGGATCTTGCATGGAAATATCGTCCAAATTGTTCAGCTCAGAAAAAATGCTGACGCGCGTGAATTTGGAGATTCCCGTTATAAAGACGAATTTCAATGCTTCGTTGACGCTGCCTTCTTTGAGCACGCCGTAAAACTCTCGCAGCACTTCGCGGTTCTGTTTCGCAATCTCCAAATCGGCCTCGCCTTTCCCCAGATGGCTGATTAACGGCTGGTCATATTCATCGACTAAAATCACGACTTTCTGTTGGTGTTTTTCAAATAAGCCGACGATCAATTCTTTAAAGCGGTTTCGCAGCAGGGACGACTCCAATGAAACTTGCGCTATTTTGCCCGCGAGTGACAGCGTATCATGCAAGCTCTGCTTCAAAATCTCCGGCGTGTTGGAGGATATCCCGTTAAAGTCGATTTGCAGCACCGGATGCGGCTGCCAATCCCAATCGGCCTTTTCGATCCACAAATCTTTGAACAATTCTTTTCTGCCTTCAAACAAGGCCTTGAGCGTGGAGACCAGCAAGGATTTGCCAAACCGCCGCGGCCGGGAAAGAAAATAGAACATGCCTTTGGACACCATCTGGTGGATGTAGCGGGTTTTGTCCACGTAGACATTGTTGCCGGTGATCAGCTTTTCAAAATTAGAAATGCTGATGGGGAGGTTTTTCATCTTTTGCATGCAAGAAATTTACGTTAAAAAGGAGGCTTTTGCAAGCGGTTTTTATTGCAGAAAAACGCAGAATGCACAGAGAAGGGCCCACAGCGATTTTTTGCAGCGAGCTTGGCAATCGTCAAAACCAGCCGGACTTGGGCAAAGGGCTGCGCAAGTCCGGTTGGTTTATTCGTGGCTCAAAAAAAAATTAGGGTTTGGCGGCCGTGTTGCCATTCGTTTTTTCCTCCAACACGCTGGCCAGCGTTTTCTCCAACCTCTCCCCGCGCAAATCCATTTCCGTCGCCAGAATCGTGTTGGTGTTGCCGTCAACCAAAATCGGTTTGGGAATGCCCATCACTTCGAAACTTTTTGCCAGCTCGCTGCCGAAACCTTGCTCGACAAAGGTGTGCAGCCACGGCATTTTCCATTTGTCGCGGCGAAATTTGGCGACATCTTCGGGAACCGGATCGAAAGAAAGGCTGATAATCTCAAAGTTTTTGTCTTTGAATTTCTCGTAGGCTTTGTGCAAATTGGGCATCTCGCCGACGCAAGGGCCGCACCACACCGCCCAGAAGTCGATGAGATAAATCTTGCCTTTCAGCGAAGCGTTGGTGTAAGTGACGCCCGGCTGGTCGAGCGACGCTACGTTGAACTCCGGCGCTTGTTTTCCCTTCAAAATGCGGCGATTGGGATCATATTGATTCTTGGCCCATTGCGCTTCCGGCGTATCGCCGAAGTCTTTCATCAGCCGGTTGAAATAGATTCTCGCATTCGCCGTATCGCCTTTAAAGGTGGCTTCGCCGAGTTTCATGCTGAGAATATTGGAGCGCAAGCTCCGGTTCGGATTTTTCTCCAGCGCCTCGTTGAGATAGTTTTCATATTTCTCTTTTTCGCCGGACCAATTGACGGCGACGGAAATCAGCCACGGCGAATTCATCGCCCACAACAGCGAAGTGGCCGGAATTTCTGCTAAGGCTTGTTGAACTAATTTTTTGTCAAGTTTGTTTTGCGCGTTCATGCTGCCGATTTCGAGATATTGTTTCAGCAAGACTTGCCGCAGCATCGGATCTTTTTCAGCGGCGAGGCGTTTTGAGATGGCAGCCAGCTCCGCCGACCAGTCATAGCTGAATCCCGACATGTCTTTTGGATGCGCCTCTTGATAAGCCCGCATCGCGTTGGAAAACTTTGCCTGGCGTTTATTTTGTTCGCTGTGCAGCGCGTAAAATTTCGCCGTGAACGAATTGGAGTTGTCGAATTTCACTTCGGCTTCGCCGTCGGGTTTGCCGCGAACCACTTTCTTGGGATCGAACACGATTTTGACCTTGTCACCGGTAACGTTCACCACCGAGCGATAATCGCCGCCGTTGTCGTAGGCAAAATCATCCGACTGCGTGCCGTTGATGCTGTGGCCGGTTTTCTCCGCGCCGAGAATTTGATAGGCAAAAGTGCCGGCGGTCGCCTCAGTTTCAAACGTGAACGTCCCATCGGATTGCGGCGCCATCAGTTTTGCCGAGCCGAAGTTGAACTTGTTGAAATCGCCGATGATTTTGACCTGATTGAATTCGTCGGCGTATTCATACGGCTTCAGCCGGATAACCATCTTCTCGCGCAGCGGTTTTTCGATCAGCAGCGGCATCATCAATTCATAATGATCGACGCCGGTGAAATTGAGATACGCCAGCCCGGTCTGATCGAATTTGACCTCGAATCCTCCGTCTTTCGCCATTTCCACCGATTGCAGCGCTTTGCGCTCGCCGCGATTGGGCAGCACGTGCACCTGCGCTTTGAGCATCGGCTTGCCGTCGTGGCCGAGCAATTTCCCGGAAATGACCGACGGCTGCTGCGCGAGCGCCGGTGCCAGCAGAACGCCCAGCAGGATGAATGCAACAAAGACTTTTTTCATAAAAGCCCTCTCTGATTTTGGTTTAATAAAAAATTTGGATTAGATGGCAAAAGTTATTGTTTTGTTCGCAGGCCAAATTGACGATGAGGTGAATTTGCTCAATATGTTTGACTCGGCTAAATGTGGAAAAGTTTCAGTGTCTGCCAGTAAGATTTTTCTTCTGCTCTTGCTTCCCGCGGCAAATATTGCTATCTTAACTGGCGCTTGTTGTTTTAGTACCTTAATTTTGCGCATACAAAAACCAAACCCCGATTTTTCTATAGTTTTGAAAATCAACTTGGTGGCATTTTAAGCTTTGAAATGCAAAATCGGGGTAGTAAAAATCCAATTTATTGCTTCTGTGTCAGGCTGGCAGCCTGAACTACGATTAAACACAAGGACGAGCCATGAAAATCTCCGATCTCGATACCCCCGCTGTTCTCATCGATCTCAACAAGCTGGAACAAAACATCGCGCGCATGGCAAATTTTGCCAAAACGCAGCGCGTCACTTTGCGGCCGCATATCAAAACGCACAAGATTCCGCAGATTGCGCAGTTGCAGCTTCGCGCCGGCGCGATTGGCATTACCTGCCAAAAGCTTGGCGAAGCCGAGATCATGGCGGCGAGCGGATTGAATGACATTCTCATCACCTATCCGATTATCGGCGAGCACAAGCTGTATCGTCTCGCGCAATTGAAACAACGCGCGAAAGTGTGCACGGTGCTCGATAGCGAAGACGCGATGGCGCCGTTGGCGGCTCACATGCAGCAGGAGGGACTTCAGCACGAAGTGATGATCGAAGTCAACACCGGATTGAATCGTTGCGGCGTGTTGCCCGGCGAGCCGGTGCTGGCGCTGGTGCAACGTTTGCGTCAATATCCGAGTCTGAAATTAAGAGGCATTTTCACGCACGAAGGGCACGCGTACAATTTTCCAAATCTCGAAGAACGCGAACGCGTGGTGATGAAAGCCGCCGACGAGATGAAGCGAACCGCGCAACAGTTGCGCGAGCATGGTTTTCCCTGTGAAGTGATCAGCGTCGGCTCGACTCCCTCCGCGATGATCATCGGCCGGGCCGAAGGCGTCACGGAAATGCGGCCAGGAAATTACGTTTTCTGTGATCGCGTCCAGCTCAAGCTCGGCTCGTGCACCGAAGATCAAATTTCTGCGAGCATTTTGGCCACTGTCATTAGCCGTCCGGCGCCAGATCGCGCCATCATTGACGCCGGCAACAAGACGATGTGCACGGACAACGCGGCAGATTTCAACAACACCATCGGCGTTGTCGTTGGCCAGGCGGAATTGACCTTTCACTATTCGAGCGAAGAACATGGCCGCATCACCAGCAAAACCGGCCAGATCGATCTCAAAGTCGGCGACCGCGTGCGTTTGCTGCCGAATCATGCGTGCGGCATGATGAACATGCACGACGAGGTGTATGGCGTCCGCGGCGAGATTGTCGAAGAAGTTTGGAAAGTCGCGGCGCGGGGCAAAGTCAAATAGATGCTGGTTGCTGGTTGCTGGTTGCTAAAAGCGCGACCCTGCTATCAGAAATTGGCGGTCAGCAATGAGCATGCAGAAAGGCTTCAGGCAAAATTATGCGGATTGCAAATTTTTTTTTCGTTTTTGCTGCTTTTTTAATGTGTTTTTCGATTTCAGCAGCAAACACAAATGTACCGGTGGACTCCACCGCGTGGCGTTTGGTGGCGCACGGCAGAGCGTTGCTGGCGGAAAATAAATTGAAGGAAGCTGAACAGAGCTTTCGCCAGGCGTTGAAAGGAAATCGCGACTTTACCGCGGCGATGGATGGGCTGGGCCAGGTCTTTATCGCCAAAAAAGATTGGGGCGAGGCCAATGATTGGTTCGATAAAATTCTCGACCGCGAGCCGGAGAATCTCGACGCCATGTATCACCGGGCGATTTGTTACCGTGAATGCGGCGTGCCCAAGGCGCTGATTCTGCGCAAACTCGATTGGGACAGCGCCGCCAAATTTTTTAAAAGGGTGCTGGCGCGCGACTCGTCTTTTTACGACACGCTTTATCAGTATGCGCAGCTCAAGCGTTATCAGGAGGATTACACCGACGCCATTCTGTTGGGCCACGATCAGGTTCGATTGACGCCGGAACACGTGGGGTCACAGCAGGGATTGTTTCGCCTCTATCAACATTTTCTGGACAACAAGGGCAGCGACGACGTGATCAAGTGGCTGCAACAGAATCATTCCGAGCACGCGCGCTATTTTCTCGGCGAGGTTTATCGCCGCGCCGGCAAACTGCCGCAAGCGGATTCGCTGCTTCGCCAGGCGCTGGCGGCGACGCCAACGGCCACGTTGACGCCGAACCGGCTTTCTTTGACGCGGCTTTATTATCAACAGAAGCAGAACAATGCGGCGGAAAAAATGTTTTGGCAGGCGGTGGATGGCATTCGCGGCCGCCTCGACGCCCAGCTTATTTTTGAAGACGTCAAATACATTGTGACCGAGGATGAATTGCAGGAGTTTCGCCGGCTTGCAGCCGGCCGTGATTACGTCGATTTTTTTCATCGCCTGTTCAAGCGCCGCGATCCGACGCCGGCCGCGGACAATAATGTCAGGCTGGCCGAACATTACCGGCGCCTAATATTTGCCGAAGCAAGTTATGTTTATGACGGCTTCCGCACTTGGTTCAATAATCCGGACAAGCTCCGGTACCAAAAATTTCCACCGGCGTTTTATCTCAACGACCGCTTTAACGACAAGGGGCTGATTTACATTCGTCACGGCGAGCCGGAAGATCGCGTGGTGTCGACCGGCCAGGCTTTGGTGAGCAATGAATCCTGGCGTTATCTGCAATCCGCCGTCTCGCCGGAAATGATTTTTCATTTCGTCGTCGACGAAAACGCCGTCGGCAATAATTGGCGCTTGACGCCGTTTCTCAACGATCCGCAATTTTTGGATGATCGGGTGATGTGGAACGCCGCGTATGCGCGGTTATTGCGCGGCGATCCGCTCGAGCAGATGCGCCTCGAGGATGATCTGGCGCAACAGAGCATCAAAGCCGTGGACACGGGTTTCAGCACCGACCGCCATTCCTGGGATAAAAAAGTTCAGCCGCTGAATGCGTTTGCCTACGCCGCCTTTTTCAGGGCGCCGGAAGGCAAAAGCTATTTTGATTTGTACTACAGCGTGCCCCTGCCGTCGGTCGAGGATTTAATGCGTGCCGGCGCCGTGAATGCGCGCGTTTTGTGTGAGCATGGCGTGTCGCTGCATGACCTGCAGTGGAAGCGCGTCGAACGAAAATATGACGCCATTACCAGAGAACAAATCCCCAATCCCTCGCAAATGCCGTACTTGATCGGGCAATATCACTTTGCGGTGGAGCCTGATTCCTATCACGTCGCGTTTTATATCCGGCAGCCGGCGACCAATCGTTTGGGCGGCTGGAAAGAAGATTTGCGCGTTCCGAAATTCGAGGAGGGCAAGCTGGCGATGAGCGGCATCGTGTTGGCCTCCTCGATTACGCCCTCGTCGAAGAACGATCTCTTCGTGCGCAACGGTTTGCAGATCGTGCCCAATCCCACCCGCAGTTTTCCGCGCAACAAACCGGTTTATGTTTACTTTGAAGTGTATAATCTCAGCCGGGCCGCCGATGGCAAATCTTCCTTCGTTGTAGAATACACGACGCTGTTGCGAAAAGAAAAAAAGAGCGGCGCCAAAAAAGTTTTTGCAATCGTCGGCAGCAAAACCAAACCCTCAACGACCGTGTCCATGGAACGCGAGGCGAATGAAACGACCTCGATCGAATATTTGGCGCTCGATCTCGAGAAAGCCGGCGCCGGCGATTTTCGCTTGAGCATAAAAGTCACGGACAAGAATTCCGGCATGCAAAGCGATGGGTTTATTGATTTGACGCTGTTCAATACGAAGAAGGAAAAATAACGATCTCTTGCCTTGACCTCGTGGAATAAAATTCTGATCGGCGCCGGATTCGTCGCGCTTGCCATTTTTGTTGTTATTTACGGCGTCGAGCTTTTCGGCCATCATCACGGCCCGCCGGCGACGGTGCGGTGGATTGAAACGCAATTTGGCCGCGGCGGCTTGATCGCGCTGAATCTTCTCATCGTGATCGCCTTTCTTGCGTTCCTGCCGTATCGCCGCTCGACCGAAGGCACATGGAAATCCCAAGGCGCTTTCATCGCCTTCGTTATCGCGCTGATGACAGAAATGTTCGGCTGGCCGCTGCTCATCTTTCTGCTTTCTCCTCTCGTTGAAGTTCCCTCCTTACGCGCATGGGCGCGCCAAACGCTTGGCCACGCCGGGCCTATCGTCGGCACGTGGCTGAGCATGATCGGATTGTTGTTGATCGTGCTCGGCTGGAGTAAAATCCATAAAGCCGCCGATCTCGTGACCACCGGCATCTATCGTTTCATCCGGCATCCGCAATACACCGGCATTTTTCTTTTCACGCTCGGCTGGATATTGCATTGGCCGTCAATCATCACGCTCGCGCTGTGGCCGGTTCTCATGGCCGCCTACGTTTGGCTGGCGCGGCGCGAAGAACGCGAGATCGAAGCCAGATTCGGCGAGGCTTATCGGATTTACGCCGGCCGCACACCGCGATTTTTCCCGCGATTGATTCCGCGATGACCCTGCCTTAAAACTTGACAGAATCATTTAATTTGACCATATTTTTTTAACTCATCAAAAATGGTGAGTTACGGGAATGATTGTCAGCGCAAAACTCTCGGCTGGACGAAAAGAAGAAAGCCCGTCTAACGACGGGCCGGCAAGTTGAATACGTTGTCCGCTGCGAGTTATTAGCTCGTGCCGCATTCAACTTTGTAAAAAATATAAGGCGTTTGATGAAATTTGACAAGTTATTTTTTGCACACTAAATAAAAGGTTCTGCCATGATCGATACCAAACTCTTTATCGGCGGCCGCTGGGTCGACGGCGGCCCGCTATTCGAGGTGAAAAACAAGTACAACGGCAAAGCCGTTGGCACGGTGGTCACGGCGCGAAAAGACGACGTGGCCGCTGCGGTGGCGGCGGCGGAAAAAGCGGCGCCGGTGATGGCGGAGATGCCGGCTCATCGCCGCGCGGAAATTTTGGCGCGCAGCGCGAATCTGATTCGCGAGCGCAAGGAAGAAATCGCCAAAACCATCGCCGCCGAAGCCGGCAAAGCGTTGAAGTTCGCGCGTCTCGAAGCCGACCGCGCGGTGAGCACGTTTGCGATTGCGGCGGAAGAAGCGAAACGCATTCACGGCGAAACGTTTGCGCTTGATGCGGTGCCGGCGGGCGAGGGCTATTTCGGCTTTTGGGTGCGCCGTCCGGTCGGCGTCGTCGCCGCGATCACGCCGTTTAATTTTCCGTTGAATTTGGTGGCGCATAAAGTTGCCCCGGCGATTGCCGCCGGCAATTCGCTGGTGCTCAAACCCGCCAACACCACGCCGCTCACTGCCGTGCTGCTTTGTCAAATTTTGCAAGAGGCCGGCGTTCCCGAGGGCGGGGTCAATCTCGTCAATGGCGGCGGCAGCACGGTGGGCGATTGGCTGGTGACGGATCCGCGCGTGGCGAAAATTACATTCACCGGCAGCCCGGAAGTTGGACGGCAAATTCTTTCGCGCGCCGGCATCAAGAAAGTGACGCTGGAGCTGGGCAACACCTCGCCGGTAATTATCGCGCCGGACGCCGATCTGGATTTTGTCGCGAAGCGCTGCGCCGTCGGCGCCTATTATAATTCCGGACAAGTTTGTATTTCCGTGCAGCGCATTTACGGCGATCGCAAAATTCACGACGCTTTTACCGAACAGTTTGTCAAAGCCAGCGAGGCGATGGTGGTCGGCGATCCGCTCGACGAAAAAGTCGACGTCGGGCCGATGATCGACCTGCGCGAAGCCGAGCGCATCGAAAGCTGGGTGGAAGAAGCCCGCCAGGGCGGCGCGAAAGTTTTGACCGGCGGCCGGCGCGAAGGTGCGGTCTATTGGCCGACCGTGCTCACCGAGGTGAAGCCGGAGATGAAAGTCATTGCCGGCGAAGCGTTCGCGCCAGTGGCTTCGGTGATTCCTTATGACGATTTTGACGAAGCGCTGCGCCTGGCCGATCAAACCGAGTACGGCTTGCAAGCTGCCGTTTTTACGCGTGACCTCAATCGCGTTTTGAAGGCGATTCAGCAATTGAATTTTGGCGGCGTCATCATCAACGACACGCCGAATTTCCGCGCCGATCACATGCCGTATGGCGGCAATCGCCAGAGCGGCTTGGGGCGTGAGGGACTGCGGTTTGCCATCGAAGAAATGACGAATATTCAGATGGTGGCGATACGGCGGGGCTGAGCAGAAGATTTATCGCCGAAAAGGTTTCCGCAAAGAAAAACGTTTGCGGTTATTAACTTTACGTATTTGATCTGCATAAGCAGGGCGCAGGCGAGGTGTTCCGTCCGTGCGCCTTTTATTTTTGGATGCGCCCACCTCCAAAATTAAAATTTCAAAAAGTGAGGTGCACGATGAGCAAAATCTATTTGTCGGCAGCCTGCTTGTTTTTTTGCCTGCTGATCTCAACGCCGATTCAGGCGCAATCGTCCCGCTCCCAAGCCAAAAGATGGTTCAATCTCGGTCTGCGCGAAAAAAATCCGAATAAAAAGATCAACGACTTTGCAAAAGCCATTGCCTACGATTCGTTTTTTACCGAGGCGCTTTATCAGCTTGGGCATTTATACCTGCAGCAAAAAGACTATGCCGGCGCCGAATCCTATTTGAACAAAGCCGGCAACAGCGTGGAAGACTCGGCAAAATTTGAGCGCAAGGCGGAAATTTTATACGAGCTGGCGACCGCGCGAAAAATGCTCGGCCAGTTTCAAGAAGCTGAAACAGCCTTGCATGAAGCAAAAACGCTGGCGCAAGATCCAAAACTGCAAACCCTGCTTTCCTTTGATTTGGCTGTCCTGTTTCACCGGCAAGGCCGCGTTGCCGACGCTTTTAACGAATTGCTGACCGAAATTGAAAATCAAAGCCTCGGCGACGAGGCTGGCTCGGAAAAAGCCGACGCCGCCCGGATGCAGGCCATTTACGAGCGCGCGCAAAAACGCAGCGCTGATGGCGACTGGGAGAATGCGGTTGTGGCCTACGACAGCCTGCTGCGAGATTCCGGAGCGCTCGCTATTGCCGCGCGTGCCATCAAAGCCGATCCGGATTTCAAAACCACGTGGCCGCTATCAGCCGCGGTTCAACGGCACGAGCGTCGAAATAGTTTTGTTTACATCGGCGCCGTTGCGGCGCTGGTTGTTCTGCCTTTGCTCGGTTTCATTTTCTTTTCAACGGCGCCTCGCATCGCTTTTCATCGCTGGCGCAAGAATCATCTCGCCGCGGTTAAAGCTTTTGAGAAACTGTTGGAGCGCAACCCGCAAAAGGTCAATGTTTATGCGCCTCTGGCCGAGCTTTATTTACGGCTTGGCCGCCATGACGAGCGCGCTTTGAAAGTTTATAAAATGGTTTTGCAATTGAATCTGGCCACCCGCAAGCGGGATGAGATGAACGCGATTGTGGCGCAGAAATATCTTGCCGAAGGCCGGACGGACTCGGAGGTGATCGACGTGTTGGAAAGCGCCCTCAAGTCTGAGCTGCACAATCAGAGACGCCTGCTGACCTAAAGCTCTGAAAAAAATTAAATTTTCATTTGCACGGTTTGTGGCCGTCAAGGCTCGCGGCGCTTTGACGGCCTTAGTCATTTCGGTTGAGAACATTTTCCAAGCTTGCGCGCAAGGCGGCCAGCTCTTTGGATTTAAAAGAAGTTTTGGTTTTTTCCAGCACAAAAATCGCGCCGCGAATCGCTTCGGTCAGCTCGGCATGACGGGGGCAATTGAGCAGTTGGCAGACTTGTTGTTTCGGCTTGTTCTGCGCCAATGCCTGCGTCAGATCTTTGAGATCGCCCAAGCTGGCTAAAATATTTTTGAGCGTGTAATGCAGAAAAACTTCCGCATCGACCTTGGGAGAATTGGCGGGCGCCGATTTTTTAAAATTTTCAAAAGCCCCCAGCTCGATTTGCAAAGAGCGCAAGCGGTTGCGCGACTCTTCAAACATGCGATAGGTTTCGTGGCGGATGATCGACTGCCGCACTAGCTTCAAAAAATCGTCGATAGGCAGCGGTTTGAGCATATAACCGGCAACTGCCAGCCGCGTGGACTTGATGGCCGTATTCAGGGTTGGATAACCCGTCACCAAAATGACCGGCAAGCCTTCGGCGATGGACGGCAGCGCTTCGACGAAAGCCAGCTCTTCATTGCCCGGCATTTTAATGTCGGCGATCAGAAGGTTATAGCGATTTTGACGCAACATCGCTTTGGCGCTGGCCGCGTCCTTGGCGCAATCACAGTCGTAGCCTTCGTCGCGCAACAAATCCGCATGCGCCTCCAGAAAAGTCTCCTCGTCGTCAGCGATGAGAATTCGATTTCGTTCATTCATGGTTTTTCTCCGTGCTCAAAACTTTTGATTGGTTAAGGGGCATCGTGATTCGGCAAATCGTCCCCTCTCCCGGTTTGCTGTCAAATGTAATCGCGCCGTTCATCGCTTCCACCAGGCTCTTGCAAATCGACAAGCCCAATCCCATGCCGCCGGTGTTGCCGCTGCTCTTGGTCGTAAAGAACGGCTCGAAAATCTGCGCTTTGATCTCCTCCGGAATGCCCTCGCCCTGATCGGCCACCGTGATTTCAAGATTTTGCTCGCCAGTTTGCGCCGTGATAAAAACCAGGCCGTTGGGCGGCGAGGCTTCCTGCGCGTTTAAAATGACGTTGTAAAGAATCTGCCGCAGCATGTTTTCCGGCAAGGTGATCATGCGGCGCGCCCGCTCCAAATCCGGCTTGAAATCGACATGGCGCTCGAGGAATTGCGGCCTTAGCAAAACGAGAATCTCCTCGATGGTCACGTCTGGGCGCAAGGCCGTCGGCGTTTCAATGTGCGGTTTGTGCAATTCGAGCATTTGACGCATGATGCGGGAGATGCGCTCGATTTCTTTTTCGATCTTGTCGACGTAATGATGGTGACGATGTTCGATTGGCACGGCGCGGCTGATCAAATGGAATGCGGTTTGAATGCTGCCCAGCGGATTGTTGACCTCGTGCGCGATGCGGGCGGCCATGCGCCCGATGGCTGCCAACTTTTCCGTCTCGATGCGCTGCTTCTCTAATTCACGGATTTGCGCCGTCCGCGTCTCCACCAGTTTTTCGAGATTTTCCGTGTGCAGCCGCAATTGCTCCTCCAAACGTTTGCGCGCGGTGATGTCCCGCAAAATGCCTTCGTGATAAATGACGTTGCCGCTATCATCGCATATCAAGCGCGTGTGCGCTTCCGACCAGATTTCCTCGCCGTCTTTGCGGCGATGGCGAACCGGTATAATCGCTTGGTTGCCCTTTTGCTTGACCAGCGCAACAGCTTTTTCCCGGTCACTCGGATCAAAATAAAGCTGGCGCGGAATGTCAATAGACAATAATTCTTCCTTGCTTTCATATCCAAACATCTTGACCATCGCCGCGTTGACGGCGATGAATTTGCCGTCCGGCGTGCTGCGGTAAAGTCCGTCGGGCATTTGCTCGACGAGCGAGCGATAGCGCTCCTCGCTCTGGCGCAGCGCCTGTTCGGTCTGCATGCGCTGCGTAATGTCGAGCGCCGTGCCGAGCACTGCCGGCTGGCCTTCAAACTCGATCAGCGTGGCGGTGAAGTCGATCCAGCGCGTTTCGCCTTGTTTGGTGAGAAGTTTGACTTCGTAGCGGCTGGGCACCGCCTCGCCGCGCTGCCGCGCCATGCCGCGTTCTTTAACCATGTTTCTGCATTCGGGATGAACAACTTCCCAAAAATCCATGGCCAGCAATTCCTCGCGCGTGTAGCCGCTGATTCGTATGGCTGCGGAGTTGACGTAGCGTATCTTCGTGCCGTGAAAAATGAAGGCGCCGGCGGTGATGCTTTCGGCCAGGGTGCGGAACTTGAGTTCACTTTCGCGCAACGCCTGCACGGCCCGCTTGCGCTCGGTCACATCAACAATAAATGCCAGGCTGCGCTCGACTTCGCCTCGTTCATCCCGTATGCCAACGGAGCTTAAGAGTACGTCGATAATTTCTCCGCTCTTTTTGATCCATTGGTATTCGATGTTTTCCAGCCAGCCGGTTTTAAAGAATTTGGGAATGTTTACGTTCTCGGCGTACTCGCGTGAAGCGGCGGTGACAAAATCGACGGATTTTTTGCCCAGCACCTCTTCGCGTTTATAACCCATCACCTTGAGCCAATAATCATTGACGTTGACCAGCTCGCCGTTTTTATTGATGGATTGCATCATCACCGGGGTGTTGTTGTAAAGCATGCGAAAAAGCTCTTCGCTCTGCTTGAGCGCTTCTTCCGCCCGTTTGCGTTCGGTGATGTCATGCGCATGCGAAATCAAAAATAACGGTTTGCCTTGCGGATCGCGCACAATCCCGACGTTCAACAGCGCCGAAATCGTCCGCCCGTCTTTGTGGATGTAGCGCTTCTCCATGTGATAGGACGGCGCGCCGCTCGCCAAGGCCTGTTGCAACAGTTCGAGATTGGCGTTCAAATCATCCGGATGGGTGAGAGCTTGGAAATTGGTCGCCAATAATTCCGCCTCGTCATAGCCCCAAATTTTGCACAAGGCCGGATTGACTTGCAAAAGACGGCCATCGAGCGCGGTTCGCGACATGCCGGTCATCGCATGCATAAAAGCCGAGCGAAACCGTTCTTCGCTTTCTCGCAATTGCTCGGTGCGAGCCATTACCGTGCGCTCTAATTCTTCCTCCCGCGCTTTGAGACGATGCAGCCACCAACGATAACCGCGATGAATCATCAGGCCAAGCAAGAGCACGCCGAGCGCGATAAACCATTCGGAAATTGCCGTGTCGAGTTTGGCGGGCTGATTGAACTTCCTGAAGCCGGTGAACACAATCGGCGGCGCGTAAGGATTGTCTTTTTTGAAAAGTCCGGCATCGGTGCCAATCCAAAGCGCTTCAGAATCTTCGCTTATGGAGGCAACGTGATTATGGCTCAAGCTCCAGGATTGTTGCAGCTCAGGCTCGAATTTGATTTCTTGCGCGTACCCCCCCTGAAAGGCTGCGAGAGGGTGGATTACGGTTGAGGCCGTCGAAAGCCAGACGAGCTTGAGAAGGCGTTTCATATAAAATGTGAAAGATGGTTGCGACATTAGAAAAATCACTTCTTCATTATTCTAATAATACCGCCTTCGTCCCTATTTGCAAATATTCCTTGGCAACAATTTTCTGCTGTCGCGACTGTCGCCGCCCCATTATGGCAGGAATTTAAGAAGTGTTCTTCTGCAGATTTATTCGGTGGGGGGTAGTCTTATGTTTAAAATGTCCCAAAGAGCAAGGCGCGGGGCGCGGCAGGAGATCGTGATAAAAGCGCCGAAGGCATTTTGAACGGTGAAAAAACCGCGCTAAAAATTTGGACGTCTTTTCGGACGGAGAAAAAGTCTCCGAGAGTGAAGGCGTAAGCGGATTGATTCTGCGCCAAGAATCGATTCCCTTACGCCTTTTTTATTGTTGGCATGGCCATGAAAATTTACCCAAAGCTGCACGCAAGACCATTTCGCAAAACTTCATGACCGTATTGAATTATTCCGAAGTTCTCAATTTTTCGTGGCCGGACGTCTGGCGTCGCGTCACTGGATTTTCCAAAGAGCTGCCGGGCTATTTGCCTTGGATTGAAAAAGCGGAATGGCTCGCGGGAAATCCACAAGGGATCGGCGGCAGGTGGAGTTTCCAGACCAGGACGAGCGCCGGACTTTGGCCGTTGGATCTGGAGATCACCGAATGGCTGGAAGGTGAGCGAATCGCGCTTATGCCCTTCGGTATTTCCGGCATTTTCAAAGATATCCAGCTCTTTCAAATTCTCGTCGAGCTTAAAGACAAACCAACGATCAGACCCAGATCAAGGTTCTTTTTGAATACGAGCCGATCAGCAAATTGGGACGGCTCAAAAACCTGGCTTTTCAGCGACGCCACTTTTTGGACTGCATTGCGCTGTCCGTCGAGGCGTTGAGCCGCATGGCCATTGCAGAAATTTGGGTGAACGGCATTACAGATAAAAAGCACTAAAACGGACGATTTCATTTTGAAACCAGCAAAGTGCGAAAAATTTTTCCGCAAGTTTTCCGGTTTGTGTTTATTAGTGAAATGATTTTAGCGGACAAACGAGCCGCGTGATTTGGGGCTCGAGCGCTGATTTTGCCCCGGCGCGCTGAAATCAGGAAAATATCCCTAAAATTGTCTGACGTCTTTTCGGGCAGGTAAAGGCCTGTAAGTGAAGGCGTAACCGAGTTTTTCTTTGAAAAAAGAACGCGCTCGATTACGCCTTTTTTTTTGAATTTTTAGAAGGGTGCTGACTATGTCGTCGATCATCTGCTTTTTATCAACCATTCGCGCCGGCTGGCATCTTTATCGTCATAACTATGCGGCTGCTGCGCGAATTTATGAATTCATGCTGGAGCGCGATCCCGGCCACGTCAGGCTTTATCTGCGCCTTTCTTATGTTTATTTTCAGCTCGACAGACGAGATGAGCGCGCCATGAAAACCTACCAAGCCGTTCTCAAAACAAATAATTCACCGCCGCATTGAATTGATTCACTGCGTTGTTGGCTTTATTTCGCCGGATGATATAATCCGCTTTAAACGCCACGTTCGGATGCGGCTTGAACGTGAGGCCGTAGGTGAGATTGGTTCGCTCGTTGGCGCCGTTGATTGTGAAGCCGGAAGGCACCTCGGCCTGTGTGTCGAGCTTTTCGTATTGCACGAACGGCAGCAAGGCGCTGGATTTGCCTTTGACAAAAAGCGGCAGGATATCATAAGCGGCGGTCAAATAGAACCCGCTTTGTTTGCTGCCGATGGATTTGTTGCCGGTGAATTTTAAAATACGGTTGAGCGAATCGACGTCGCCGACGGTTGATTGCGTCAACACGCCGCGCAGTTCCCAACCGCGTTGCGCAAAAATTCCATGCACGGCCCACAACGTCACCCGCCCGCCGATTTCCCGGCCGCCGGCATCTTTCAAGCCCTGGCCGCTGTTGCCGGTATAAAATGAAGCCCCGAGATTAAGTCCGGCCACGCCGCTGTAATCAAACCGGCCGGTTATTGCCATGTCTTCGGCGAGGCTTTTCGAGCCGCTTTGCCGGCCGCTGCGAATGCCGCTCGCCGAAAATTTGCTGGCATCAAGGCCCTCAACGAGATAAAGGCGATAACCGATTCCTGATGAGGCCGAACCAACAACGCCGAACCCGTTGACGCGCCACGTCGTCGGAATGACCGCCGATTCAACCTCCGGCCGCAAGCTGCCATGAAACGTCGGCGGCTCATGAAGCTCGTTGACGATTCCCACCGGCGCCAAAACCATTCCGGCGCGGATTGTCAACGACGAGGTGATTTGGGCGTCAAGATAACCAAATTCCATGGAAACCTCGCCTTTTTTTCCCGAGCTGGCGTGCTCGACTTCCATTTCGGAGTTGAAAACAATCCGGTCGCTGAATTTGAAACCGACGTAAACGATGTGGCGCAGATAATCAATTTCGTCTGCCTTGCCGGTGCTTTGCCCGCTTTCATTTTTTTGCGAGAAGTTTTGATAGGTGATCTCGCCGTAGCCGGCGATGGATACGCCCGCTTTTTTGAGCTGATAAACTTGTGAGGCCGCCGGCCCCAATCCGAAACGGCTTTCGTATTTGCGCTCAGCCACTTCGCCGAGCTTGGATTTTTCAATTTCCTCGGCGAGAATATCAATGCGGCGCATCAGCTCGCGCAGCGTGTCCTGCTGCGCGGTTTGCGCCCAGGCCGTCGAATTGCCCGACAGGCAAGCGCAAAGACTGAAGATGAGAATCAATCGGCGGTGCATATTTTCTCCTTAAATTAAATCAAAAATTCGAATGACGGTAAGAATTTAGCCGTTTGAAGTTTTCGCCCACTGAATTGGAATCCCACTGAATTAAATTCAAAAAGCTTAATTTCTGTGGGATTTCTATTTCTGTGGGCGACTTTTTTTAGCCTGGCTTCTTATGCTAAACTTTTGCGAATGACGTTGATTCAGCATGAAATATAATAATAATTTTTAATAAAGCAAATTAAAAATATGAAACACAGAAATCATAATAAGAATGATTATAGTCAACTGATAATAATCACTCCGAATCTAAAAGCATGGCACAGGAGAAGAAAGGGCAGGGGTTATGGTGGAAGCGATAGGCGGTTTTCAAGCCAGCGGGTTTTCAATTTGCAAAAACGTAAAATCTTTGAAATCGTCAACATTGACGGTGTAAAGCCCGGCGACGTTATTGTCTTTGAGCGTCGCGGCCAGCGCCACGTCGAAAACTTTCTTACGGGTGGTTGTGGTTTCGAGCAGATTGAGGAACGTCCGGAGTTGGGTCGATTGAGGGTAGATAACAGGAATTTCGAGAGTCTCTGTATATTCTCGAATCATGTCAACTGCCTCGGCTAACGAAATAGGTTGCTCAATCGTTTTTCTGGTTATGACATTTATGAATTCGGCACATACCTGCAATGGAATTCCAACAATGCGATGCCCGTTTATGTCTCCGCTTTCTTTCACAACGCGTTCCATAAACTCTTCGGCTTTTTGATAGTAGGGCGAATCAGAATTGTGCGCGTATACCAAAATATTGGTGTCAAGAGCAAATATCATAATCCTCTCTCAGCATAGATCTCATCGCGATCGACATGAACATCGCCGCCTAGATGAAATGCTCTGACCTTGAATGCTTGGCGACGCCGGCGAATTTCTTGCTTGCGTTCCTCAGTCTTTTTCTGTTCTTGAGGTTCTTTGATTTCTGCTTTTACAGATTGCAAAATTGCTTCCAGCAAAGCCATTCGCTCTGATAATGATAATGACTCGACCTGTGAAATAATCTCTTGCGTGGACATGATGGCACTCCTGATTTACCGTGGTTATCCAATTTTCGGTCAGACTAAATATAACGTCTTTGAGCGCGAAGTGCAATACAAATTTCCACCGAAAAGAGAACTCACTTTACCACGAGGCGTTCAGTTGCGGTTAAAACGCCGGCCGCTGAAATTTTGCCGCTGACATTGTAACGATAGCCGATATAAATGAGAATAATCCCGATCAGCTCGGTGACATACAAAACTTCCGTATGGCCGAAACGCGTAAAAATTCCGCCGATCCCAGGCAGCAGCGCCCCAATTGCAATGTAAATGTTTCCGATAAATTTATGGCGAGTCGTCCGGCTCTTTCTAAAGCGATATGCCGACAGGGCGGCCCCGCCAACGAGAAAAATAAAAGCGTAGGTGTTGATGAACGGGCTGAACAAGCGCACCCAGCGCCATTCGATGATTTTGCCCGACAAGCGGTGCGGCTCGACGAGCGAATAATCGAGCGGCGTCAACAGCACAAAGCCCGCCGCAATAAGAATGAAAGGAATCAAGATCAAAGTCAAACGGTTGGCCGTCGAACGGCGCAAGAGTAAATACACCGTGCCTTGCGCCAAGGGCGCGCCCCCGAGCAAGGCGCCGGAAATATACCAGGCGCGAAATACGGCCTGATTCCAGCCGAATAAAGTGACGAATCCCTCGGTAAAAGTGCCGACGCCGTAAATGAAAATTCCCGCCGCCCACCACAGCAGATGTGTTCCTGTTCCCTTTTGCCGATAACGCTGGAAAACGATCCAGGCAAAAACCAACGCGACAAATGTGGTTGCGACGGGAATGTATAGAACCGGATTTTGTTTCATATCGTCATGTCCGCGCCGTCTCAGAATTGCGCTCTTGCGCCGATAATCCAATTGCGTCCCGGCATGCGATAACGCTCCAACTCTTCATACTGCTTGTTGAAAATATTATTCGCCGCGAACGAGAGCTGATAGCGCTCGCTCAGGCGCAGCGTCGCTTTGGCGTTGGCGACGAAAAATGCCTGCGGCATGTCGCGCGGATAGAGAAAGACTTCCTCTAATTTGCTTTTGTACTGGCCGTGCAACGCCAGCGTGAGTCGATTGACATTCGCCTCGGTTGCGAAAAACATCGCGTGCCGGACGCGATACGCCAGAAAATCATCGGTTCGATTCGGCGATTGATCTTTGGCGTCCAAATAGGTGTAGCTCAATGAGGCGCGCAGATGATTTTTCCAATGCCAGCGCAGCTCCGTTTCCAGGCCTTGCATCAAGGCGCGATTGAGATTGCGCACTTGAAAGAGCGTATACAACACGCCCTCTTCCGCCGAGATCTCGATCCAATACAGCATGTCGCGGTAATGATAACGAAAATAGGCGACATCGATTTCAACGGCGTCGCGCCAGCGCCAACGCAGGCCGGTTTCCAGCGAAAAATCCAAGCGTTCCGGTTTTAAATCGGGATTGGGTTTAAAGTGCGTGCCGCCGCCCAATTCGCGCTGGAAAAAACGCTCGGCGATGGACGGCGAACGAAACGCCTGGCCCAACAGCAGGCGCAGCGCCAATTCGTCTTGCGGGCGATAAACAAAAGCCAGCTTGGGGCTGAGCTGCCGCTGGGTGACGCCGCTCACCAAATGATTCCAATCATAACGCAAACCGACGGTCGCGGTTACTTTCGGCGTCACCGCGATTTCGTCTTGCGCGTAAATCGCCGCATTATTCACTTGGCGATTGCCGTACATCACCGTGTCCGGCGAGGAATCAACGTGATCGGCTTGCAGATCGAAACCGGTGATGAGATAATGATGGTCGCTCAAATAATAATCAAGCTGCGTGATGTTGCCGGCCTTGTCCGCCTCGACAACCGTCTTCAAGCCAAACGGCTCGTTGTCCGGAATCAGCCCCCGCGGATCATTTTCGTTGAACAACGAACGCGCGTGATTGCGATAAAAATAAAATCGCGAGGCGTATTTCAGGCGCGGGCGGGGCACGGCCCAATAATGCAAATCCAGGCTGAAATTGGTTTTGCGCTGGCGGTCGTCGCGGTATCCTGATGTCACGCGAAACGGCTGCACCGGCGGCTCGAAGCGCTGATCGAAGAGCCAGGTGTGCGGATAATCATTTTCCACTTTCCCCAAACCGAAACTGAATTCGAGATTGCGATTCTGGCGAAAATCGTACAGCGCTTTGCCATAGACATTATAAAATTCGTAAGCGGTATTTTCGGTGTGGCCGTCGGATTGTTTGCGGCTGAGATTCAGCAGATAGCTGAAGCGGCCGCGATGGCCGGAATGGCTCAGCTCGATCTGGCTTTGCTGCGGCATGTTTTCGGTGTAACGCAGAGCCGGCGCCGGTTTATCAAAAAAGCCATAGCCGAGATCGACCGTTGTCAGCGCGCGATAAGCCGGCCGGCGTGTGATGACGTTGATGACGCCGCCCATCGCCGTTGAGCCGTAAAGACTGGAGAACGGCCCTTTGACGACTTCGATGTGATCGATGAAATTGGTCGGCACCAAACTCCACAACGCGCCGCCGGAATCCGAGGTCAGCGCCGGCCTGCCGTCGATCATGAGCAAGACGCGGTTGCCGACGCCGCCTCCTGCGACGTCGGAACTGCCGCGAATCGACAGGCTTTGCACGGAAATGCCGGAGGCGCGATGAATCGAAATGCCCGGCACCATTTCGAGCGCCTGATCGAACGTCACCACCGAGCGCTCGCGCAAGTCGCGCGCGTTGAGAATGGCCACGCTCGCCGGCGCCATCTGCGCAGTTTGCTCGCGCCGCGTCGCCGTAACCGTCACTGCCTCGCCGTTGAGTTCCGCCGGCAGCAGCGCAATTTGATAGGCAACCAATTTCCCGGGCGCGACCGCGATCGTTCCCTCATACGTTTTATAACCCAAACGGCTTGCGACCAGCCGATAGGCGCCGGGCTGAATATAACGCAAAATAAACTTGCCGTCGGATTCGCTTGCCGCGCCGATCAATAAACTGTCGAGAAAAACATTGACCGCGGCGAGCGGCTCTTTGGTTTCGGCGTCGTACACCTGGCCGGCAATCACGCCGGCCAGGTGTTTGTCAATTTCCACGGCGTCCGGTTGAGCACCCAACGTCACGGGCAGCAGGATGATAAAGATCAGGTGAACCGTCTTGAGATTTCTCATGATCGTTTTGAGGTAAATTGAATGACAGCCGGTTCGCTGATTTAACCCGGGAACCGGCAAACGGCTCAATTACTGGACGATGCCCAAATTGGCTTTGATATTCACATTCGACCAATTCAATTTGGTTTCGGAAACCGTGATGGGAAGCGGCTGCACGCCGGACAAAGTTCTGCCGTTGCCATCGACCGCCAGGCTGTCGTTTTGCGCCCAATAGATGCCGAGCACTTTCGCGCCCGCCGGGTTGGCGGGATCGCGCCAACCGACGGTGAGCACCGGATACGTTTTTTGCGCGATGCACTGAATTTTGTACGAGGGCGACATGTTGCCGGGAGCGAAAGCCGCCGTCGCGTAAGCCGGCGGGCCGGCCGGCGGCCAGGTTGACCACAATGAAATTTGCACTTCACCGCGAGACGGCCAACTCCCCACGAAATTCACTTTGCCGGCAATCTCACCGAGTTGCAAAATATCCAAATTGGCGCGAATGTTGACGTTCGTCACCGTGAGCTTGCCTTCGGCGATTTCAATCGGCATCGCCGGAAAAGTAAAATCACCTTTGCAGTCCACGCTGAGAACATCGTTGCCGCTATAAACGCCGATCACTTTTGCGCCGGTGGGATCAGCCGAGTCGCGCCAACCAACGGTGATGACGGCATACGGGCCTTTATTGAGCCCGGAAATTTTGAAGGTTTGGGTGGCCACGCCGGGCGTCAATGGCGCGCTAAAAGCCGCGGGCGGGCCGGCCGGCGGCCAGCTCGTCCACATCGAAACTTGCACGTTGCCCTTCGCCGGCCACGTGCCGGTGAAAGTAATCGTCCCCGAAATTTCTCCGGAGGTCTGGCTCTGAACCGGGTTCTGTTCTTCGCTGCATCCCAAGATGAAGGCCAAGAAAAGAACCACGCTCACAACCGCGAGGAAGCGGGAAGTACGCATGTTAAATCTCCTTATTTTAAATCCGTTGCATTGTCATCACAAACAATGTGCCAGGCGCCGGGATATTTTTCCTTGATGAAAAAGCTCGCCAAGTAAACGGAGATAAATCAGAAGCTTGCCTTCAGCAAAAATTATTTCATTGGAAGGCTATAATTGAAATATCGGTTGGTTGGAAAGGGGTATTTTCTTCAAAATGAAAAAACGGTTTTCAAAATGAAAAGGTGGGAAACTCGGTTGGGAGATTTGGGTTGCAAAAATGTAAGTGGAGTTTTTGGGCTACTCCAGCTCAAACTCCAGCTTCCTTTCTTTCGTGATCTTCGCCACTTTGTCCGTCACCCGCACGATCAAATTGTAATGGCCGCCGCGCAGTTGGCTGAAATCCAATTGCAAGTAAGTCGGCTCCGTCGTGGCTTTTCCGCGCCGCGTGTCGATGACGGAGATGCTGCCGTGAGATTTGCCAAACGGATTGAGGCTGGCCAACAGCGAAGACAAGCCTTTCTTTTCCGGCGCGTTGACTTCATATTGAACGTCGTAAAACGTCTCGCCGGTTTCATCGCGCTTGAGATCGTAGATTTCGAGATAAAGAAAAATGCGTTGGTCGCGTTTGATCGTGGTAATCGGGATTTTGAATTCGGGCGAAGATGGCTTCGAAATAATCGGAAGCCGGCGGCGCTTGCGCAAAAAGTTGGGGTAGAGACAAAAAGATGATTGGCAAGAAAGCCAAGCAATAGCGGCAGCCTGCTGGCAAGCAAAAAGTTTTTCTCATGACCCACCCGTAAACTTTAGAAGCACGAAACGGTTTAGCGCCTTCGCGCTACTGTCATCGAATTTAAAATAACGGCATTGCGTGTCAAACAAATTTTTGCTGTAACAATAATCTTGTAAATCCCGCCGAATCAGTCAAAAATAAGCTGCCGGGGGTGTCGTTATACTATCGAACCAAGCTCATCTTCTTTACTTCCGAAAAGCTTTCATTCTCGAGCTTATAGAGATACACTCCACTTGCAACCGGATTTCCATTTTTATCCTTCCCATCCCAACGTATCAAGTGATAGCCTGGTTCGTACCGCGTATCCCCAAGCCTGCGAATCTCTTCACCGAGCGTGTTAAAGATTTTCACCACGACATGCCCGGCTCTCGGAAGCTGGAAGCGAATCTCAGTTTCGGGGTTGAAAGACAGACGCCCAAAGGGATTGGGATAATTCTGCTGCAGCACAAAAGCAGATGGCAATTCTCTCGCGTTCTCTTTTATGGCAGTGGGGGTTGATTGATATAACCCAAGTCCGGCCTTTATCCTTCCATCCCAATCTCCGGTGAATTCCCACCAGTTCGTCATATAGTTCTGCCCATGCCGAATCCTGTTGCCACGCCCCGGCATGTTCTGCATCCAGTAGATGTACCACTGCGCTTCGGTTCGCCCGCCCGCAGGATCGTTATACGGCCAGGCATAAGCGATATTGCCCCAGGTTTGTGCATTCACCAGCTTGGTCACACCGGTTCGGTCGGGTGTCCAGTCTTCGATATCGCTTGTCACCTGTGTGGTGTTATAATAATCGTAGTGGTCGGTCGTATTCGGCGGCATGTGCGTCCAGCCACAGCGGCCGGTGATGAAATTTCCGCTCGCGTTTTGCCCAACAAACTTTTTCCAAAAAAGGTCGGCATTGCCATCCTGCCGCTGATTCGCGTAAGACAAGATCGCCTCCAACTGATGGCCATGGTTATGAACGGCTTCATTTGGTCCGCGGGTGAAGTTGTAGTTATAAAGGGTATAGGTGTGATTAAAAACCGGCAGATCATCTTCGAAACGAAAGCTATTGGAAATATCTCCAGTAGTCGGACTTGACATATTGGACTCAGCCGGCACGATATTGCCATGATGGTATCCCCAAAGCCAAAACTCCTTGACGCCAAGCTTGTTGACAAAATTTTCGGCGCCAAAGCGTGTTATGATTTGGTCGTAGTCGGGAAAAAAGATTCCCGGATTGCCCGGAGCAGGAAAGCCCGGCGGCATTTCCTCAAACACTGTGACGATATGAATCACCCGGTAACCCAGCGACGGCAAAGCGGCAGGATCTTTATATCCACGGAAACGACTTCCTTCCTCCAGCATGAACTTGGTTTGAATCGCATCACGGTCAATTTTGGCGCGAAGGCTGGCCAGAGTTGAATTCCAGTCGCTCACGACAGGATCGACATTGACACCGTCGCGAGTGGGAAAATATCTCAGGATCACAACCGGCATTTCAAAAAGATGATTCGGCGCCGGAGTCGAAAGATACGGGTCGATTTGTTCCACGCGTGGCGGCAACACCGGCGCGTTGACGATAACTGTGGCCGTGGCTTGCGCGCCTCGAAAAGAAGCAGTAATCGTAGCCTGTCCGGCGGCAACTCCGATGATGCGCCCGGATTGATCAACCGAGGCGACGGCCGGATTTGAGCTGCTCCATTGTACTGCAGCGGGCGGAATGTTCATCGCGCCGGAATTGGTGGAGGCAACGAGCGCCGGGGTTTTTCTCCACGTTTCCAATAATGAAAGAGAACTGGGTTGGATGGTCAAGCTCGATATGGTGATCCCGGCTAAATAGCTGGCTCGTATCTCTGCAGCCGAACGTACAATATCGCTGATCCGCAGCTCATCAATAACGGCATCGAGGTAGGAAGAACCGAACTCCGCTCCAAGCTGAAAAGTGGTTTCGTTCACTGGGGGCAAAGATATGTTCACTTTTTTTCCAGAGCGATAGCTGCCATCCACATAAAGCTTGAGCGAATCGCTTCTCCAGGTAAAGGCGCAGTGATGCCATTGATTTGCCTGCCATTCGGCACTGACATTGATACCAACGCCCATTTCAGATATGCCTGCCGAACCGAAGCGATTGAGAATGCTGCGCCAGAAATTGCCGCCATCTTTGAAGAACAACATGCCGCCTCCCACGCCGTATCTCAAAACAATGTAGCCTCGACCATCGTTGCCATTCCATCGGGGTTTGATCCAGAATTCCAACGTGCCCTGGGTTGAGTTAATGTTGCCGGTGCTGGAGAAATAGACCTGATTGCCCGCAGCGAAATAGGCGCCATTTCCGAAAACGCCTGATTCAAAAGTGACGCCAGTTGCTTGAGTCGGTGTTTCCCCCTGTGCTCCATTCAGGTCACCATTGCAGTGCAAGAGCAGTAAGGTATGAGCATCGGGTGTGTGCTCTTGCGCCCATACCGGCAGCGGTAATGTTAACAAAAAGAACAGGATGCTCGCGCGCGCCAAAGCACACGTCTTGGCATGATCGAAAAAAGTCATAGTATTCATATTGCCCTCCGTCGATTTATAGCGATTTTTAGTTGGACAATAAGATGATTGGCAAGAAAGCCAAGCGATAGCGGCAGCCGGCTGGCAAGCGAAAAGTTTTTCTCATGACCCACCCGTAAACTTTAAAAAGCACGAAACAGTTTAGCGCCTTCGCGCTACTGTCATCGAATTTAAAAACAAAAGCGTGTATGTCAAGTGAAATTTTGACCTAATTTTGTCCCAACAATAATCTTGTAAATTCCACCGACTTTTCGTATCTTTTTAGTGCCATGTCGCGAACCCTGCACGACGAAATAACCGAAGCCCGCCAAGCGCAAGCCGCCGGCAACATCGGCCGCGCGCGCACCTGCGCCCGCCGCGCCGCCGGCATGGCCATGCAGGCAACGCTTGGCATCGGCCCGGGCGCGGCCACCTACGGCTCGACCTTTATTGGCGGCCTTTACCGTCTGGCCGATGACCCGCATTTTCCGGACGAAGTCCGCGCCGCGGCAGCCCGGCTGGTGGATCGCTCGAATAAGGAAAGAGAAAGCGCTTCGATAAATCCGGTGCAGGACGCGGAGATTATTTTGGAGTTTTTCGAGAAGTTGTCAGCAAATTTCAGTACGTCAAAATAAATGCCATTCTGTAAGAAACTTTTTATAGTCAGCACGGCGCTTCCGAGTAACTTGTCATGCTGGAAGCCTTTTTCGATACAAGCACAATGCTTCATCTAAAAAAATCCCTCCGGGATGGCATTTATAAAAAGAAATGTCTTTCGCTTCAAAAGATAAAACCGCCGCCTATCACGCGCGGCATCATTTGCCGGAAAGCGCGCGTTGCGAACTTGGCGCAACCGGCTTGACCGTCAGCCGCCTCGGCTTCGGCTGTTATCGGGTTGACGAAATCACCGCCGAGCACGCCGCCGCGTTGAAGCTGGCGCTGCGCTCCGGCATCAATCTCATCGACACCTCGACCAATTACACCGACGGCAGCAGCGAACGGCTGGTTGGCCGTGTCTTGCAGGAGCTTTTCAAGAGCGGTGAAGTGCAGCGCGAAGAAATCGTCGTCGTTTCCAAAGCCGGCTACGTGCAGGGGCAAAACTTGCATTTGGCGCAGGAGCGCGAGCGGCAGGGCAGAGGCTTTCCGGAAATGGTCAAATACATGCAGAATTGCTGGCATTGCCTGCATCCGGATTTTCTCGGCGATCAGCTTTTTCGCAGCCTGGCGCGCTTGCAGCTCGATCATCTCGACGTTCTGTTGCTGCACAATCCGGAGTATTTTCTCTCCGACGCGCTGCACCGAAAAAAAGTTGACATCGAGTCGAATCGAAAAGAATATTACCGGCGCCTGCGCGAGGCTTTTGTTTTTTTGGAAAAGCAGGTTGCCGCCGGCCGCCTGGCTTTTTACGGCGTTTCGTCGAACACATTTCCACATGCGGCCTCGCATCCCGAATTTACCTCGCTCGAGCGCTTGTGGGACATCGCCGAATCGCTGTCGCCTCGGCATCATTTTCGCGTGATTCAATTTCCGGCGAATCTTTTTGAAACCGGCGCCATGCTTGAAAAAAACCAAAGCGGCGGCGCGAAAGCTTTGCTGGAATTTGCGCGCGAGAAAAAGCTGGGGACGCTGGTGAATCGCCCGCTCAATGCCATGCGCGACGACCGGATGATGCGCCTCGCCAGCTTTCCGACTCTCGCGCCGGCTGAAGCTGAAAAAATTTTTCCGAAGCAGATCGAAGCTCTGGCTGCCGCCGAAAGGACTTTTGCGCAAACCGTGTTTCACGAGCTGCATTTCGAGCGTTTCGTCAAAGTCGACCGCCCGATTTTTGCCTGGGCCGAACATTTGCAGGAGGGCTTGACGCTTTTTCAAAATTGGGCGCATTGGGATCACGTCAAGCAGCACGTGATCGAGCCGCAAACCGAAACAGCGCTGCACGCGTTGCGCGAAAAAGCCGGCGGCGCGGCGAAATGGGATGAATGGGAAACGTTTTATCGCGGTTGCCTCGACGCCGTCATCGACACGCTGTCCCGCTATCATGCCCGTGATGCGGCTGCCGAAGCCGATCAACTCGCGCGGCGGCTTGACGAAACCGTTGCCGGCCTCAAAACGTCTGCTCCGCTTTCGCAAAAAGCGCTGCGGGTTTTGCTCAATGTTCCTGGGGTCGATAATGTGTTGTTGGGCATGCGTCGGCCGCGGTATGTTGAGAATGCGTTGGCGGCGTTGCGTAGCGAGGCGCTCGGCGATGTAATGCCGGCGTTACAAAAACAATATTCACACTGATCAAATGCACACAGGATTTAAAATTGAAAATTTTCAATTCTTTTGATCGGTGAAAAATTTCTATTTATATGAGCGTTCTCCGAGACGAGGCGATGCGCTTTTTTAACATGGCCTACGAGTTTCAAATGCAAGGCCGGCTCGAGCAAGCCATCGCCTACTACAAAAAATCCATCGAAGCCGAGCCCACCGCCGAGGCCCACACCTTTCTCGGCTGGACCTACAGCTTGCAGGGCAAATTGGACGAGGCCATCGCCGAATGCCACCGGGCGATTTCCATCGATCCGGATTTCGGCAATCCGCATAACGACATCGGCGCGTATTTGATGCAGCAGGGCAAGCTCGACGAAGCGGTTCCCTATCTCAAGCGCGCGATGGAGGTGCTGCGTTACGACAATCCGGAATTTCCGCACGCCAATCTGGCGATCATCTATGAAATGAAAGGCCTGTGGCCGCTGGCGCTCGACGAGTATGAGCGCGCCCTCGCCCTGCGCCCGGATTATAAAGTCGCCTCGCTGGGCGTGATGCGCCTGCGCGCGAATTTGAATTAACTCTTCGACCGTAGTCTTGGGGAATCCTCGCGACTGTTTCACTTCTTATCTCGCGCTTGACAATTAGACATTTTTTTGATATAATGCAGCTACATGATGATTAAAGACTCATGACGTTGGAACAATTCGATCATGTTTGCCGTGCCGCTGCGAACGTGGCCGGCGTTAAGAAAATTTATGCTTTCGGCGCCAATGCGATTATGCCGTGGCTGGCGCAAGCGGGTTATTCGATTCCGTTATCAAATCTCGAACCGTCGCGAGATGTCGATGTGACAACGGGCGATGAAAAATTAGATATTCTGATCGACGGTGCAATCGGCGAAATATCTTCCTTCGATAAAACTTTTTCCGTCTATGCGCATAGCGTGGATTTCGCTTTATTTCAAGCGCCGGCGAATTGGCAGCAACGCATTGGCAAACGAACAGAGCCGGTGAGCGGAATTGAAATCATCGTGCCGTATCCGCATGATTTGATTATCTCAAAACTCGCGGCCGGACGCCCGAAAGATTTTGATTTTGCCGCCAGCGTCGCGCGGCATTTTCCGATGCCGGATGAGGTGTTGAACGATTTGGTTGATGAATTTCGCGCCGCGCATCCGCAAGCCGAAACCGCTTTACATGCGAACATTCAAATTTGGAAGCAGGGACAAGAATGACACGAAAAGCAAATACCATGACACGAATAAGAGAGGGTAATGGCCGGTCCCGCCCGAATGGGATTGAGATGAAAGAAATAAGAAATAAAGTCAAGGCCATCACCGAAAAATATGGACCCGAAAAGATTATCTTGTTTGGTTCCTACGCGGCGGGAAATGCCACTCCCGCCAGCGATGTCGATCTGCTGGTCATCGTGAATACGAAGCGCTCAACATGGGATCTCGCAGTGGAGATTTCGTCATCCTTGAAGCATTCTTTCCCCATGGATATTCTTGTTCGAACGCCGCAAGAGATTGCGCGCCGGCTCAAATACGGGGATTTCTTTATTCGTGATATTATGGAGAAGGGAAAAGTGTTGGTTGTATGAAAGCGCTGGTGAATAAATGGATCCAAAAAGCGGAAGGCGATTTTGTTGGAATTTCAACCGTTTGATAATAATACGAACACTATGGACAGAGAACTCATACAATCTCTTACCAAGGATTTCGAGTCCTACGCGACTGAAATCGACGGCGTTGAATGCTGGTTTGCGCGTGATCTCCAAACGCCTTTGGGGTATGACAAATGGGAGAATTTTTTTAAGGTCATTCAGAAAGCAAAAAGCGCCTGTAAAAATGCGGGAAATATCGTTGCCGACCATTTTCTTGACGTCAGGAAAATGGTTACCATCGGTTCGCAGGCAACGCGTGAAATCGATGACATCATTCTGACGCGCTACGCGTGTTATCTCATTGCCCAAAACGGCGACCCTCGCAAAGACGAAATCGCTTTCGCGCAAACATATTTCGCGCTGCAAACACGCAAGCAAGAACTTCTGGAAGAACACCTCCGCTTGGCGGAGCGACTGCGAGCGAGAGAAAAGCTTGTCACGAGCGAAATCGAACTCTCCAAGCTCATTTACGAACGCGGGGTGGATGAAAGCGGATTTGGCAGGATACGCAGTAAGGGTGATGCCGCTATGTTTGGCGGGTTCAATACTCGCCAAATGAAGTATCGTTTGAGCATTCCGCAAAATCGTCCTTTGGCCGATTTTCTCCCTACCGTTACGATCACCGCCAAGAACCTTGCGACGGAAATAACGAATTATAATGTCCAACAGCAAAATCTTCAGGGCGAACCCAAGATTATCAATGAGCATGTCAAAAACAACGCCGCGATCCGCAAGACCTTGATTGAACGCGGCATCAAACCGGAAAACCTCCCTCCCGAAGAAGACATCAAAAAGCTGGAGAGACGGCTTGATTCCGAAAACAAGAAGTCGCTCAAACAAGTAAAAAAGCTCAAGCGCCCAAAGAAGAAAAGCTGAGTTTCTAAAATGACAACCCGAGGTGAAATGGGAAATTATTTGAGCGACGATCGTTAGGTTGTGCCTGCAACAACGAAGCATGAATTAAACCGGCCATTTGTTTTTGTCGAGAAACGCAACATGAACAATATACCTGAACATTTCCTTGAAAAGAATAACGGAAATTTTATCATCTGCGTGAGTTTTTGATCCGTGTGGAAATCGAAAAAATTTTAGAATTTTTCTGGCTTGTTTGCAGAATGTATCATGAACCTTGACGATCTCCTCCAAAAACCTGAAAGCGTCACCCTCGCGCGCAAAACAGAATTTGACGCCGAGTGTGTGGAAATCGCCGCGGCGTTGGCGACCGGCCGCGGCGGCGTGATTCTCGTTGGGGTAACTTCGGAAGGCCAAATCGCCGGCGCGCAGATTGACGAGGCCGGCCTTGAAAAATGGACGACGCAAATCGCGCTGGCGACTGAGCCCGCCGTCGCGGTTGATGCCGAAATTCATGTTGTGGAAGAAAAACGTGTCGCGGTGTTGGCGGTTCCCGAGATGCCGATCAAGCCGGTGGCGGTGCAGGGGCGCAGCTACAAACGGCTCGGCAGCCGCAATCATTTATTAACCGCGGCGGAGATTGCTGAATTGCATGCGTTGACCACCGGTCGGAGTTGGGACAGCCTGCCGATTGACAGCGCCACGTTCGACGATCTGGATTTGGCGAAAATTGAAAAATACATCGAAACCGCCAACGCCCGGCATCGCCGGCAGATTGACAAAAATGAATCGCCGTTTACGGTGCTCGATAAATTGAAGCTCATTCGCAACGGTAAACTCACCAACGCCGCGATTTTGCTTTTTGGCAAAGAGCCGCAGATTTTCTTTCCGCAGGCGAAAATCAAGGCCGGCCGGTTTAAAAGCGAGACCGTGATCGTGGATGATGCCGAAATCGGCGGCGCGCTTGTCGAGCAAATCGAGGCGGCGTTCGCGTTCATTCAGCGCCATCTCGCCGTCCGTTTGGTGATCACCGGCCAGCCGCAGCGCGAGGAGGTGTGGGAATATCCGCTCGGCGCGCTGCGCGAAGGTTTGATCAATGCCGTCACGCATCGCGATTATGCCGCGGCTGTGGCGACGCAAGTCCGCATTTATGACGACAATCTGCTGATTTGGAATCCCGGCAGTTTGCCGCTGAATTTGCGCCTCGATGATCTCAAGCGCAAGCATCAATCGGTTTTGCGCAACACGCTGATCGGGTCGATTTTTTACGATCTCGGCTACATCGAGCGCTGGGGCAGCGGCACCAATCGCATTGTGGAAGAATGCCGCAGCCTGCATTTGCCCGACCCGGAATGGCGCGAGAATCAAGGCTTGATGCTGACCTTCCGCAAAGATGTTTTCACCGAAGAAAATTTGCGGGAAATGGAGATCACCGAGCGCCAGTTGCAGGCGGCTTTGCACGTGAAAAAAAATCGCCGCATCACCAATCAGCAATATCAGGAACTTTTCGGCGTCAAAAAGCGCACGGCTTCGGAAGATTTGCGCGAATTGGAAGAGAAGGGCATTTTGGAACGCGTCGGCTCGACCGGGAAGGGGACTTATTACAAAATTAAAGTAAAATAAACCAGGCAGAACGCGCCCACTGAATTAGCTTGACAATGTTAACTTACCCTCGAACTGTCATCCGACCGAAGGGAGGAATCTTTGTGAAGCAGATTTCTCGCTTTGCTCGAAATGACAATTTTAAACTTAACAGTGTCGAGTTAGAAATCTCACAGAAATATTTTTTGTTCATAATTCTGTGAGCGTTCATTTTCAGCGGGCGGAAAAAGCGAAAGGACCTTTATGTCCACCATCAAATTTTTCGATCAAGTCAATCAGAATTTCGACAAAGCCGCGGCTTATACGAAACATCCGAAAGGCTTGCTCGATCAAATCAAAATTTGCAACAACGTTTTTCACATGACGTTTCCGTTGAAACGCGACGACGGCTCGATTGAGACGATTGAGGCGTGGCGCGCCGAACACAGCCACCACAAGCTGCCGGTGAAGGGAGGCATTCGCTACAGTCCGAATGCCAATGAAGACGAAGTGATGGCTTTGGCGGCGCTGATGACGTACAAATGCGCCATCGTCGACGTGCCGTTCGGCGGCGCGAAAGGCGCGATTAAAATTGAAAAACGCAACTATTCGGATGCGGAATTGGAGCGGCTCACGCGCCGCTATACTTACGAGCTGATCAAGAAAAATTTCATCGGGCCGGGCGTCGATGTTCCGGCGCCGGATTACGGCACCGGCCCGCGCGAGATGGCGTGGATTGTGGATACCTACAATGCGATGACACCGGTGGAATTGAACAACATGGCCTGTGTGACCGGCAAACCGGTGACGCAAGGCGGCGTGCGCGGCCGCACCGAGGCGACCGGACGCGGCGTTTATTTCGGCATTCGCGAGGCTTGCAATGACGCTGACGATATGCGCAAGCTCGGCATGGCGCCGGGCATTGCCGGCAAAACGGTTGTTGTGCAAGGCTTGGGCAACGTCGGTTACCACACCGCAAAATTTTTGCAGGAGAACGGCGCTATTCTCGCCGGTTTGATCGAATACGAAGGCGCGATCTACAATCCGAAGGGACTCGATCTCGACAAAGTCATCCAACATCGTCAAGAAACGAAATCAATTTTGAATTTTCCCGGCGCGACGAGCACGCCGAAAAATGCGGAGGGTTTGGAGTGGGAATGCGACATTCTCGTGCCGGCGGCGCTCGAAAATCAAATTACCGGCGCGAACGTGCAGCGCCTCAAAACCAAGATCGTCGCCGAAGGCGCCAACGGCCCGGTGACGGCGGATGCCAATGAATACTTGCTGCAAAAAGGCGTTTTGATCATTCCCGACATGTATCTGAATGCCGGCGGGGTGACGGTGTCGTATTTTGAGTGGCTGAAAAATATTTCGCACATCCGCTTCGGGCGCATGGGCAAGCGCTTCGAGGAAAATACGAACACAAAAATTTTGCAAACCGTGGAAGGCCTGACTGGGAAAAAAGTTTCCGAAAACGATTTCAAGCGAATCGTGCACGGCGCCGATGAGGAAGATTTGGTCAATTCCGGGCTGGAGGAAACGATGATTTCCGCCTACCGGCAAATGAACGCGCTTTGCAAGCAGCACGGCGGCAAGATCGACCTGCGCACCGCGGCTTTCATCAACGCCATCAATAAAGTGGCGCTGGTTTACATGGAACTGGGAATTTTTCCGTAAGCGCCAACGCCGCTGCAAAACAGAATAACCGCTTGACCAGCAACCCCGGAGCTTTGGAGGATTGGGCTTCGGGGCTATTTTTTGCTTGACTTTTTTATGCAAGATTTTTAATTTATAAATAGTTTAAGTATTAACTATCACGATAGGAATAATTATGAAAAATTTGCATATTCTCGGTTTTTCCGGCAGCCTGCGCCAAGGCTCTTTTAACACGGCGCTGCTGCGCGCGGCCTCGGAGCTTTTGCCGGAAGGCGTGACGCTGGAAATTTTCGATCTTTGCACAACAATGTTTTCGTGCTCAACAAGCCGGAGGTTTATGTGACGCGCGCCGCCGAAAAATTCGACGCCACGGGTCGTTTGATTGATGAGCCGACGCGGCAGCGTATTCGCGAATTGTTGGCGGCGTTGAAAGATTGGACGCTGCGTTTGACGAATAAATAAGGAGCAACAAATGCAGGCTTCCGTGCACGGCATTCATCACGTCACCGCTATTGCCGGCGATGCCCAGCAAAATCTCAACTTTTATGCCGGCGTCATGGGTATGCGTTTGGTTAAAAAATCGGTGAATCAGGATGCGCCTGATACGTATCATCTGTTCTATGCCGACGGGGTTGGCAATCCCGGAACCGATCTCACGTTTTTTCCCTGGCCGGCCATGCCGCCGGCAAAATTGGGAATCGGCTACACGGTGGAAGTGCCTTTTGCGGTCTCAATCGGCGCGTTGGCCTACTGGCAGGAACGGTTGGCTAAAAATAAAATCGCCTTCGGCAACGTCGAAACACGCTTCGGCGAGAAAGTTTTGCCGTTCAAAGATCCGCACGGTTTGCAACTGGCGCTGGTCGAAACAGGCGACGAGCGGGAGTTTGTAGCTTGGAATGAAAGCGCGGTGCCGCCGGAATATCAATTGCGCGGCATGCACGCGGTTCGGCTTTGGGAACGCGATCTCAAATCGACGGAGCGGCTGCTCACGCAGGTGATGGGATTTTCACATTTCGGCGCTGAAGATGGCTGGCATCGTTACGGCGTCGATGGCGGCGCCTCCGGCAAGATTGTCGAATTGAAAGAATTGCAGAACGAACGGCGCGGCCAATGGGGAACCGGCGGCGTGCATCACGTGGCGTGGCGGATGAAAGATTCCGCCGAAGAAATGGCGTTGCGTGATTCCATCGCGCGGGCGGGCTTATGGCCGACGCCGCAGATCGACCGATTTTGGTTCAAATCCGTTTATTTCAAAGAACCCGGCGGCGCGCTTTTTGAGCTGGCGACGGACGGCCCAGGTTTCGCGCGCGACGAGAAATTAGAGCATCTTGGCGAGCAGCTTATTCTGCCGCCCTGGCTGGAGCCGCAGCGCGCTGAAATTGAAGCGGTGTTGCCGCGATTAGAAATGCCGCGGATTCGGGTGTAATCTCAAGTATTTTTTAAAAAAATGATCAACGATCTTCACTCCGGCCAACCGATTTTAGCGGCCGGCGAACCGCTTGATCGCGCTCGCGCCGCTATGGTCATGGTGCACGGACGCGGGGCTTCCGCCGAAAGCATTTTGACTTTGGCAAATGAGTTTGACCAACCCGGCTTTACTTTTCTCGCGCCACAAGCAGCGGGAGGGACGTGGTATCCGAATCGATTTTTGGCGCCGACCGCGAGCAACGAGCCATGGCTTTCGTCCGCTTTAGCTGTGGTCGATGAGGTTATCGCCAAAATCATTGCCGCCGGCATACCGCCGGAACGTCTTATCATTTTAGGCTTTTCGCAAGGCGCGTGTTTGGCGTTGGAATATGCGGCGCGAAATGCAAAACGTTATGGCGGTGTTGTTGGACTCAGCGGCGGATTGATCGGCGCCGATGGCGAGCCGCGTCGTGACAGCGGCAATTTCGCCGGCGCGCCGATTTTTCTCGGCTGCAGTGATGTGGATTTTCATATTTCCAAAGGGCGCGTGCAACATGCGGCGGAGACGCTCAAAACCTTGGGCGGCGAGGTGACGATGCGGTTGTATCCGAATATGGATCACACCGTCAATCAGGATGAAATTGAATTTGTCCGCGAAATGATGCGTGTGTTGGTCGCGGGCGTTGTTTTTGGTAAGCGTACTTGACATTCTCACACGCCGGTGCTATAATAAATTGAGAGGCAATCCGGATGAAACGGAAACGATTTCTTGGGAATAACATCTTTACTTTGCTTTTTGCAAACATCAATGACTAAACTTTGAAAGGAGTAAAATCATGCAACGACAAGCTTCCGCTATTTGGCAGGGAACTTTAAAAGAAGGCAAGGGCACGCTTTCCGCCGCCAGTGGTGTGCTCAAAGACGTTCCTTACTCATTTGCAAAACGATTTGAAAACGAGCCGGGAACGAATCCGGAAGAGTTGATCGCCGCGGCGCACGCCGGATGTTTTGCCATGGCGCTTTCGGGAAAACTCGGCCGCGCCGGTTTTACGCCGGATAAGCTGAGCGCGCGCGCCAAGGTCACGCTGGAACAGGTGGAAGGGAATTGGACGATCACCACCAGCCATCTCGAGCTCACGGCGAAGGTTCCGGGCATCGACCGCGCGAAATTCGAGGAATTGGCCGCCGATGCGAAGGCGACGTGTCCGGTCTCGCGGCTATTGAATGCCAACATAACTCTCGACGCCAAGCTGGAGGCGTAGCAGATCTTCGCAGAAAAACCTGCGGTTGTAGGCAAAGAAAAGCATGGGCAAAATAATTTGATTGCAAAATAATTAAAATCTTTGACAATCATTTTGTCATTAAATTATTTTGCCTTCTTGCTTTTTTTTTAATAGCAAAGTGTACGCATCTCGATCAAGCCCGCGAAGCGACGCCGAGCGCGCAAGGCCGTGAAGAGTATTTGTTACGGCAAAAGGGTGCATCTACGAATGTGTTTAACTTGTGGCCACGTCGGCTGCTGCGTTTTTTCTTTCGGCAAGCACGCGACGAAACATTTTCATGCCACCAATCATGCTATCATGCAATCTTTCGAGCCAGGCGAAAATTGGCAGTGGTGCTATGTCGATCGCATGTATATCTGAGAATATACAGGCATGGTTGAGACTTGATTTTTACAAAAAATTCTGCTAATTTTTATTATCTGAACAACAGGAATTTGCGTTTGGAACTTGCCGTCGAATTGTTCAAAGCCGATGCGGTTTCACTTGGTTGTGCGGCAGAGGTTGCCGGCATCGACCGCTGGGAATTTCAAGATATTCTGCACCAACGCCGCATTTCCATCATTACAGAAGCCGAATCCGCTGACGCAATGGATGGAGATATCGCGGGCTTTTTTGGCAAAGAGCAATGATCATCGCCGATACTAGTTTTCTCTCAAATTTTTTACTGACGATAAACGCACTCACAATTTTTAGGATATGCTTTTTCATCCATAAGGAGTTCATAGTATGAGTATGAGAGGGAAAATAGATCTTTACGGCGATATTCAAGGTGAGGCCGGTGTAATCATGGTTTTTTCTAAAATTCATGAAGAACTCGGTTTCAGCAAATTGATTCCCACCACGGCGAGAGGGTTTGATATTGATTCCATCGAATATAAAGGATGTGATGTCACCGTTGAATTTGAATACTTATCAAGTAATTTTATTTCCCATAAACACCCAGCTCAAATGGATAAAAAAAGGAAGTACGTTGTCATTTGCTGGGAAGACGATTGCGGCCTTGTCACTAAATTGAGAAAAGATTTTGGAAAAGAGTTGCATGAGTTAATCGAAATTAGGAAGTATGTGACAGTTAAAAATGTTGGATCAATTCGGCAGAATGGCGAGGTACCCAAGTATGCAATAATGTATTACAATCCTAAACAGGCAGACGGCAAGGATTTTTCAGCGTGGGCATTCTCTCATTGTTACAGAGTTCAAACGTCGACTAAAAATCCGAAATTTGCAGACAACTATTTGCCATCCGGATCAAAGATTCTATTTTACCAAAAGGGTTTTATAATTGGAGGTTTCACAGTAGTGCGTTTTGAAGTAATCAAGAAACCAAAAACAAAACGAGAATGGTCACTCTACAAAACACTAACCGACTTTCCTGCCAGTCTGTTTACTGTAGATATTGACGTTTACAAAGCAGATTGGTGGAGCGGCCACATCTTCTATACAGACTTTTTTGACATAAGAGACTTCAAAGTCCCGCTATCACACTTTAGTAAAAAGAAAATGTCTTATCACGGCAAAATAAATCTTACTAAAGAAGAATATTATCGTATTGTTGGTCACTAAGCTATGTATGGTTATGATTATAGTTTTCATTGAAGATAAATACACAACCGGAGGTATCGAATTTTGCCAGATATGATATCACTGATAATGCTAGTTTAATTGTGTAGCGATTGGAATTAAATCTACTTATTTGCAAATCAGTTTAATCCAGTGAAAGGACAGGCATAGCATGACGCATGATGCAAGATGGAAAGCAACAGGTAGTTTTCTATTAGTCGCTGTGTTCATTTTTGTTTCTCTCATTATCACAAGCTGCTCGCAGCAGCAAGCGCAGGGCGGTTTTCAAATGCCGCCGATGCCGGTGGAAATGGCCAAAGTGACTGAAAGCACGGTGACCGATCCATTTGAAGCCGTCGGCACCATCGAAGCGGAAGATGCCATCACAGTTGTTTCCGAAATTGACGCGACGGTGATCGATCTGCCGTTTAAAGAAGGCGCCGCCATCGCTAAAGGTGGCTTGATTGCGCAACTTGACGATATCCAATTACGCGCTGAAGAAGAACGGGCCAAAGCGATTCTCGAGCAACGCAAAGTGACTTACGACCGCATCAAAACCATCACTGACGAAGGCCTCGGCACGGCGCAAAGTCTGGATGATGCCGCCGCAGCGTTGAAAGTCGCTGAAGCCGATTTGGCGCTGATTCGCGCGCGGTTGCTCAAGACGCGCCTCGTCGCGCCTTTTGCCGGCATCGTCGGCGCGCGTAAAGTAAGTCCTGGCGCATTTGTCCGCGCCGGCTCGCCGATCACTGAACTGGCGCAGATCGGCCGATTGCGCATCAACTTCTCCGCGCCCGAGCGCTACTATTCCAGCTTGCAGCGCGGCGCTGAAGTGAAAGTTTCCACGACGGCCTATCCCGGTTATGAATTGACCGGACGCGTCGATGTCATCGAACCGGTTGTCGATCAAGCCACTCGGCGCACCAAAATCGTCGCGCGCATCGACAATCCCGGCGGCAAGTTCCGTCCCGGCATGTCCGCCAACGTGACGGTGGTTTTGAGCGAGCGCGAGAACGCGCTGGTCATTCCCAGCGAAGCGGTTTTTGTCGAAGGCAGCCAAGCGTTGGTCTTCGTCATTCAAGCCGACAGCACGGTGGCGAGAACGCCGGTGGAGTTGGGCACGCGTTTGCGCGACAAAGTGGAAGTTCTCAACGGCGTTGCGGCCGGCACGATGGTCGTCCGCGCCGGACATCAAAAACTTTTCCCTGGCGCGAAAGTGATGCCGATTTCGTCGGCGCCACAGCAAAATTAAATTGGCAATGTTATGGCAGAAAAATGTAGGACAGAAAAATATTTGCAACTGGGCTTTATTTTTCTACCATCCATCTTTCTGTCATCTGAAAGTTTTTGCGGAGACAATAATGAAGCTCAGCGAAATCTCAATACAGCGCCCGGTGCTCGCGACGGTGATGAGTCTCGTGATCATCATCTTCGGTGTAGTTTCCTTCACCCAACTGCCGGTGCGCGAATATCCTGATATCGACCCACCCGTGGTTTCCGTGACCACATTCTATCGCGGCGCCAGCCCGAACGTCATCGAGACGGAAATCACCGACATTTTGGAAGAGCAGCTTTCAACGATCGAAGGCGTGAAGACGATCACTTCTTCCAGCCAGGAACAAGGCGCGGCGATCACCATGACGTTCGAGCTTGATCGCGACGTCGATCAAGCCGCTAATGACGTGCGCGACCGCGTTGCAAGCGTGCGTGGTTTGTTGCCGCGCGAAGCGGATGATCCCATCATCCAAAAAATCGACGTCAATGCGCAGCCGATCATGTGGCTGGCGGTGATCAGCGACCGCCACAGCAATCTCGAGTTGACCGATGCCACCGACCGCCTGCTCAAAGAACGCCTGCTGCGCCTGCCCGGCGTCGGCTCGATTTTTATGGGTGGCGAGCGGTGTTATGCCATGCGCGTTTGGCTCGATTCGCAACGCATGGCCGCGCGCGGCCTGACGCCGCAAGACATTGAAAACGCCATTCGCCGTGAAAACGCGGAAATTCCAGCGGGCCGCGTCGAAGGCGAGAACCGCGAATTTACCGTGCGCACGCGCGGCGATTTGGCCACCGCGGAGGAATTTGCCGCGCTGATCGTCAAACAAAGCGGCGATGAGTTGGTGCGCCTTGGCGATGTTGCCGACGTGACGCTCGGCGCGCAGGACGAACGCACCGCCGTGCGGTGGAACGCCAAGCCGACCACCGGCCTCGGTATCGTCAAGCAAACCCGCGCCAGCACGCTGCAAGTGGCGGAAACCGTGATCGCTGCGCTGCCCGAGCTGGAAAAAATCTTGCCCGAGGGCATGGAAATCGATGTAGCGTACAATTCGGCGACATTCATTCAAAACTCCATCAACGAAGTGGCGGACACGCTGCTCATCGCCTCCGGCCTGGTGATTTTGGTGATCATCGCCTTTCTCAAAAGTTTTCGCGCCACGCTCATCCCCACGTTCGCGATTCCGATTTCCATCGTCGGCACATTTGCGGTGGCGTACTTTCTCGGCTACACCATCAATATTCTCTCGCTGCTGGCGTTGGTGCTCGCCATCGGTTTAGTGGTGGATGACGCCATCGTCATGCTCGAAAATATTTATCGCCACATGGAGATGGGTAAACCTCGCTGGCAGGCGGCCATCGACGGCGCGAAAGAGATTGGTTTTGCGGTGTTGGCAACGACGATCGCGCTGGTGGCGGTGTTCGTGCCGCTGGCTTTTCTCACCGGCAACATCGGCCGGCTCTTCAATGAGTTCGGCGTCTCGGTCGCCGTCGCGGTGTTGATTTCCGGTTTCGTCGCGCTGACGCTGACGCCGATGCTGTGCTCGCGCATGTTGAAGCCGCTGCATCACACCGGCACGAGCTGGGCTTCGCGTGCCTTTGATAAATTCTTCGAATGGCTCGAGCGTACCTACAACAAAATCGTGCGCGGCTCGCTGCGGCATCGGGTTTTGGTCGTCAGCCTCGCCGGCTTTTTGATCGTGCTCAGTGTCGCGTTGTTTAAATTTCTTCCCAGCGAGCTGGTGCCGACCGAAGATCGCGGCGTCGGATTCGGCATCGTCATTGCGCCCGAAGGCGCCACGCTCGAATACACCGATCGCTACATGCGCCAGGTCGAGCAAATCATGCTCAGCCGGCCTGAGACCGACGGCGTTTTCACCGCGACCGGCGTGGGCTTTGGCGGCCCAGGCCGCGTGACTAATGGCTTTGTCTTCATGGGATTGAAGCCGGAGAGCGAGCGGGAAAAATCCCAGCAAGAAGTGGTGCAGGAACTTTTCCCGCAACTTTTTTCGATTCCCGGCGTGCTGGCGTTTGTGCTGAATCCGCCGAGCCTCGGCGCGGATTTCAATTTCACGCCGGTGTCGTACGTTCTGCAAGCAGATACGTATGAAGAATTGCAAAGCGCCGTCGGCATCATGATGGCGCAGGCTTCGCAGCTTGGCTATCTCATCAATTTGGACAGCGACTTGCGCCTCAACAAGCCGCAGCTCGAAATTACGATTGACCGCGAGCGCGCCGCCGGTCTCGGCGTTTCGGTGACGGACATCGGCACCACGTTGGAAACCTTTCTCGGCGGCCGCGTAGTGGGCAATTTCAAACGCAGCGCGAAACAATATGATGTCATCGTGCAGCTCAAGCCCGCGGATCGCGCCACGCCCAACACCATCGACGGCATTTATCTGCGCGGCTCGAACGGCTTGGCTACGCCCGTATGGGTGCAGCTTGCGAACGTCGTGAATGTCAAAGAAACCGTGGCGCCGAAAGAGTTGAATCACTTCAACCGCGTGCGCTCGGCGACGATCACCGCCAGCATGGTTCCCGGCGTCAGCCTCGGCCAAGCGCTGAATGATCTCGACCGCATTGCCGATGCCAGCTTGCCGGCGACGATCAAACGCGATTTGACCGGACAATCGCGCGAGTTTCGTGAATCCAGCAGCGCGCTGTATTTTCTCTTTGCGTTTGCGGTGGTGTTTATTTATTTGGTGCTGGCGGCGCAATTCGAGAGCTTCGTGCATCCGCTGACGATTTTGCTTTCCGTGCCGCTCGCCGTTGCCGGCGCTTTGGTGGCGCTTTTCGCGTTCGGACAAAGCATCAACATTTACTCGCAGATCGGCTTGATCATGTTGATCGGCTTGGTGGCAAAGAACGCCATTCTGATTGTGGAATTTGCCAACCAATTGCGTGAGCGCGGCCAACCCTTGTTCGACGCGGTCGCCGAGGCCTCGACGATCCGGTTGCGTCCGATTCTGATGACGTCATTTTCCACCATCTTTGGCATATTGCCCATTGCCATTGGCTTGGGCGCTGGGGCCGAAGCGCGCCGTCCGCTGGGCATCGCCGTTGTTGGCGGTGTGCTGCTCTCGACGTTTTTAACTTTGGTTCTCGTGCCGGTGGTTTACACGCTGCTGGCGCGGTTTACCAAAGTGGCCGTTGCGCCGTCCAATGGCAATGAACCGGTTTCTGCGCATCCGCGCGAAGAAGTCGTGCGCGAAGCGGTGGCGTAAGGAGATTGGGTGAAGTCCGGCTTGGGCATGGCGATTTTCTAAATTTGGCTAAATCCCGTTGCCCAAGCCGGACTGGCTTCACTTCCGGTGAGAAATCTGGGTCGGACGTCATGAAACAAGCCACCGTTAAAGCCGAGCTCGACTCATTCGTCTCGAAGTATACACCTGAGATCGCCGCGCAGCTTCGTCGTGTTCGGGCAAAACTACGGGCGCTGTTCCCGCGCGGGTACGAGTTGGTCTACGATAACTACAACGCCCTCGTCTTCGGTTTCAGTCCAACGGAGCGCGCCTCCGACGCGCTGGTTTCGGTCGCCGGCTACCCGAAGTGGGTGACACTCTTTTTCCTCAATTGAACCTTCTTTAGTTAAGGAGAACACCATCATGAAAATTCTCGTCATTGGCGGTACTGGAACCGTCGGTTCGCAGGTCGTGCGCGAACTGCTCGCCCGCAAAGTGGGAGTGCAAGTACTCACACGCAGCGCTGACAAAGCAAAAACTCTGCCGGCTGGCTTGCAAAGTGTGACCGGCGATCTGCTTGACCCGAACACAGTGCGCTCGATTTTCAAGGGCACTGAGGGTGTGTTCATGCTCAATGCCGTCAGCCCCACGGAAACGCACGAAGGCCTCATGGCTTTGAATGGCGCCCGCCTGTCAGGCGTTAAGCGGTTCGTTTACATGTCAGTGCACAATGTGGATCAGGCGCCACATCTTCCTCACTTCGGCGCCAAGCTGCCGATTGAGATTGCGATAAAAACTTCCGGCATTCCATATACCATCCTTCGACCCAATAACTTTTATCAGAATGACTACTGGTTCAAAGACGCGCTGCTCCAATATGGCGTTTACCCGCAACCTCTCGGCGACGTGGGTTGTTCCCGCGTGGATGTGCGCGACATCGCCGAGGCCGCGGCCATGGCTTTGACGACGAACGGCCACGAAGGGCAAATCTACAATCTCGTCGGGCCGGAGGTGCACACGGGACAAAGCACAGCGCAAATTTGGAGTCAAGCGTTGGGCAAAACGATTGCCTACGCCGGCAATGATCTCGAGGCATGGGAGAAACAATCGCTGCAATACATGCCGGCGTGGATGGTGTTCGATTTCAAGCTCATGTATGCGTTTTTTCAGCAGCATGGCTTGAAAGCCACGCCTGCTGACCTCGAGCGCCAGACCAAGCTGCTCGGACACAAGCCGCGGCGCTTCGATGATTTCGCAAAAGAGACGGCGAAAATGTGGACGGCGTGAGTCGTGTCAAATCGGACTGGCGCGCAGCGACGCTCGAACAGTCAAAAATTTCGCTGGCAGCAAAATCGGAAACGTGAGGTACAGATTTCATTTCCACAAAAAATTGCTTGCATCCTCCTGAACGCGTGTGTATATTGTGGCTGTCTTGTAAAAAGTGTGGTTTTCATTAACTTTTAAACAAACAGAGGAGGCAAGGAAATGAAGCTTTCAGCTCCAAAACAAATGGTTTGGATGGTTGCCCTGATCGTCGGCGTGCTCGGCGTGTTGGCAAACTTCGTCGCCATACCGTTTATCACGGCCAACGCTTTCTGGTTTGTGACGGTCGGCTTTGCCGTTCTTGTGATCGGGACGGCATTTAAAGGTGCATAAGGTCGAGAGCCCGGCCAGCCCTTCCTGAAAGCATAAACCCAATCGTGTTCAAGGCGATTGGGTTTTTTTCTGCACTGATAAAAACATCGAGATAATCTTCATGCACTACCTCAACCTCGGCAACACCGGCCTGAAAGTCTCGCGTCTCTGTCTCGGCATGATGACCTACGGCGATCCGAAATGGCGCGATTGGATTTTGGGCGAAGAGCAGAGCCGCCCGATCATCAAGCGCGCCGTGGAGCTGGGCATCAATTTTTTCGACACCGCCAACATGTACTCGCTCGGCGTCAGCGAAGAGATCACCGGCCGCACGTTGCGCGAGTTTGCCCGCCGCGATGAAGTCGTCATGGCCACCAAAGTTTTCTTTCCGATAGGCAACAAGCCGAATCAGAGTGGCTTGTCGCGGAAACATATTATGGATTCGATCGACGCCTCGCTGCGGCGTTTGGGAACTGATTACGTCGATCTTTACCAGATTCACCGCTTTGACAAAGAGACGCCGATTGAGGAAACGCTCGAGGCGCTGCACGACGTCGTGAAAGCCGGCAAAGCGCGGTATCTCGGCGCCTCGAGCATGTATGCGTGGCAATTCGCTAAAATGTTATATACCGCCGACCTACACGGCTGGACGCGCTTCGTGTCGATGCAGAATCATTACAATCTCGTCTATCGCGAAGAAGAGCGCGAGATGATTCCGCTTTGCCGCAGCGAGGGCATCGGCATCGTTCCATGGAGTCCGCTGGCGCGCGGCTTTCTCGCCGGTAACCGCACCCGTGAGAAAAGCGGCGACACGGCGCGCGCGAAAACCGATAAATTTGCCCACGAAATGTATTACCAAAATAATGATTTCGATATCGTCGACCGTGTGATTGAGCTTGCCAAAAACAAAGACGTCAAGCCGGCGCAAATCGCCCTGGCGTGGCTGCTGCATCAGCCCGGCGTCACCGCGCCCATTATCGGCGCCAGCAAAACGTATCAATTGGAAGAAGCCGTGGCCGCGCTGGAGATTCAACTTTCCAAAGAAGAGTGCGCGTTTTTGGAAGAGCCGTATCGCCCGCATCCGGTGTTGGGGCATAGTTGAGTTTAACGATCATATTACGCTCGCTGATGCACTCTGCCACTCAAATCCCAGCAACAACAAATCTGTGTTGAACCGATAATGCCGATGCCCCCACCCTCCGAATTTAAAAGAAAAGTCTTTGATCGTTTCGGCGTTCCGGAAGTCTTTCGGTGGGATTCTTGTGATATTCGTAGTCTCAAGCCGGACGAGGTATTGATCCGCGTGCAATTCATCGGCGTCAATTACGCCGACATCATCGCGCGTCGCGGGTATTACAAATGGGCGGAGCAGCCGCCGATTTGCCCTGGCTTTGAAGTGTCGGGAGAGATCATCGACAAAGGCGAGGCGGCCACGCTGCCCATCGGAACGCAAGTGCTGGCCGTGACACGGTTCGGGGGATATGCCGAAGCGGTGATTGCCGAGCAAAATCGCGTTTGGGAAATTCCAGAGAGCATGAGTCCGCAAGAAGCGGCGGCGATGCCGGCTGTTTATCTCACCGCTTATCACAGTTTGATGGAAGTGATGCGGATTCGGCGCGGCGATGACATTCTGATTCAGGCGGTTGCCGGCGGCGTCGGCACGGCGGCGTTGCAAATCGCCAAGCATATCGGCTTGACCGTCTACGGCACGGCCAGCACCGCAGAGAAATTGCAATATGCCAGCACGCTCGGCTTGGATTATGGCATCAATTATGTGCAGGAAGATTTTGAAATCGCGATGCAAAGGTTGACGCAAAATCGCGGCGTCAAGTTTTTGCTGGACTCTCTGGGCGGCCATGCTTTGCGCAAAGGCATCCGGTGTTTAAAACCGAGGGGACATGCCGTAACCATCGGCGCAGCGGGGATCGTGCCGCCGCAAGGCTTCAGTTGGCAAAGCGCGAAAGAGTGGAAGCGTATCGCCGGCGATTTCATTCGCGGCGGCGTGTATCACCCGTTTTATCTGATTGAGCATAATATCAGCCTCTCCGGCGTGCAAGTGCTGCTACTCTGGAATGAAGTCGAATACTTCCAGCGCGTGATGCGCGAGCTAATGAGCTTGCACCGGGCCGGCGTTATCAAGCCGCACATTGACGCGGTCTTTCCGTTGGAACAAGTCGCCGCCGCGCATCGGTTTGTGGAGCAGCGCCAATCCAAAGGCAAAGTTTTGTTATCGACAGAGCGAATTGGTTCGTAGTGACGCCTTTAGGCGTTATGGTTGCCGACATCTCCGACGCCTGAAGGCGTAGCGACGAACATTATTTTTATAAGGATGATATTTGATCGTAGCATGGACAATCTAACCCATAGCCTCACCGGCGCGCTGGCGGCCAAGCTCATTGAAACGGCCAAACCAACTTTAGTCGATGAGCCGAAGCAAAAACGGCAAGCCTTCTGGCTTATGGTCGCCTCCGCCAATCTCCCGGACCTCGACGTGGCGCTCGGTTTTCTCGGCGATCCGATTTTTTCCATCTCGCATCATCGCGGCCTCACGCATTCTTTGCTCTTCGCCCCGGTGCTGGCGCTGGCGCCGGCGGCATTATTTTACTTTTGGGGAAAGCGGAGAAATTTTAAAATACTTTGGCTGCTGGCTCTGATTGGAATTTGGGTTCATATTTTTTTCGATGTCATTACCCCGTTTGGCACGCAGCTATTTGCGCCGTTTTCAACTGTCAGATATGCCTGGGACTGGATGTTTATTATCGATCCGTTTTTTACGGGTATTTTAGCCATGACGCTGCTGCTCGGCAAGCTTATCAAATCTCGCCGGCGGCAGCTTATTTTCGGCGGCAGTTTCTTCGTTGTGCTCTATTTGTCGGCTGAAATCGTCAACCACAATCTCGCCTATAAGCGCATGGAGGAAGCTTTGCGCCGCGAAGGCATTGCGGCAACTAAGATTTCTGCGATGCCGCAGCCGTTGAGCATTTTTCGGTGGAAAGGTTTGGCGCAAACAGAAGACGGCGTGATCGAGACGTTCTTCTCGTTGTTTGATCGCCAGGAGTCATTGACGCTGACCGCATACCGGCATGCCCAAGATGAAGCAGTTGCCAAAGCCCTGCGAGCGCCGGAAACGCAGTGGTATTTGACCTTTGCGCGCCATCCCTGGATTCGTTCGGAGCAGCAGGGAGATTATCATATCGTTGAATTGCGCGATCTGCAATTTTCCATCGACAAAAAATTATTGTATGCTGTGGGATTGACGGAGCGGCCGTTGCCTTTCATTTTGCGCTACAGCTTTTCCGCCGAAGGCAAAGACGCGGAGATTGTGTTCAATGGAAAAAACGCACGACGCCAAGAATTGCAGGAACCCAGCGTGAGCGTGCCGTAGGAATTTTTATTTCGGCGGATTTGCCGCGGAACTGTCGGAAACAGCCAAAGAGTCGGGCACAGGCAAGCTGTCGGCAGGAGGTGGGCTGGGAAGGATGTGCGGTATGCTCTCGCGCGGCGTCGGCTCGAAGTATTTCGTCTCCTCCAACGAATCGGCCGGCGTGGCGGCGGTTTCCGGCAGCGAGAGGCCGCCGCGCAGCGCGAAGCCGGTTTCCGCCCATTGCGCCTGTTCGGGCGTGATCTCGCGGGCGTTTTGCATGAGCCAGATGACGCGATGTTGCATGCGCTGAACGCTCTTCAGGCGTTTGAAGGGATTGAAGTATTTCGGATTCGGCAACATGCTGGCGAGGAGCGTGGCTTCGGCGAGATTGAGACTCGCAGCGGATTTGCCGAAATAATATCGTGACGCGGCTTCAGCCCCGTAAATGCCGTCGCCCCATTCCACAATGTTGAGATATAATTCGAGAATGCGCGTTTTGGAGAGATTTTTTTCGAGACGGCGCGCCAGAATCAGCTCACGAGCTTTGCGGAGAAGGGTTTTGCGTTTGTGCAAAAACGCGTTGCGCGCCAACTGCATCGTAATCGTGCTGGCGCCGCGCACGTAGCGGCCTTTTTCCACATTGAAGCGAAGCGCCTCTTTCATCATCTCGTAATTGACGCCGTCGTGCTGATAAAAAACGTCGTCTTCACTGATGATGACGGCTTTTTGCAGCAGGGGGGAGATGCGTTTGATCGGCGCCCAAATGCGGATCGAGTCAGCCGCGCGTTTGCTCCAATTGAGACGGTCGGGATTGACAGTGGACGGCGGCTGGTAGGCTTTGATTTCCTCCGCGTCCGGCAAGCCGGCAAAGAGAAGCAGATAAATTCCACCGCACAGCAGAAAAATAACGAAAAGAATTTTTCCGGCAAGGGGGAAGTTCTCCCCTGATCTCCCGGCTTTTCCTTTTAAAATTTTGCCAAGGAAAGACCAGGAAAAACGCCTCCCTTCCTGTGAGCTATTCGAAGCCGTCATGAAAAAAATCTTCGGGCGCAGTCAACGCAGGAATAAACTTTTTCAAACTTCACCGAGCGCTTGGCAGGGCCTTCAGGCTGATTTTCAACGCATTTTTGATCTGGTTGAAATTCACCTTGTCTTCACGCGCCAGCCAGCCCAGCGCCATCCACAGCGTTTTGTCGTCCGAGCCGGTTTTCTTTTTCAATTGCGCCGGCGACATCTCGCCGTTTTCTTTGAGCGTATGCCAAACTTTGCCGGCGGCTTCACCAACCATGGGAATCATTATGTCCTCCAAAAAATTAGTCCGGTTTATTATATAATAATCGCGGCGAGGAAAGTCAAGAAAATTATTGGGCTATCGCGGCAGTCCCTATCGGGCAGGCCTCACCACCACCCAGGCGGAATCGCGCGCCGGTCGGCGATAGGCCACGATATAACCAGAATCGATTTTTGCGCCGGCGGTAAAAATACCATATTTATCAATTTTGCCGAGTTTTCGCGGCGCTTTCCAGAACACCTCTTTGTCGCTCAGATTGAGCGGATTGAACAAGCTGTCGGTGGTCAGCATGTTGAAATCGAATTTTCCACCCGGTTGCACGCTTGCCCGTGACGCGGTAATGTCGATGTGCGCCAATTTGCCGGGTGGCGCGGTGCAAACCAGCAGCAGCGCATTGGCAACCGCGCGTTCGCCGGCAGCGTCGCTCGGACGATTCATCACGTTGCCGCGCACCACCATCGTCGTGGAACCGCCGCCGTCGAGATTGAGCGCCTGATTGCAGCCCAATTCGCGCATGAAAGCCGCCAATTCCAACAGCGTCATGCCCTCGCTGTATCCGGGCTGGCGGCCATCGACGGTAACGAAGAAAAACCGGCTGGTGTCGGCAGTGAATCCAATCGCCGTGCGCGGGTGGCGAGTGTTGGTAAAACTTTCGCTGCCGCCTTCGGCTTTGCTTTCAACGGAAATATTTCCATCGCGCACCAGGCGCGGCAGGCCGCCAATCGCTTCGACCAGCCGCCAGGGCGTTTCCGGGATGCGCCAGACAAATTTTACTGTATCACCAAGCGTAACATTTCGCGCCAGCCAATTTTCAGCGGCGCCGTGGCCGGAGAGAACGTAAGTCGACGCCTCGATCTGCGCGTTGCCGGCCTGGCGGTATGTCTCCACCACGACGGCGCGAATTGTGTCATTCACCGCGAATTTTTTCAGCGGCTTGATTCGAACCTCGCTGCCAAAGTTATTCGTGCCGGTGCTGCCGCCGAAATAATGATTGAAGAAAATCAATTCGTCGGCGTTGCGCGAGCGGTTGAATCCGTTCAGCGCCTGCCAAAAACCGGACTTCGATTGCAAGCTGCCCACGAGCGACAGGAAACTGATCACCGGCTTTTCAGCCGCGCTCACCGCAAAAACCGACCGCCCGGTGGGCTGCCGCAAAATTTCGCCGTTGCGCAATTGCAGATTGATCGGAAAGCCGTGATTGATGTCGAAAAAATCGCCGTTGATGGCGGCGACGACGCGATGCTTTTCACCTTCACGCCGGGCGGCCATGGCGCTGGTCCTTTCCTTGCCCTGCAATTGATCGCCGGCTTTCACCGTCTCGATCTGCAAAAAAGGATGGCGCAAATCAAATTCAACCACCTGGATGGCCCAGGGCCCGAGTGGGCGGTAAATGTCGCGGTGCCACGCCGCCGGGCCGATTGGCCGCGCCAAGTTTTTTTCAGCCGGCGATTGCGCCTGCGCCATTGAAAAGGCCAAAAGAAAAATGGCCCCGCTTCTCATGACGTTTGGCTTCGAGAAGACCGGAGCCTTGGACTGGCTTTGTTTGTGTCTTGTCAACAAATTTATTTTCAGCCTTCGCCGAATCGGGATGGTTAGGCGGTGGGCGAGGATTCTTCCTGCGCCGCGCCGTCGAGCTCCGAATTCAACTCGACATGCAGCGTTCCGAGCGTGATAAAACTGTACAAATTACGGCCGCAACTGTTTTCGCAATGAAAATTCTGAAAGATGCGCTCGTATTCTTCCTGGCTCGTGACGGTAAAGCGTTTGACGTTCCCGCAAGCTTCGCAGGTAATAATTAGCTGTGTGTATTCAATGTCTTGCATGATTTTCGCTTCTCACTTTTTCCTGCGGGTGCAGCCCGCCGGTCTCAATGTACTGCCAGAATTTATTATAACAGAATCTGAGGTTGTTTGCAAGCTTTTTCTAAGAAATTTTCTTTCGACGGCGATGAAAAAAATACTTGCTTGCAATGCCGGAATTGTTTATATTAAGACAAAATGAAAATCGATTAGCGGGAGTAGTTCAGTGGTAGAACACCACCTTGCCAAGGTGGGGGTCGCGGGTTCAAGCCCCGTCTCCCGCTCTGATTTCTAAAACGCTTCTTGCTTTTTGCCCCGATCTCTGTTGTTCATTTTAAAAGGAAAATCGGGGAGAAAGCGGGAGGCGTTTTACTTTGTTGGCGGCTTCAAATTGAACGCAAGCACCGAAGAATTTTTCAGCCGGATTTTGCGGAGTTGATTTGTTCGGCGGCCGGGCGGCGTAGCCAAGTGGTTAAGGCGGAGGTCTGCAAAACCTCTATTCATCGGTTCGAATCCGATCGCCGCCTCCTCTGATTTTGGATTGTGGATTTCAGATTGCGGAAAGGAATTGCCGCAATCTGAAATCTCAACTCCGCAATCGAAGTTTTTGCCGGGGTGGCGGAACAGGTAGACGCTGGGGACTTAAAATCCCCTGGCTATAACATGGCCGTGCCGGTTCAAGTCCGGCCCTCGGCACTGAGCAAAACGCCCCTGCGGGCATTGCCCGACTTTCCTCACTAAATTTAAAAAGATTTGCCCAACATGATTCGTGAACCGCACATAACCGGGAATGCCCAGATCGGCAAGTCCGAGACGGGCGCCGCCCGCCGGGGTTTTGCGCCGATGGAAAAATGGATGATCTGGGCGGTCTTTTGTTTGTTGGTGGGGTTAAGCTCGCATCTGATCGTTTTTCCGGCGTTGCTGCTCATGTCTTGGGGGGTGGCGCGATTTCGCTGGTATGTGCGGGAAAAGAGGGGATGGGCGCAGCGTTGGCCTGCTGTCGTGGTTTTTCTGGCGGGTTTAGGAATGATGACCTGGCCGATCTTTCGCTAAGGACTTTTTTGTGAATTTCGCGGTTAAAGTTTATCCACGGACGATTTGGGGCGAGCGCTATCATGGCAATTTCGACCGGCTCACGGATGAGATCGCAGCCGCCGGCATTCAGAATCTGATCGTGCCGGCGTTTCAAGGTGCGCGCATTTTTTTCGCCCAGCAATTCGATCAAGAGCCGAATCCCTGGAGTTTGCTGCCGTTGCGCGAGCAATGCGCGCAGAAGCAGCTTGGCTTTGCTTTGGAATTTCCCATTCTCAATGATCGCGACACGTTTGAGCGCGCGCCGGAATTTCGCCCGCAAAGTCCCGATGGCAATTCCTATCCGCAGGATTTGTGGTATCGCCCCATTTGCCCCAGCCATTTCGATTACAACCAGCATCGCGTGCATCTCATTGAAGGCGCCATCAACCATTTGCAGCCGGCCCTGGCGCTGATCAATTTTTTATGGTGTCCGTTTTTGCCCCCAGCGGTTTTGGATTCCGGCGAAAGGAGAGCTTGGGAAGAGATGGGATCGCAGGCGCCGGCGTTTTGCCTGTGCCCCTCGTGCCGCCAGGAATTTGCCGAGCGCACCGGCCTCGCCAATCCTTTGCAGGATATCGAAGCCTGGTTTGCGTTTCGCTGCGAGCAGATCATCAATTTTCTCGCCGATATCGAAGAAGCCTCCAAGCAAACCAAGACGCTGCCCTCGTTGCTCCTGGAATTGCCGCCGGTTGCCACGCCGCATTATGCCGAGCGCTTGCGGCGGCTGACGGGCATCCATTTGGCCGCCGCCGGCAAGATCATCAGCGCGCTCTCGCCGCAGCTTTTTTATAATGAATACGGCCAGACACCGGCTTGGCCTCTGGCCGTGCTCGATGAACTGGCCGCTTATGACTTCTCGTTATTTCCGCAGATTGATTTTGCCGATCTCACGGCTTTTTCAGAAGACCATCTCCACGAGCTGGTCTTTTTGCTGCAAGCGTTCGCCACGCGAAAAATTGGGGCGGCGGCGCTTTTTCATTGGGAAAACATCGTCAATCTTCCGCAAGTGTTGAACATTATCGAGCAGTTCAGTTACGAGGTTTCTTGACGCGCCGCTCCGAGCTTTTCGTCGGCTTCCCGCCTCCCGAATCTCCCGAATCATTTTTCACTTTCACTTCATCCGATCTGCTGTCGGAACGCTTCTCAGGCGATGAACGTTCGGAGTCGCTGGAGTCGGGTGTTCGATAATGCTTCTCAGGTGCATCGTTGCTGCGGCGGCGGAACGGCCGTTTTTCCTGCGGCTCCTGTTGATGGTGATCATCTCGATCTCCTCGTCTTGGCGGCGTCCATTTCGGATAATACGATTTATGACGAGGCGGCTCCGGCCACACGATAACCGGCGGCGAACGCCTGACCACGACGCGAGGGCGAACGTAAATCGGCGCGACGTAGTACGTCGGCACACAGGCGGTTCCCAGCCGCAAGCGCACATTCGCCATAACCCGGTTGATCGCCAGTTGAAAATCAATTCCCACCACCGCCCGATCGGGTCTGCCGAACACCAAGCCGCAATGGCGAAACTCGGCTTCCAGCCACGGCACGATGTTGATCGGCTGTCGCGTCGCAATAATGCCGATGTAGGCGCGGCCTTCGGCGCCGCCGTAGTAAAGATCGATATCGTCGGCCAAATCAATCAGGCGATAAGTCCGTCCGGGATAAACCGGCCGCCAGCGATGATAGGCCAGCGGGTAAATAATATCGACGCCGCCGTAGGGATTGATCTGATAAACCGTGACGTAACCGGTGCGATTGACGCGAAAATAAATCTCGACCGGATCGTCGCTGCAAAACGGATCGTCGAAGCTTTGCGAAGACCAGACTTTGATTTCGATGTCGTCGAAAGCTCGCGGATCGTGCGCCAAGGCCGGCGCGGTGATGCAAACCGCAAGCAGCAGAAAGAACAAAACCGGAACGCGATGAATTTTTATGGCGGCCCCGACTTTCCTTGCATCAGAATTAAAGGATGGTCGGGGCAAAAGCGAGTGATGCAGTTTCATGATGATCGCCTCTTTAATTTGTGATGATTTTTCCAACGCGCTGCAACAACGCCGTTTTCTCGGGTGTTTGCGGATGAACGCGAAGCTCCGGGTTGCCTTCGGCAATTTGATAAGCCCAATCGAACTCGACAAAATTCGGGTTCGCCGCAGTGACGCGGATTTTGGCGAAGTGATTGTCGGCGGTCCAAATCACGTAGCCGTGGCCGATGATGCACTCGACATAACCGAGCGGCGACCAGCCTTTCTCTGGCGCATAATCGATGTCGTCGAGTGAAGCGATGTAACCAAAACCCTGAATGTCGGTGTCTTTGTTGGCCACATTGATGAACAAACCGCCGCTCTGCGGATGGTACTCGAAGAAAATATCCGAAGTGACGGCGCGATAATCCAGTACGCGATAATCGCCGAAACTGTACGCGGACGTCGACGGCAGCATTTTGAAATCAAAGAGCCGCACGCCGTAGCCGGCAGGCCGCGGCGTGTCGAAAACCAGATCGTAGCTCAGCTCGCTTTCGTTTCCCGAATTGTCATACGCGGCGACCGCGTAGTAATACGTGCGGCCGTTGGTCACGTCACGGTCGGCGAAGGTGGCGCTGCGGGTTGTGCCGAGGCGAAAATAATTGCCGCGCTCCGAATTGCCGCGATAGACATGATAACCTGACAAATCATATTCGGCATTCGGATACCACGAGATCACCACCTGCCGGTCGCCGGTTGTGCTGGCGACGCCGCGCGGCACTGCCGGCGGCTCGGTGTCGGGTTCGAGCGATTGCTCGAGACAGCCGGTTAGCAATCCCAGCCCGAGCAGACTCATCAGAATTTTTCCGTGTATCAAAATTTTTTTCATTGTCAATAACCTCCTCGGACGCTGTCCGGCGGACGCAGTCCGATCGCTTTGTCATGAAGCGAGCGGGAGACAGAATTTATTTGTCATAAGTTGCCGCACTTACACATGTGAATTGATTTGGTTTCTGTCTCCCGTCGCATTTTTAATCACAAATCAACATCCTATCATTCGTGTCGAGAACATAACGCATTCGCTTTTGATTAATGCAACGGATATGCCATGATGAAACCGGCAAAACAGATGCAATTATAATCAACGGAAAAACAATGTGTTTGAATAATTGAGCGGGTAGGAAGTTTGATGATGCCACGAAAGAGTTGTGGCAATTCGACGCGGGTGTGATTAAATGCTTATCGCCATAGACAAGCAAGCCACACGACCGAACACCACGACCGAACAAAAATTTCTTGACATTGTCGAAAAAACTTTTAAATTTTATAATACATGATGTATTTTTAATAAGTTGGGAGGCACTGTATAAGTAATCAGAATCATCTCACCAGTTGTATAACAATTTGTATATTTTCTGTCGCCGCCATTTTAAATACCGGGTTCGTTTTCTTAACATCAACTCATTTAAGGGTAACTATCCTCTACGTTAATATTTGGCTACAGTTAATAAAATCTAAGGTAAGGTGCTATGAATCGTTTTCGCATCAATCAAGTCAATCCCCCTCAAGATCCTGAAAAGCCGCGATTCACTATTCGTGGCTTGGAACCTGTTTCTCCGACAAACCCCAATGAGAATCTCACTCAGAACTCTGGTTTAGTGAGGGAAACGAATTCGCTCAACGGCGCGTTGGGCTACGAGGTGGTCGTTTTCAGAAAACGGGGAGAAAGTCTGGATTACTTTCGTAAACTTCATTCCAATCAAAGAATCTCTAATATTGAAGCGATGTTCAAAGAGTTCACGAGCTACTTGGTGGACATCTCGCCGAAAACTTTAAAATTTAGTCAGCGTTTTATCGGTGAAAACTATCCGAGTGGATTTGCAATCGACTTTACTGTGGAGTACCAAATAGAAGATTCGGTGCAGCTTTGCCATCACCTCACCAGCGATCCGGTCGGTAAAATGCGGGACAAGATGATTGGGTTTTTCAAAGAGGGCTTTTCGTCGCATGATCCTGCTCAAACTGCGTCGGTCTTGCGTTCGCTTCGAGAAAATTTGTTGCAGAATATTCGGGAATTTGCGCAGCGATTCGGCATAGCGGTCAGTATAGTTGATCTCCAATCCAAGCTGCGAGATGATATCATCCAAATAGAGCAGAAAAGACAGGAAACCGAGCGCGAAATCGAATTGTTAAAAATCGACCAAAAAGAGGCTATTGAGCGCTCACATATAGAAACCGTAACAGGCAAAACTATTAAAACGGATGCCCACACCTTAAAAATTCAGGATGTCAAAAGTGAGTTAGCGATACAGGAAAAACGTGAAGAAGCAGAAAGAGAAAAAAAGAAGAAAGATGCTCAGTTGCAAATCGGACTTGCCAAGCAGCGGGACGAGTATGAGAGGTTAAAAAAGCGTTTCGAGGTGTTCGACTCTGCCCAAGCAGGAGTGATCAAGGTCGTGCTCAAGGCGGTGGAAAGTATCTTTGCTGATATTGATTCGGCGGACGATCTGTTGGAAAAGAGCGATCAACTTGCCAAAGCGATCAATAAGCTACGGGAGCTGGAGCTTTCCGCGCCAGCAAGGCCGATGCTTGAAACCACCGCTACTCCCGCTTCTTTCCAAGAGTTGCCTACAGCACCGGTTGCTGTACTAGGCGATCAAGAAACCAACATGACTCATTTGCTGAATGAGTTCTTCTTTCAAGCTAATAACTCAATTATAGATAGCGCGCAGCAACAAGTTTTTAAAGTCGCAATTTCTGATTTGAAATCTCAGCTTAACCTTGGTAGCCAGCGGGATCCCGAAATCATGCGCCTTTGTTGGGCAAAAATTGAAGCTTTCTTACCGGACGAAAAGTTGTCTGAAGATGCGGCGAAACTGAAGGTGCAACTCAGGACTTTGCTTCCTCAAAAATCAGTAGCGTGAGCATAAAAATATGACAAATCCTACATCTTCGGGAGAAGATGCAGCTCGGCAGGAAGAAATCCCAACCGAGACGCAACCAGCGACAAACAATCGAGCCGACGCTACAGATGAATATAACGATGCGACCGCGGAGCAAGCGCAATCCATTGCGGCTGGGCGCGAAATTAATGCTGGCGACATTAATGCCGGGCACAATGTTGAAATTGTTGGCGGGGACTACAACATTATAAACAACATCAAGAATGAGTTTTATAACGAAGTCAATCGCGAAACCGAAGAGTTTAAATTATCCGATGCAGAAGAAGTCTCGGCGAAAGAAATTGATTCACTGAAAAGGACTTTTGTCGAATCTGACCAACTGGGCGAATGGCAACAATTGTTAGCCGAAAAAAGAATTTTGATTATTTCCGGAGAACCGGATAGCGGGCGTTTTTCAACTGCACTCCATCTTTCGAGCCGTGAACAAGAACGCGATCCGCGTTTCCAAATTTTTAGAATTTGCCGCCTGCCCAAAAACAAAACTCTTGAACTTGACCGATTCATTCGGAGCAAAGATTTTCCTTTAAACAGCGCTTGGATTATCCAAGATGCTTTGGAAGAGGAAAATATTACTTTTGCCGTCGATTTTTTCTCATCTTTGAACATAGATGAGCTCGAACGACTTAGAATGATATTAAAGGATAAAAATAGCTTTGTTATTTTTACACTCGATACCACTATCAACAATTATTTTTTCGTATCCAAAATCAAGTTTTTACTCAAAACAGTCGTCCCCAATAATCCCCTAATGCTGCTCAAAAGTCATTTGGCTTATCAGTATCACGAAAATCGCGAGAAATTCCCCGAGGAATTTAATATTGACAAATTTTTAGATGAAAACCAAAACTCCTTTAATCAACTGAAAAAACCAGACAAAATCGTTAATTTTGCCAGATTCCTTTTTCGTGACATCGTCTCGGGGAAAATCGAATTGGCAAAAGCGTTGGAAAAAACCAATGATCGGAGCATCGAGTTGAAAGAATGGTTTGGCGGGATGAAGTCAAATGATGACAGATGGTTCGTTTTAGCGTTATGTTTTTTTAATGAATGCCGTTGGAAACGCGTTTGGGATGTTTATTCGAAGATCAAATCGGTTTTTGAAGGCGAATTGGCAGAAAATCAAACCAATCGGAAAGAAGCTAAGAATCCCTTTGAGGCATCGGATAATGATTTCTTGACCCAAGCCAAAGCGAAAATCGCTGATCATCCGGCAACCGGTTCTAAGATGCTCTCATTCATAGAACCTGAGTATGCCGAGTTAGTGCTCGATTTTTTTATTCAAAATTATAAGCCAGTACTCCAACAAATTCACCCCAATTTGGTCGCGCTGGCGGAAGAAAGGGAAGTTAGCATTCGCAGCCGCGCCGCCTATATCCTGGGCAGAATCGGGCAAATCGATTTTGAAAAATTTGTCGTGCCATTAATCCGACGCTGGGCTGACAGCGAATACGATTATATCAGGGCGACGGTGGGGCACTTGTTCATTGGAATTTTGGCAACACCACATGAAGCTTATAAAAAATCTGCCTTGCAAGCGCTCCACGGGCTTAGTGATAACAAATTCTTGCACCAATGGACGGCTGTAGCGATTTGTAAACAAATCGGCTTTAAGAATCTAGATTTGGCGCTCGAAGAATTGCGCAACATCATTCTGCGCAAGAAAAGTGAAAGCCTATTGGATTTTTTATTAAAAAAAGAGCACGGAAAAGAAAAAGTGATGATTTGGCAGGCTATCGCCTATTCTCTGAATGCGTTGAGCGTAAGATACACGCCTATTCAAATCATTTTGAAACTCAACCAATGGTTTGATCATGAAAACTCGCAACTGCACGTCGTCCCGCTCGCTGCCTTCATGTTCGCCGACGGCATTGCGGATACTTTTGCTGAATTGGCGCAGAAGAAAAAAAAGGATCAGGGTGTTGAAAAAACAAATGGCAATTATAATGAAATTATCAAAATTTTAGTTAGCAATCACGAGATTATTTCGGAGATCAGCATTTTCCTGAGCAATGTTCTGGCAACGGTGGAGATTCATTACAAAGGAGAGCCGCGAAAACAGTTGCAAAAAAGATTTGTGGAAATTTTGCATGAATGGAGCATCGACGCCTGCGCTACGCCGGAAGGCCAGCAAATGATGCACATGATTATTGTCGGAATTCATAAGAATCCGAGTGAGCTCTATAATAAATTGACAAAACAGAATAAAAAATATAGCGAACGGCTGGTGTTTGAACTAATCAAACGACAACAGAACTTTATTTATGAGCAATTAAAAAAATGGGGGCAAAAAAAGGATGATCAAATTCTCAAGGAATTTGCCGGACAGCTTTGTTGGGAAATTCAAACCGTATCAACAAGTGGACAAATTAACGAGAAGTTGATTGCAAAGGAGCAAGACATGAATGAACTGCCATCTCGACGTCAAGTTAAGATAACCATCGGTGGTGTCGTAGACGGAGAGAACGTTTATGTATCTGGAAGCAATATCGTTACAATTACCCCCGACGTCTGGAAACCGCTTACAAGCAATGATCTTCCAGACTTTGAATTCACGGCCAATGGAATCAAAGCAAAAAGAGAGATTATGATCTCTGGTGGACATATAATAAAAGGAGAGCATCGGATAGAAGAGGTGATTGACACAATTATCGCTGAACTTAAAAAGCTCAATATGAATCTTGACACTCAAAAATTCATCAACACAAATCTTGATTCAATTAAGTCCCAATTGTCGCTCGACCAACATAAGGACAAAGGAATTATCCGATTATTATGGGACAAAACCAAAACGGCTCTCAATGGCTTAGCTACTACGAGCGATCTTATTCAACTCTTTCAGATTCTGAATGCTTACTTGATTCATATGGCTTGAGACAAACATGGCAGATCTAAATGTAAACTTCATACATCCTATTGACGGACGTACTCTGCCTGTCACTCTTGATGACGGTATCAATGCGAGTGAAGCAGTTAAAGAACTTATTCAGAATAGTTTTCTCGCTGTTGATCCGCAAGGTTATAATTTGGTTACGTACGGAGGAGCGCCGATACAGCCTAATCAAACATTTCGAGAAGTGGGCATAAGAGACAATGATTTTATAAGAATAAATCATCGAGAGATTCCTAAAATCGAGAATGAAATTTTTAAAATAAGAGTAAATAATCAGACAAAAGTCACTATCTTATTAGGTTCTGGCGCATCTGCACCTTCAGGCATTCCAACTGTGAATAGATTACTTCCTGAACTATGGAAAAGCGCAAAGAAAATAGATCGTGATGAATTAAATCGATTGATCGCATGGTGTAAAGATAGGAAAATTACAAATATTGAAGATTTGTTGACCGCTGCTTATATTGCAAATTTTGTTGTAAAGAATGAAAATGTTTCGTCTCTTCTTGACTATTTTCTTTTCACGCGGAAAAGAGAACATTCTGAAGGTATGAGGTATTTTGGGCAATTTCGAAGAGACATGGACGAATCATCTATAAAGTCTCTTCAAGATACACTATTGATATTATTTGGCCTCTTACCAAGCACGATGATCTCAGCTAGCCCCAATTCGGCTCACAGTGCTATTGTAAATTTTATTAAACACCATAAGAATACCTCGATAATAACAACAAATTACGACGGATGTATGGACGAGGCAATATTAAGAGAGGCAAAACTTCATAAAAAAATTATACCTCAAGATAATAAGGCAAACAATAATCTACATGTGGCAAAAGTAATTAAAATGCATGGAGCAATAAATTGGTCATGCTGTGATTCGTGTCAAGATGTTCACGAAACTGATCTTCTCGAGTTAAAAGAAGCCTATGGATCAGACAAATTTAGTTATGCGGTAATCGGACTTTGTAAGAACTGTGGCGGGCAAAGACGTCCGTTGCTAGTTCCACCCCTCGCATTTAAATTCGTAATGTTCCCCAATCTCATTGACATTTGGAATTCAGCGCGATCGGCTCTTGAAAAAGCGCACTATTTGATCGTGGTTGGATATTCTTTTTCAGAAGCAGATACTTATATATCAAAGATTATATCGCGTTCCATGTCTATGAACAAGCATCAGAAAATTCTAATCATTGATACAAATCCAAACCTGGCGCCGACACTAAGAGAAAAATTTTCTATACATATAGACAATTTTGATCAAGCAAGGGTCCTGGAAGCGTGTGCAAGCTGTGATAAGATATTGCCAAAGATTCTTCAATCATTATTAAACGAAAGCCAGCCTAAAAACAAAGCTACTACTACCCAAAAACGGAAAGCATAATAAGCATTATTATAAAAATTGCCTGACAGTTATTTTGTAGAAAAAACGCTAGAAAATTAATTTTTGTTACACTAATTCAATGAAACTCTTATGGAAGCATCTGATTTAATAATTCTCATTCTCCTGATTTTAGCGGGAATAGCTGTAATTAGTGGCATTGTAAAAGTTCTCACTAAAAAGAAGGTGCCAGATAGAAGAGAAGGAAGGAAAAAGTTTATTATCCATTCAAATCCTCAACGCATAACTGGCATTCAAAATCCAAATCGAATTATTTTTAGACCCCCTCAACCGACGCCAAGGTCCAGACAAAATTTAGGCAATCATGGAAACCGATTTGGCATTACAGATAGAGGCGTTGCTGCACATTGTCCGCGTTGTAAAACAGAGAATCGTATAGAGCAAACACAACGCGGGCACTATCACTGTTTAGCATGTGGCCATGTCTGGAGATAATCCTTTTATGGGTAAATTCGAAATTAGAAAAATTCAAGATAGCGATGAGAATCCTTTTGATCGCCAAGAGCGCATCTCCTGGTGGAGTCAGGATAGGCTTCGTAACGCCAAGATGATGGTCGTTGGAGCCGGCGCTATTGGCAATGAAACGCTCAAGAATCTTTGCCTGCTGGGTATTGGGTATATTTTTATCGTTGATTTTGACACAATTTCAAAATCCAATCTAAGTCGAACTTTGCTCTTTCGCGCTTCGGATGGTGGACAAAAGAAGGCGGAGATTGCGGCGCAACGGGTGCAAGACCTTTTTCTCGAACCGACGGCAAGGGCTGACTGGTTTCACGGAGATTTGGTATGGGACTTAGGTACTGGAGTATTTAAACAAATGGATTTGATTTTGGGTTGCGTTGATAATATTGAAACGCGCCTTGCCATAAATCGACAATGTTGGTTAGCTGGTGTGCCCTGGATTGATGCCGGTATAAATGAACTTGCAAGCCATGTCAGTGTTTTTATTCCACCTGATTCATGTTATCAGTGTACGTTATCATCGGTGCAATTGACGGCGGCACGCATTAGATATTCCTGTGACAGTTTCAAGCGCAAAATGTTGAATGAAGGAAAAATGCCGACGGTGCAGGTTGCTTCTGCTTTCGTTTCATCTATACAAGTGCAAGAAGCCATTAAGCTGCTCTGCGGGCAGGAAACCAGCGCTGGCAGGTCAATTATTTTTCAGGGTAAGATTAATGATTTTGATGTCATTCAATTACTCAACAACGAATCTTGTCTGGCGCATGTTTCTTATCCCGCAATCAAATTGCTGAATATTTCTACAGACATTTCACTGCGGGAATTTCTCAATATTGTTTCCAATTCTGAGAATTCAGGTCAAGGCGCTAAACTTGATATTCGCGGAGATCGAACCTTTGTCGTCTCGGTCAGATGTAAATCTTGTTCAGATTGGATTGAACTCAATTCCCCCAATTTTCGTATATATGATACCGACACTCTTTGTAAAAAATGCGCTACAAAAGGCATAAATTCTGGTAACTTTTCGCCGGAAGTTCCAGCCGAGAAAATAACCATTGAACTTTTTGATTTGGAAAAGACGCCTAAAAATATATTAAAAATGTCATTAAGTGACCTTGGTGTTCCTCCATGTCATATTGTGGCGATTTTAAATAGCCGTGGGGAACACCAATATTATGAACTTGCTGGAGATCGCTCTAAGATATTACCGAGCTTACTCAAGTCTATGATTTAGAATCGGTTTTGGAATAATATCATGCATTCAGAAAAAATTTCTAACTAACGTATCAACCTCAAGGAGTTAAAATGGCTGACCTCAATGTAAGTTTTATGCACCCGACTGATGGACGCACTGTCAGTGTGACCCTTGACGAGGGCATTACAGTTCAAGAGGCTGTTAATGAATTGATCCAAAATCATTTTATTGCATCGAATCCCCAAGGCTACAACTTGGCCAAAAAAGGAGGCGCACAATTACAGGGGCATCAGAGCTTTCGTGACGCCGGTATCAGGGACAATGATATTATTCGCATCATCCCTGCAACGGATGCCGGAAATCAATTTACTGAAGGAGAATGACTATGGCAACCCCGCAAGAAATAAGGCGAATACGGCTTGAAAATGATTATAAGGAAATGCGAAATATTCAAGGCCCGATTATTTCCTTTGAAGCCAATGGCACACCTCCGCATGAATATATTGTCACAGTCAAAGTCAGGGCAATCGTTGGCACCGGCCCTGATTATCGAGGCGAGCATCGCTTGCGCGTGGCGCTGCCCTCAGATTATCCGGCCTCGGCGCCCCAAATTGTCATGCTTACCAAGCCCCAACCCTATCATCCTAATTGGTGGTCAGATGGAAGATGGTGTTACGGCACATGGGATATGGCGGAGGGTCTTGGACATTATATTATTCGAATGATCCGTACCTTACAGTACGATACTGAAATAACGAATGAAAATAGCCCCGCCAATACTGATGCGAAAAATTGGTATGTGAGTAACCGCAATCGCGGGTATTTCCCGTGTGACCGTCAAACCTTACCAGATCCAACGAAAGCACGTTTCGTGGTTAAATCAGCGGAAAATAGGCAATCAGGGGATAGGAAATTCATTATTAAGTGACAATGAAAACTTGACCAGCAATTTTCATTTTACTTATTCGCAAATTGCTTTATTGAATCATCATTTGTCTCTTTAAATATTAAGGAGAAGGTCGTGAATGAAAATTCTCCGCGAGAGGCACAACTGGGTTCGCTCCTTCTGCGTGCTGGACGGAAACTTGGCGAGAAGTTAGAACAAGTCATCAGAATTTTAATTTCGGCAGATAGAACTACAACTGGTTTTCCTTCAATGCCGCAAACCTTTGATTCTAACGAAACTGATTTCTCTTCACCCCCAAGCCACGCGCGTCGCAAATTTGATATTAACGAAGAAAGAGAAACAAAGCCTATGAATACCATGAGCAAGAAGAAGTTTAAAATCAATACCATGACGCCACGTTATGCGCCCGAGGAACTGCCTGAAGGAATGTCGATTAAAAATCCTGAAAATCTATCGGATTTTCGTACTGGGTCAAATTTTATTCTTCAAATCGAGAACGCTGCCAAGAAGAAACTCTTCGAGCATATTGAATGGGGAAAACAAACGAGCAAAAATACAGTTGAACAGGGTGGCATATTGTTGGGACGCGTCTTTAAGAAAAGCGGTAGAAATAACACTTATGGCGTCGTAAAGGATGTCGTTCCTGGAAAATCTGCCCATGGGTCCGCGGCTTATTTAGAATTGAGCACCGAAGCATGGAAGGAAATGCTCGATCACGTGGATAGCGAGCTTGAACGAGGAGTTGGAGGCGGCAACCAGATCATTGGTTGGTATCATACGCATCCCAATTCTTTGGATGTATTCATGTCAGGAACGGATATGGGGACACAGCGGCGTTTGTTTTCTAATGATTGGCACTTTGCCCTTGTCTTAAATCCGCAGCGGAAGTTATGGCGTGCATTTCATGGACCAGATGCGAACGAATGTTTAGGAATGTGGGATTCTACAACAGAAAAAGAATTCATTAAACAACCTAAAGAAAATATTGAAGAGCCACAGGTGAAGCGGCCTGAATTGAATTATCCAGAAGTTGTATATACTAGACCGCCACAAAGAGTTTCACGATTCCCTTTGAGGAAGCTGGCCATAGGATTATCATCAATCGTGGTAATCGGTGTTTTTTTTTGGTTAAGCGGACTGTCAGGAAATTCAGAGAAAAAAGCTAAAAATCAGCCTCCTGACAATAAAGCAGCAACGGCCAAGGCATTATCTCAACCCAAAGATCAATCGCCTTCGCCCATAACTCCAGGTAGTATTGATTCATCCAAGATTGTATTATATGAAATTACACTGAAGCCTGGAAACAATTTCGCTAATTTTAGAAGTGCGCCTAAAATTGAAGATGAAAATAAACTCTTTATAATTCGTCCTGGAGATATTCTTCCGGTTTTGGCCGACGATAATACCAAATGGTACAAGGTGCGAAGAAAACTTACAGAAGGTTGGGTATCGAAAAGTTTTTTTGTGAAAATTCCATCGTCGCCCCAAGAATAAAATAATCATGAGGATAGACATTTTCGCTGATGGTCATCTTTAATTTTTGTTTTTGAAGATGAAAAGATGAATCGCAACGCTTAAAGGTTGTAAATTGCATATCCACAAATTGACTGCCGATCACCAGTTTATCCGCGAGGAGAGAGTTGATCCGATTTTAAGAAAACCCCTCGAACCTCAAGACAGTATTGTGGTCTGTAAGCATTGCAATCGTGCGTTTATCGTATCTTCCTGGGAATATGTTAATAATATAAGTAACGAACACGGTGGTCTTGGAAATACACTTCCCATTCTCGAAACTGGCACTACTATTGAACGGATTGGAAAGTCTGAAGCTAAACTTATTGATGATCCAAGCGAATATATAAAGAATTTAATCAATTCAAGATTCTTCCGATTGTATGTGGTTGCATTCGTAGCGCATGTCTTTGCACTTATATTGGCAGACGAAAATTCATTTTCTGGATTCCTAATTTTGATCTCTTTCGCGCCGCTTGCAACGGCTCTGTTTGTCATTCCGTTTTTATCTTGGAATTTTAAGTTTTTTGAGGACAATTTTTCTAACATGGTTCCACGAAATGTCGCAAAGAACTTTTTTATCGGTTTCCTCGTTTTTATAATTTCAAAAATCATTGATATTGAAGCATTAACAGGAATATACATTTTGTTTGGATATCCCATACTGATTGCCCGCACCATTCATTTAATCATCAAAAACGAACAACGGTAGCTGCCAGAATTCGATTCGATGTACCGTGTCAATTTTTCTCAAGGATTAAGGAGAAGTGTATACACACGTATTGACTCAGGGGCACCATTTTATTGAAGACGGTGCCGAGGATCCAATTCAAAAAACAAAACTCACGCCGGGAGATTGTATTGTTGTATGTGCTCACTGTTATAGCCCATTTTTAATTTCATCTTGGCAGTTAGTCAATAGTAAAGACAGATTATTACACGGAGGCATAGATAATACACTGCAGAATATTAACAACGGCCCAACAAGTGGCAATCTAAAATTTGGAAAAACTAAAAGTTCTTATCCGCCAATTCAACCGCCGCCAATATCTCGACCAACTTATACTTCTCCACCGTCTCCACGTGAGACTCGCAGACCGCTAGTTCCACGGGTAGAACAAAGAAGATCATACGCAGGAAGGATGGTTTGGGCTTTTCTACTTCTCGTTGTGATTAGCGTTTTAGTTTGGCAGCAATATAAAAAAGACAAGCAACTAAAATTACCGCCGACTTCACAAGCACAATCCAGCGAGAATACTACAAGTAAGCGGAAAGCACAAAGACCAAAACCAACTCCTCGGAGTACGACGGGTTCATCTGTGACCCGTACTGAAAACAGCGGACCAGGTAACACTGGCGCAAATTTAGAAACAACAGAACAGACTTCTCAGGATAGGGCTGGTTCATTTGTAATCCAGAGAGAAAATAGTGGTCAAGGCGATACAGTAGATATGGAAAAGATCGAATTCACAATTTCCTCGAATCCCGATGGAGCTCTGATTTATTTAGATGAAAAGCTGTTCGGAGTAACGCCGTTTACGCTGAAGGCGCCGCCAGGCAAATATAAGCTGAGGATAGTCAAGGATGGTTATCCTCCGATTGAGTCGACTATTCGAGTTTCTCCGACGTCAAAAAATAAATTTTCTTTTAGTTGGAGTGCAGAAAGATGAAATCACTTCAAGTTAAAATTTCAATCTGCCTGTTTGCTATAACCGGCCTCTTGCAAAAGCCTGGTTTTAGCCAAATCACTGTCGGCAGCACAGCGCCAGCCTTTCAAGCCCAAACCGTTGGCTCTCCGGTCGAATTCATATTTCCAGAAAAACTGCAAAGACCGGTTATTATGTTTTTCTGGGCTATGAGCCAAGCCGAAATCGCCGACTTGAAAATTCTTGACAATTTTGCGAGAAGCAATTCCGGCGCGTTTCAAGTCATATCCGTATTTTTCGACGATAAACCCGACATAGCGAAGGTTGAATCAATTCTGCGCGCAAATTCCATCAGCCTGGCGACCCTTTTGACCAATGCCGAGCTTGAGAACCGATATGAGATTGATCTAACTCCTACCATCCTTGTCATCAATACTAACAAGCAAATCGTTTTAAGCAAGGCCGGTTCTCGGTTGACGCCCGACGTATTTGAGCTAATCAAGAAGTTATGTTCAGGCTCACTTACGGTGAATTGCAATCAAAGCGGTACACGAGTATATCTAAATGACGGGTATATTGGTATAATTTTCTCTACAGGTTTTAAAATATCAGACTTAAAGTCGGGAACTTATCAACTTCGGGTTCAGAAATCGGATGAATATACAATTTTTACTCAGCCTTTTTCTATCACTTGCGGGCAAAATACGACGGTAAATGCTTATCTGAGCCCCATCGGTCCTCCCAAAGGTTCGCTCATTATCACATGCAATTTAGAAGGAGCAGAGGTTTATCTTGATGGTATCTGGCAGGGCCGGATAGTTTCTGGAAGCTTAAAGATATCCAATTTGACGAGTGGATTCTATAATTTAAAAGTGCAAGACAAGGGCCAAGACAACATCTCTGAGCAGCCCGTAAGAATTAACAGTGGGCAGAACACTAATGTCACTATAACTTTGAAACCTATAGAACCTGTTCCACCTGTTAGAAGGTCGGCATCTTCAAGTTGGAAAGAAACTAAAAGTAGCCGATCTATTGGATCATACGTCGGCTTTTTTGCAGGTTATACTATTCCTTTGGGTAACCTTAAAAATGCTTTTAACGATCAACAACCGGTGAATTTAGGCGCAAGAATAAGATTAATGAGTAAAAAAGCTTTGGCTTGGGAATTTTCAGCCAATTACTACCAATTTAAAAATGATAACGATGCCTATCAATTGACTCAGAGGATTATTCCCATCACCTTCAATGCTTCCATCGGAATGAAATACTTTTATATTACAGGAGGAGGCGGATATTATTTCTCGCGCTATACCTATACCTTCGAGTCAGCTTTTGTAAGCAGTTTTGAAGGAAAACTAGACCGCTGGGGCTTAAACACCGGTGTGGGAATTGGTTTCGCTTTTTTTGAAATTGGTGCCCGTTACCACTATATGCTCAAGGATGCAAAGAACTATGCTTCTAGCCAGAGTTTTCTTGACATTTATGGCGGCATCACGCCGATCTTCCAGGCCAAGTTACCCGACGTCAATAAGGAAAGACAAAAGGAGTTAGCATTCACTTACAGCTATTTTCCTGCCAGCGCCGATATAAATCCTAATTAGTGTCTGTCCGGAAATACCGGTTTTTGAAAAAATTTGAGGTGGAATAATTGGTAACTCGGACGCCGGTAGTAGCTTTTTTAGCAGCCGCAATCGAAAAGGAATGCGTTTGTCCACC
>Ga0187892_10000518_pt1:5000-99969 | contig 99969 bp, 78 predicted proteins | sample MA1701073metaG_FD_139345 | JGI IMG/M metagenome (GOLD analysis project Ga0187892, IMG submission 139345) | Bio-ooze microbial communities from a basaltic lava cave in the Kipuka Kanohina Cave System on the Island of Hawaii, USA - MA170107-3 metaG ... | reverse complement strand
GACTCCCCGACGGCGTCGCTCGCGGGGACCCCGACCCCGCGCCGCTCCGCCGGGCTCGCTCGCGCGCGCTCAAAAGATCCGAGGGGCTTCGCCCCTGCGGACTCCCCGACGGCGTCGCTCGCGCTCAGGACCACACCGGAACGCGGGCGCCCGACCTGGTGTCTAATCTTCTCTGGTTCCCAGAGGGGGTCTCCCATGACGCGTCGCACCGCCGCCGTTTGCCTGGCGTTTCTGGTGGCCTTGGCCGTTGCCGCGCCCCGCGCGGCATTCGCGCAGACGCCGCCGACCGAGCAGGAACTCCTGGCCCGGATGTCCAGCCAGCCGACTGACATCCTCAATTATCTGGACCTCGCGCGGCTCTATGCCGGCGGCCAGCGCTACGCCGAAGCGGAGGACATGCTCGCGCGGGCCCTCGCGCTCGTGAAAGGCGTCCGCCAGGCGCAAAGCCCCGGTGCGGCGACGCCGGCACAAGTCGCCACCGAACAGGATCTGCAGGCGCGCGTGTCGGCGTCGCCCAACAGCGTCGGCACGCATCTCGACCTGGCGAAGTTCTACAACGACGCGAGGCGGTACGGCGACGCCGAGCAGACGCTCGGGCGCGCGCTCACGCTCGTCCGCAACGCGCGCCTCGGGCCGAGCGCTGGTCCGCAGGGGCCGGTTCGCGTGGGCGGCGACATCGCCGAGCCGAGGAAGGTCTTTGACGTGAAGCCGGTCTATCCGGCCGACGCGCTGGCCGCCAAGGTGAGCGGCATCGTGATCATCGAGGCGGTCATCGACCGCTCGGGTGGGGTGCGCGAGGCCAAAGTCCTGCGGTCGGTGCCGCTCCTCGAACAGGCCGCCGTGGACGCCGTCCGGCAGTGGCGCTTCACGCCCACGCTCCTGAACGGCGCGCCCGTCGAGGTCGTGATGACCGTCACGGTGAACTTCACTGTGGGCGGCGACGACTGACCGAGCCGGCCCGGGTCAGTGCACCATGGCCGTGCACTCGACCTCGACCCTGGCGCCGAGCGCCAGGCCGTTTGCGCCCCACGCCGCGCGTGCCGGCTTCTTGCCGGGAAAATAGGTCGCGTAGATTTCGTTGAACCGCGGCCACTCCCGCATGTCGGCGAGCATCACGGAGCACTTGACCACCTGATCGAAGGACGAGGCGGCGCGCTCCAGAATCGCGCGGATGTTGTCCATCGTCTGACGCGCCTCCGCGTCGATGCCGCCCGGGACGAGCACCGGCTTGCCGTCCTCGAGCCGCGTGCCGATCTGGCCTGAGATGAACAGGAACTGGCCCGCCCGTACGGCGGATGAGAACGGATACGGCCAGGGATCCGCCATCGCGATGTGCTCGATGGCCGGGCGCACGGTCGCGGAGTCCAGGGACTGCGGCGCCTGGACGGTACAGGCCGCCGCGAGTCCGCACGTGAGCGCCAGAGAGATTCGTCGCATGGGAGCCTCCTCCCGACGACTTGCATGGGTCCGATGGTAGCGCCGGAGCGCGCGCGGCGGAAGGGATCTCGGCGTCGTGCGGCTAGCGTGCGAACGTCCTGACGACCGCGGGGCCGCTCTCGACCGGCACGCCGTCCTTGAGCGAGACGAGTCGTCCGGAATTGGCCGCGATGCGCTGGCCGGGCAGGATCACGCCGACGAGATTCAGCGGATCCGCCGCGGAGACCGAGACGACGTCGCCGGCCGGCGCGTGATGCCGGTGGGCGCGCAGCGACTCGACGGCCGCCGGCAGGGCGAACTGCTCGCCGACGAAGCCGGACACGAAGCGGCCGCCGCGCACGTCGCCCCGATCCTCCAGCCGCCGGAACGCGACAAGGAGATCGCGCCAGGGCGGCAGCAGGCTCTCGCGCGCCAGAAGCTCGCGGAACACCACGCCGTAGCGGCGCAGCACGGTGTGACAGGCGGCCGTGGCGCGGGCGCGCGCGTCGCCGCCGTCCGGGAGCGCGTCGTGAAGGTCGGCGTGGCCCTGGAGCAGCGTCCAGCGGCCCGAGCTGTGCCGCGGCCGGGCCGTCCGCCCCGATCCCTGGCCGGCGCGACGGCGCGGATCGATGAGCGCGCGCAGATTGTCGAAGCCGTCGGCGGTGACGAGGCCCGCGGCCACCAGCTCCCACAGCGCGGCCTCGACCTCGGCACGGAGCCGGCGGGCGCCGCGCACGATCTCCGGGAAGAACGACGCGCCGGCGCGGTGCAGCACGTGCACCACGTCGCGCGCGGCCGGACTCAGCCGGTACCGCTCTGTCGGGTCGGAGCCGCCACGGCCGCGGCCGGGCATCCAGTCGGCGTCCTCACGCACGAAGAACGTGATCGGCGCGGCGCTCGTGGGCACGACGCGGCGCGGGCCGGTGGCGCCGGTTTCGAGCGTCGCTGGATGCGGCGACACGCGTCCCCAGCCAACGGTGCCGTTGAGACACAGCGCGTCGAGCGCGTCGGGTTCGTACTCGCGCACGCGCGCGCCGAAGAGATGACGCTCCCAGGCGCTCGAGGGCGCCTCGAAACCCTGAAGCTGATGCACGACGTCCAGCAGGCCGTGCTCGCCCGCGGCCTGCGACCCCGGCGCCACGTGCTGCCAGGCGAGCAGCCAGCGCATGAACTCCGCGGCCGACACCGGCGAGATCTCCCGGCGCAGCCGCCCGAGCGTCAGGCGGTGTATTCGCGCGAGGAGCCGCCGATCGCACCACTCGGTGGCTGCGGGTGCCGCGGTGAACCTGCCGCGGAGCACGGCGCCATTGGCCTCGATTCGAAGAAGCGCGGCCTCGATGTCCTCGCGGCCGAGGCCCAGCATCCCGCTCAGCCGCTCGGCCGTGACCGGCCCGAGGTGGCCGAGCCAGCCCTGCACCATCAACTCGGTCGCTTCTTCCCGTGAGGGCCGGCTGGCGTCGATGTCTGCGAGCACCTTGTCGAAGCTGGCGTCGGGGCACGCCGCCTGGAACGTCCGGACGCGCTCGGCCGGCACCCAGTAGGTCAGGCCGTTGGCGTGAGCGGCCGCGGCCCGCCCGTCGCGCGCGAGATCGGCGAAGAGCGCCGGCCACAAGGCGTCGTCCTCGCGGACCGCCGAGACGGGCATCGCCACGACCGTCTGCAGGACGTCGTGCAGGTCGTCCACGTCGCGCACGTCGGGCCACGCGTCGCGGCAGACCTCCGCGATCGCGGCGGGGTCGAGACGGCCGACTTCTTCGAGCACGGACTCCGGCAGCGTGCGGCGCAGCTCCACCGCCCGCGCCCGCCGCTCCTCGAGCGGCGCGTCGTCCAGGAACGCGTAAGGATTGGCGTTGAGGATCTCGTGAGACAGGGCCGACGGCACGGGCGTGTCGACCGCGACGGTCCGGATGGCCCCTTCGTCAATCGCCTTGAGGACGTTCAGAAACCCGTCGACGTCCATCGCCTCTGTCAGCACGTCCTTCATCACCTCGCGGACGAGCGGGTGATCGGGAATCTTGATGTCGCCCTCGACGTTCTCCTGGCATGCGGCGACATCCGGAAACACCGAGGCCAGCAGGTCGTCCGAGCGCAGGCGAAGAAGGTGGATGGGCACCTTCCGGCCGTTCTGAAAGCGCTGCAGGGCCAGCGCGCGGCTCGCATCCCATCGCCACCTCGACCCGAAGAACGGCGACGCGAGCGACGCCTGCTCGAGCACCTCGCGCGCGGTGGCGGGCCGCAGGAAATGAAAGACGTCGATGAGGGGAAAGCTGTGCTGCTCGGCCAGCGCGATGTTGATGCCGTTGTCGGTCGCCGCGGCCTGCAGCTCGAAGTTGAACGACCGGCAGAATCGCTTGCGCAGCGCCAGGCCCCATGCCTTGTTGATGCGGGCGCCGAACGGGGCATGGATGACGAGCTGCATGCCGCCGCCTTCGTCGAAGAACCGCTCGGCGACAACGGTCTGCTGGGTCGGCACGGCGCCCAGTACCGTGCGGGCGCTGACGATGTAGTCGACGAGCTGCTCGGCGCCGGATCGCGAGAGGCCGCAACGGTCGGCGGCCCACGGGACCGCCGGGTCCGCCGCGGGATGGCGGTGCGCGGCCCCGTCGACGGGCGCCGCGGCGGCGAGCCGGCCGACGGCTTCCCGCACCTCGGCGACGTGCGCCGACAGCTCCCGCGTGCGCGCCGGCGCCTCGCCGCGCCAGAAGGGGATGGTGGGCGACGCCCCGTGGGCATCTTCGACGAGCACGCGGCCGGCGATGCTCACGCGACGGATGCGCCAGGACGTGTTGCCGAGCAGCATGACGTCGCCGGCCATGCTCTCGACGGCGAAGTCCTCGTCCACGGTGCCGACCACCGTGCCCTCCGGCTCGGCGACGACGGTGTACAACCCCGTGTCGGGAATCGCGCCTCCGCTCGTGATGGCCGCGAGCCGCGCGCCGCGTCGCGCGCGCACGCGGCCGTTCACTCGATCGTGGAAGAGGTACGCGCCGTACCGCCCGCGCCGGGCCGCGATGCCCTGCGCCAGCATGTCAACGACCTCGTCGAACTCGACGCGCGTCAGATTGCGGTACGGGTAGGCCCGCCGGGCGAGATCGAACAGGTCGTCCGTGCGCCATTCCCCGGCCGCGCACGCCGCGACGATCTGCTGGGCGAGAATGTCGAGCGGCGCGTCCGGGACCGACAGGCTGTCGAGCTCGCCGCGCCTCACGGCCAGGACCAGCGCCGCGCACTCGACGAGGTCGTCGCGCGTCGTCGGAAACAGGCGGCCTTTCGGCACCGCGCCGCGCCAGTGTCCGGCGCGGCCGATCCGCTGCACCGCGACGGCAATCGATCGCGGCGATCCGACCTGACAGACGAGATCGACGCTGCCGATGTCGATGCCCAGCTCGAGCGAGGCGGTCGCGACCAGAGCCCCGAGCTCTCCGGCCTTGAGCCGGCGCTCCGCATCGAGGCGGATCCGCCGCGCCAGGCTGCCGTGATGTGCGGCCACGCGGTCCGCGCCAAGCCGCTCCGCCAGGTGGTGCGTGACGCGCTCGGCAAGCCGGCGCGTATTGACGAACACGAGCGTCGATCGGTGCTCGCGGACGAGCTGGGCGATGCGATCGTAGACCTCGCCCCAGAGTTCGTTGGTCGCCACGGGGCCGAGCTCGCTCGGCGGCGTTTCGACCGCCAGATCGATCGTGCGACGCGGCGCCACTTCGACCACGACGGGGTCCGGCCGCCCGGCACCCGCCAGGAATCTCGCCACGAGGGCGATCGGCTTCTGCGTGGCCGAGAGCCCAATCCGCGTCGGCGGCGCGCCCGTGAGCGCGTCGAGCCGCTCGAGCGACAGCGTCAAATGCGCGCCGCGCTTGTCGTCCGCGATCGCGTGGATCTCGTCCACGATGACCGTGCGCACGGACCGCAGCATCTCGCGGCTCCGCTCGGCCGTGAGGAGGATGTAGAGCGACTCCGGCGTCGTCACCAGGATGTGCGGCGGCCGCTCCAGCATCGCCCGCCGCGCGTGCGCGAGCGTGTCGCCGGTCCTGACGGCCGTGCGAATCTCAGGCATGGACAGGCCGCGCGTCCGGGCGAGCGCGACGATCTCGGCCAGCGGGCCGTCGAGGTTCTTCTGGATGTCGTTGCCGAGCGCCTTGAGCGGCGACACGTAGACGACGTCGGTGCGGTGGTCGAGCCGGCCGGCTTCGGCGCGCGCGACGAGCGCGTCAATGCAGGCGAGAAACGCCGCGAGCGTCTTCCCCGAGCCGGTCGGCGCCGAGATGAGCGTGCTCCGGCCGGCCAGGATGTGCGGCCAGCCCAGGAGCTGCGGCTCGGTCGGCGTGCCGAACCGCCCGGTGAACCAGTCGCTGACAACGGGCCGAGCCCACTCGAGCATGAACAGCCAGTATTAGCACGCTTTGCGGCCGTCCGGCGCGGCGCCGCGGCCTTTCGCTACGATACGGGCAGCATGCCCCCGCGACTTCCGTCGGTCGAAGCGGCCGGCCTGGCGCTGGCCGAAGCCGGCCGCGGCTTTTACGCCCGCGGCTGGGTGCTCGGCACGAGCGGCAACTTCAGCGCGGTCGTCTCGCGGCGGCCCCTGAAGCTCGCGATCACGCCGAGCGCCGCCGACAAAGGCGCCCTGTCGGGCCGGGAGTTCCTCCTGGTCGACGGCCGCGGCCGCGCGCGGCGAGGCATGCGGGCCACGCCGTCGGCCGAGACCCTCCTCCACCTCGAGATCGTTCGCGCCCGCAGGGCGGGCGCCGTCTTGCACACGCATTCCGTTTGGAGCACGATACTTTCTGATCTTCACGCCGACGCCGCCGGCCTGGCTGTCACCGGGTACGAGATGCTGAAGGGCCTGGACGGGGTCCGGACGCACGAGCACCGGGAGTGGATCCCGATCGTGGAGAACGATCAGGACATGCCCAGGCTGGCGGAGGCGGTGCGGGCGACGCTCCGGCGTCACCGGCGCGCCCACGCGTTCCTCCTTCGGCGTCACGGCCTCTACACCTGGGGCCGGACGATTGCGGACGCGCGGCGCCACGTCGAGATCCTGGAGTTCTTGCTGGAAGCTACGGGCAGGAGGTCGTCATGGCCCTCGTGAGAGTTCCCGAAGAGCAGCGGACCATCCGTGACGCGGGCGAGGTCATCGCCTTTCTCGCCTCGCGCGGCATCGAGTACGAGCGCGCCGAGCCCGACGTGCCCTTGGCGTCCGACGCGCCCGCCGAGGCCGTGCTGGCCGCCTACAAGCGCAAGATCGACGAGCTGAAGGAGCGGGGCGGCTACGTGACGGCCGACGTCATCGACGTCTTCCCGCACACGCCGAACCTCGACGCCATGCTGAACAAGTTCAACTCCGAGCACTGGCACGACGAGGACGAAGTCCGCTTCGTCGTCGAGGGCCGCGGCCTGTTCCACATCCATCCGCCGAACCATCCGGTCTTTTCGATCGAAGTCGAGGCGGGTGACCTGATTCGGGTGCCGCGCGGCACGCACCACTGGTTTGACCTCTGCCTCGATCGCCGGATTCGCGCGATCCGCCTCTTCCAGGATCCGTCCGGCTGGACGCCGCACTACACGAAGAGCGGCGTCGATCGCGGCTTTCAGCCCGTCTGCTTCGGCCCGGCGTACCTGCCGGCGTCGCGCGCCGGCGCCGGGATGTGACGCCGGGCCCGGCCGCGCGCGGCATCCGCGCCGTGCTGCTCGACATCGAAGGCACGACCACGCCGATCGCATTCGTCCACGACGTGCTCTTCGGCTTCGCGCGCGATCGCTTGCGCGCCTTCCTCCACGACCACGCGTCGAGCCCTGAGGTGGACGCCGTCCGGCACGAGCTCGCCGCCGAGCACGCCGACGACGTGCGCGGCGGCGAAGCGCCGCCGCCGTGGCCGGGCGCGCCGGCGGGCCTCGAGGCGATGGCGGCCTACGCCCTGTGGCTCATGGATCGCGATCGCAAGTCGCCGGGTCTCAAGGCGCTGCAGGGCCTCATCTGGGAAGAGGGCTACCACGCCGGCCTGCTGCGCGGCGAGGTGTTCGACGATGTGCCGGCCGCCCTCCGGCGCTGGCACGAGACGGGCGTGACGGTGGCCATTTACTCGTCCGGCAGCGAGCTGGCCCAGCGCCGGCTGTTCCAGTCGACACGGCACGGCGATCTGACGCCGTTCATCAGCGGGTTCTTCGACACGGCCGTCGGGCCCAAGGTCGAGCGGGAGAGCTACACTCGCATTGCCGTCGCGCTCCGAAGGCGGCCCGGCGAAATCCTGTTCGTGTCCGACGTCGCACGCGAGCTCGAGGCGGCGCGCGCGGCCGGACTGGCCGTCGTGCTCGCCGTCCGGCCCGGCAACGCGCCCCAGGCCGGCGCCTCGAGGTACCGGACCATCGGCGCGCTCGACGAGATCGCCCTTGGCCGCGATCAATAATGACGCCGGCCTTGCGGATGCACCTCGGGCGAATTTCACTCGTCGTCCTGTTCGGCGGCGCGCTGATTGCGGCGCAGGCCGCCCGCCCGTCCACGGGTCCCGAACGGTTCACGGTCATGTCCGACGGGCACCCGATGGCCGTGTGGGCGCGCCGCCCCGCGGCGCCCAAGGGCACCATCCTCCTCGTTCACGGCCGAACCTGGAGCAGCCGGCCTGATTTCGACCTTCAGGTCCCGGGCCTGCAGCGGTCCGTCATGACGTCGTTTGCGGCGCTGGGGTTTGCCGCCTATGCGGTGGATCTGCGCGGGTACGGCGAGACGCCGCGAGATGCGACCGGCTGGATGACGCCGAAGCGCTCGGCCGTCGACCTGGTGAACGTGCTCGCCTGGATTGCGGATCGGCACCCGTCGCTCCCCAGGCCCGTCCTCGTCGGCTGGTCGCGAGGCGCCGGGCTGGCCGGCCTGGCGGCCGTCGCGGCGCCCGCACGGGTGTCGGCGCTCGTGCTTTTCGGCTTCGCGTTCGATCCGGACCTGCAGTTTGCGGATCTGCCGGCCACGGAGAAGCCGATGATGGACAAGAACACGGCCGAGGCGGCCGCGAGCGATTTCATCTCTCCCAGGATCACCCCGCCGGTCGTCATTCAGGCGTTCGTCGAGCAGGCGCTGAAAGCCGATCCAGTGCTGGTCGATCTCAAGAACGACGCCGAGTACAACGCGTTCAAACCGGCGAAGCTCACCGTGCCGACGCTCGTCCTCTTCGGCGATCGCGATCCGGGCGTGCCGCAGGAGGACGCGGGCAAGTTCTTCGCGCGCATTGCCGCCGCTGACAAGCAGATGGTGGTGCTGCCCGGCGCGGACCACGCCGCCCATCTCGAGGACACCCATGATGCCTGGATTGCCGCCGTCGTCAACTTCATCAACCGCCCGCCGGCCCGTCGTTCGTAGGCTCGCCGTCGTCCTGCTCGTCGCGCTCGTCGCCGGCGCGCCCGCGGCGCGCGCCGGCGTGCAGGACATCCCGGGCACGTTCTCGATTCTCGGCTTCGATCCGGAGACGGGCGAGATTGGCGGCGCGGTGCAGTCGCGCGTCTTTTCCGTCGGCAACGGCGTGCTCTGGGCCGAGGCCGGCGTCGGCGCCGTGGCGACGCAGGCCATCGTGGACGTGAGCTACGGCCCGCAGGGCCTGGCGCTGCTCCGCCTGGGGTACTCGCCCTCGGCGATCGTCAAGGCCATCCTCGAAGCCGATCCGGACCCTGGCCTCCGCGCCAGTCGCTGGCCCAAGGCCGGGCGGCAGTTCGCGGTGATGAACGCGAAGGGCGAGTTCGCGGCGTACACCGGCCCGGAAGCCACGGCGTGGGCCGGCGACAAGCAGGGCAGGTACTGCACCGCGCAGGGCAACATCCTCGCCGGTCCGGACGTCGTGGCGAAGATGGTCGAGGCGTTCGAGGCCTCCGAATTGAGCGCGGAGGGCCGGCGCAATCACCTGTCGCGTCGCCTCGTGGCCGCGCTCGAAGCGGGGCAGGCCGCCGGCGGCGACAAGCGCGGCCAGCAGTCCGCCGCGCTCCTCATCGTCAGGAAGGACGGCGGCCCGTGGCTCCACAACGACGTCGTCCTCCGGCTGCAGGTGGATGACCACGCGCAGCCGATCGCCGAACTCAAGCGCCTCGTCGAGATGGCGCCGCCCAATCGTGCCGGCCGCGGGCGAGGCGGCAGCTAGCTGTCCGCCACCCCGACGTACCGTACCCTACGATGACCGTCAAACTCCCGCATCCCCTCATCCTGCTGCTCGTGGGCGTCGGCCTCGCGGCAGGCCTCACCTGGCTCCTGCCGCCCGGCGAGTACGACCGGCGCCAGGACGACGCCACGGGCCGGCGCGTTGTCGTGGCGGGCACGTACCATCGCGTGGAGGCGGCGCCGGTTGGCGTATTCGCGGCGGTTGTCGCCGTGCCCCGCGGATTCGTCGAAGCCGCCGACGTCATCGCCGTCATTCTTTTCGTCGGCGGCGCCTGGGTCGTCGTCGATCGGCTCGGTACGCTCGGCCGTCTGGTCGCGGCGCTGGTCGGGCGATTCCGCCGGCGGGGCCTCCTGGCCATTCCCGTCGTGTCGCTCTTCTTTGCGGCGATGGGCGCGCTCGAGAACATGCAGGAGGAGATCATCGCGCTCGTGCCGGTCCTCCTCGTGCTCGGGCGGGGCCTTGGCGTCGACGCCGTGACCGTGGTCGCGATGAGCGCCGGCGCGGCGATGATCGGGAGCGCCTTCGGTCCGACTAATCCATTCCAGGCCGGCATTGCGATGAAGCTGGCAGAACTGCCGCCGGCCTCGGGCGGCCTCCTGCGGCTCGTGGCGCTCGTCGCCGCCTTTGCGCTCTGGGTGGCGTGGACGATGCGGTACGCGGTGAAGACACGGGTGACGCCACCAGACGATCTCGGTGGTGCGTCCGCGCCGGCGGCGCTCGGCCGCGACATCGGCATTTTCGCGCTGGTCCTCCTGCCGATGGCGTTCTACGTCTACGGCGCCCTTGCCTGGGATTGGACGTTCAACGAACTTTCGGCCGGCTTCTTCATCGCCGGAATGGCCGCGGGGCTCCTGGGCGGCCTGGGGCTTGCCGGCACGTCCGGCGCCTACCTCGACGGCATGCAGAGCCTCCTTCCGGCGGCCGTGCTCGTGGGGGTCGCGCGGGCCATCACGGTCGTGCTCGGCGACGGCCGCGTCATCGACACGATCCTCAACGGCCTGGCCGCGCCGCTGGCCGACGCGCCGGCGTCCGTGGCCGCGCTGCTCATGATTCCGGTGCACGTGGCCATCCACGTGCTGGTGCCGAGTGTCAGCGGGCACGCCGTCTTGACCATGCCGGTGCTCGTGCCGCTCTCGGACCTGCTGTCGATCTCGCGGCAGGTCACGGTCCTGGCGTATCAGACCGGCGCGGGTCTGACCGACATGCTCACGCCGACGAACGGCGCGCTCATGGCCATTCTCCTGGCTGCCGGCGTGCCGTTCGAACGGTGGATTCGATTTGCCCTGGGCGGCGCCGGCCTGGCATTGCTCGTGGGCGTGGCGGCCATGCTGGTGGCCCGTTGAGAACCCGATGTATCTTCAGAGTCCCAGCAGAGGGAGGACCTACATGTTGCGACGGAGTGCCTTAACAGGAGTGTTCGTTCCAGCCTTGGTGGCGACCTTCGCCGTTACGGCAGCCGCTCAAACGCCGGCGGGCCCCGCGGCCCCGAAGGTTCGCTTCGATACGGCAGGTGCGGTGAAGGCCGTGCAGCAGGCTGAGGTCGGGCCACCCCTGATCGGCGTGGACTTTCAACTGATGCACTACAGCGAGGAGTCGGCCAAGCTCGGTTTCGGGTTTGGGTTCGGCTTCCCGTGGTGTCCGACGGCGGACATCATCGGCGGCATCAACGTCCACCGGTTCGGCTACGACGGTGGCAGCACGACGCTCTTCAGCATCCTGGGTGGCGCGCTGTATCGTCCGCCGACGGAATCGAAGGTGAAGCCGTTCGTGCAGGGCCAGGTGGGGTTCGATCGCTGGGCCGGGGAAACGGCGTTCGTGTTCGAACCGGCGGGGGGCGTCGAGTACCCCATCAACGAGCGCGTGAACTTCCGCGTCACGGTTGGCGCGCACATCGGGTTCTGGGATGGCGATGCGTCGACCGGCTTCCGCGCCGCATTCGGCGTCACGATGCCGATCTCATCACGCTGACCCAGGACAGACAGACTCGGGTTGCCGGCCGTCTCGTCCGGCGACCGGCAACCCGAGTCCTCGGCGTGCCACGACGCAATAACCGGATAACTCAATCCCCCGATAACTCGATACTCCAGTCTCCTACTGTCCTCCGCCTCGTCCGCCGGCGGGGAGCGGTGTCGCCGGCTTCCGGGGCAGCCGCTCCTCCCGGTTGGCCGTGAGGAAGGCAAACGCGGCGGCGATGGTGGCGTTGCGCCGCATGTCTTCCGGCTGCAGGCGCTCGTAGCTGTCCAGGTTCGTGTGGTGCGTCATCGAGTCGTATTCAATCTCGTCCTGGATGAACTGGAAGCCCGGGAGTCCCGCCCCGTCGAATGACTGGTGGTCCGTCCCGCCGGTGTTGCCGGCGTTGAGATGGGTCATGCCGATCGATCGGAAGGGCTCCATCCAGGCGCGGAAGATCGGCGCGACGGCCGGGTTCTGCTGCAGGTACACGCCGCGGATGGCGCCCGTGCCGTTGTCGATGTTGAAGTAGCCCGAGAACTTCGCGTGGAGGGGCGTCGGCGGCGTCGGCGGTCCGCCGCGGCCGCCGCCTCGCCCGCCGCCGAAGTGCCGGTTGACGTACAGGCGCGAGCCGATCAGGCCCTGTTCCTCGCCGTTCCAGAGCGCGATGCGGACCGTGCGGCGGAGCGTGATGCCGCTCTGCTTCAGGATGCGCATGGCCTCCAGCATGGCGGCGGAGCCGGCCGCGTTGTCGGTCGCTCCCGTGGACGCATGCCACGAGTCGAAGTGCGCGCCGAGCATGACGAGCTCGTCGGCCATGTCCGTGCCACGAATCTCGCCGACCACGTTGAACATCAGCGGGTTGGGGTGATAGGTGTTCCGGATGTCGCCCTCGAGCGTGACGGCAAGGCCCTTCGCGACCATGCGGGCGATGCGCCCGTACTGCTCCGCCGGAATCGTGATCGTTGTCAGGAGCGTGGCCGGGTCGGCGGTGCGATTGCCGCCGCCGATGGTGTAGATGCCGTGGCCGCGTGCCTGCGTGGAGATGAGACCCAGCACGCCTTCGGCGCGGAAGAACTCGTTGCGGGTGAACGGCGGCGCTGCGGCGCCCTGGCCGCCGCGGCCGCCGGGTTGAGCGGCGGGCGGGCCTGCCGCCGGCGCGCCGGCACGCTGTCCTGGCTGACCCGCGACCGGTTGTGCCGGCGGCGGCGGCGCGGCCTGCCGGCCTCCCGGCGGTGTCATGCCGAACTCGATCGTTCGCACGGGGCTCTCCATCCGGTCGAGCTCGTCCCTGGTGAAACGTGCCGCCGGCGGCGTCCAGAAGGCGGCGACGTCGGGCGCCGGGGCCGTGATCACCCACTTGCCCTTCAGCCGGCCGCCCGAGTATTTCGCGCGAAGGTCGGCTTCCGTCGTCTCGGTGACGAGGACGACCTCGCCTCGGACGAGGCCGTTCGTGCCCGGCGTCCAGGCGGCGGGCGTGCCGGGAATCGGGAAGGCCTGGGGCGCGACGGCGGCCAGATAGAACTTGTCGTTGGACCACCCGCGCGGAAAGCCGTTGTTCGCGTTGGCCGGATCGGCCGGCCACGGCTCGAGCGCGACGTTGTCGAGACCCCACTCCTTCATCTTGGCCACCGCCCACTCACCGGCCTTCAGGATGTTCGGCGAACCGCTCAACCGCGGGCCGTGCACGTCGGTCAGCCAGCTCGAGATCTCCATGACCTGCGAGTTTGCCGGCAGAAGGCCTTGCGTCCGGATCTTGTTCAGGGCGTCGTAATCAATCGGTTCGTCCGCGGCTCTGAGCGGCAGGCCGACAGCGGTCAGCGCCAGGACGCCCGCGCACGCGAAAGCAAAGAGGGTATGTCGCTTCATGGCCAGTGCTCCTCACCGGCGCCCGCGGAACGTTGCGGGAGCGGCCGAGGTCCGAACTATACCGCGTGTAGCGTCGGTGCTTGGGGGTGGATCCAAGGTCGCCGGACTGCCCGTGGATTCGAGGTGCCCGAACCCCGTCGTGTTGAGGTAACCTTGGCTTTCACAAGGAGATCGTGACACGCCAGCTCCGTGAACACCCCGGGGGCCTCGCGCTTGGCGCGTTGGCCGCGATGGCCCTCGCCGTGGCATGCGGGACGGCGTCCGGTCCTCCGCGTGGCGAGGCCCGCGACATCGCGCTCGTCCGCGACGGCGAGTGGATCGAGGCGCGCGTGCCGCGGAACGCGACGCTCGAGACGCTGCTCCGGCAGCACGATCTGTCGGTCGAGCTCACGGCCGCGCTCGTCGACGCGGTCCGCCAGGTGTTCAATCCGCGGGAGCTGCGCGCGAACCAGTGGTACCGGGTCACGCGAACGTTCGACGGGTTCTTCCGCGAGTTCCGCTACCAGATTGACGCCGATCGGCTCCTGCGCGTGCTGCCGCGCGCGGCGCCGGCCGGCGACCCGCCGGCGTGGAGCGCCGAGGTCGTCGAGCTGCCGCGCGACCTGGACGTTGATGCCGTGTCGGCTGAGATTGGCAGGGAACATCCCTCGCTCGTCGGCGCCCTGGAAGCGCTCGGCGAGAACGTCCAGCTGGCCCTTACGCTGGCCGACATCTTCGGCGGCGAGGTCGACTTCAACACCGATCTGCAGAACGGCGACCGCGTGCAGGTGCTGTTCGAGCGGGCCACGCGCGCCGGCGACTTCATCGGATACGGCGAGATCCGCGCCGCCATCCTCGAGAACAACGGACGGCGCATCACGGCCGTTCGGTTTGCCGGACCGGATGGCAAAGCGGGCTTCTACGACGAGCAGGGCCGATCGCTCAGGCGGCAGTTTCTGAAATCGCCGCTCCCGTTCACGCCACGGGTGACGTCGCGGTTCTCGTACCGCCGCCGGAACCCCGTGCACGGCGCCGTCCGCGCCCACCTGGGCGTGGACTACGGCGCGCCGGTGGGCACGCCCGTGCGCGCGGTGGCGGCCGGCGTCGTGGATTTCGCGGGCTTCAACGGCGAGGCGGGCCGCATGGTGCGGATCCGCCATGGCGGCGGCTACCAGACCGCGTACCTGCACCTCTCGGCGTTCGGGCCCGGCATCCGCGTGGGCGTGCGCGTCGAGCAGGGCCAGACGATCGGCCGCGTGGGCTCGACCGGCACCGCGACGGGGCCTCACCTCGACTACCGGATCATCCGCAACGGTGTGTATGTGAATCCCGTCACCGAGCTCCAGCGCATGCCGAAGGGCGATCCGATTCTGGCCGCGCTCCTGCCGGAATACCGGAAGGTTCGAGACGCCGTGCTGGCCGACCTCGAGACGCGGCTGGCCGCCGACGCCGCGCCCGGCGGCACCCGCTGACCCGCTCCCATGTCCGTCGTGCTGCCGTTTCGCGCCTTGCGGCCGACGCCGGACGCCGCCGCGCGTGTCGCGTCCGTACCCTACGACGTCGTCAGTACTGACGAAGCGCGCGCGCTGACGCGAGACAACCCGCTCAGCTTTCTGCGGGTCACGCGCGCGGAGGTGGATCTGCCGAACGGCGTGAACCCGTACGACGGACGGGTGTACGCGCAGGCCGTCCGCAACTTCGAGGACCTGAAGCGCCAGGCGCCGTTCGTCCAGGAGTCGGAGTCGTCGCTCTACTGCTGCCGGCTCCGGTCGGGCACCCATGAACAAACGGGCGTGGCCGGCTGCTTTTCGCTGGATGAGTACGACGCCGGCCTGATCAAGAAGCACGAGAAGACACGCCGGGACAAGGAAGACGACCGCACGCGCCACATGCTCGAACTGCGCGCGCAGACTGGCATCGTGTTTCTGACCTACCGATCGTCGGCCACGATCGACGCCGTCGTCGCCCGCGTCACCGCCGGCCAGCCGCTGTTCGACCTGCCGGCGCCCGATGGAGTCCGCCACATGGTCTGGCGCTCGGGCGGCACGGACCGAGATGCGCTCGTCGCAGGCTTCGGCGCGTTGCCCGCGCTCTATGTGGCCGACGGCCATCACCGGGTGGCGAGCGCGGCGCGCGCGCGCCAGGAGCTGGCGGCGTCCGGACGCGCCACGAGCGCGTCAGCGTTCGTGGCCGTGGCCTTTCCGGACAGTCAGGTGCGCATCGAAGCCTACAACCGGACGGTCAAGGACCTGGCGGGGCTCACCCCGGACTCACTGCTCCAGGCGATGGCGGCTGCCGGCGTGACCGTGTCGCCCGGGTCCTCCGTGCCCGAACGTCCCGGACAGGTGTCGATGCGCCTGGCAGGCCGATGGCATGTCCTGACGCTCCCGCCTCCGCCAGCCGGCACGCCGCGCGCCGAGGCGCTCGACGTCGAAGTGCTCCAGCGGCGCGTCCTCGAGCCTCTGCTCAAGGTCGGCGATCCGCGCTCCGACAAGCGGATCGACTTCGTGGGCGGGGCCCGCGGCCCGGAGGCCCTCGAGCGCCTCGTCACCAGCGGTCAGGCGGCCGTCGCCTTCTCGATGTTCCCCGTGAGCGTCGCGGATCTCATGGCCATCGCCGACGCGGGCGGCATCATGCCGCCAAAGTCCACCTGGTTCGAACCGAAGCTCCGGGACGGTTTGCTGGTGCACCTGATCTGAACGCTGAAACTGGACAACTGGACAACTGGACAACTGGAGAACTGGTGAACGGGAGCGCTCGGGAACTGGAGAATAATTGACCGATGCTGGTCCTGGTTGCCGACAAGTTCGAAGCGAGCGGCATCAATGGCCTGAAAGCCATCGGCTGCGAGGTGCGATACGAGCCGGATCTGGCCGATGACGCGCTCGCCGGCGCGATTCTGGCCACCCAGGCGCCGGTGGTCGTCGTCAGGTCCACGCGCGTTGTCGAGGCCATGCTGGCATCCACGCTCAAACTCATCGTCCGCGCCGGCGCCGGCGTGAACACGATCGACGTCCAGGCCGCGACCGCCCGCGGCATTCAGGTGGCCACCTGTCCCGGCAAGAACTCGATTGCCGTGGCGGAGCTGGCCTTTGGCCTGCTGCTCTCGCTCGATCGGCGCATTCCCGACAACGTCGCCGACCTCCGCGCCGGCGTGTGGAACAAGAAGGAGTACGCGAAGGCCCGCGGCGTCTACGGGTCCACCCTGGGCCTGCTCGGCGTGGGCAGCATCGCGCGCGAGATGATCGCGCGGGCGGCGGCCTTCGGCATGCCCATCGTTCTCTGGAGCCGACGCTTTGACGGGCAGGAGCGCCCGATGACCGACGCCGAAGCGCGCGAGCTCCGCGTCGAGGACGCCCTCAAACGGACGGGAATCGCGCTCGCGCCGACGCCTGTGGCCGTGGCTGCGGCCGCCGACGTCTTGAGCATCCACCTGGCGCTCGGCCCTGGCACAAAGAACCTCGTGAATGCCGAGGTGCTGGCGGCGCTGAAGCCCGGCAGCTTCGTCATCAACACAGCGCGCGGCGAAGTGGTCGACCATGCCGCGCTCCGGGCGGCGGTCCGGGCCAGGAAGCTGAGAGTCGCGCTCGACGTCTTTGCGGAGGAGCCGGCGTCGACGACGGGTGAGTTCCGGGACCCAATCGTGCAGGAGGCCGGCGTCTACGGCACCCACCACATCGGCGCGTCCACCGACCAGGCCCAGGAGGCCATCGCCGGCGAGACGGTCCGCATCATCAAGGCCTTCAAAGATACGGGGCGGGCCGAAAACGTGGTGAACTAACAGTCTGGTACACGAGGCGAGGACCATGCCAGTGACGGTAAAGCGCGTTTACAACTTCTCCGCGGGCCCCGCCGTGCTGCCCGTGCCCGTGCTCGAGGAAGCGCAACGCGATCTGGTCGCGCTGCCGGGCGTCGGCATGTCGGTGATGGAAATCAGCCACCGGTCGAAGGCCTTTGACGGCATCATTCAGACCGCCGAGGCGGACATGCGGGCGCTCGCCGGCATTTCCGTGAACTACAAGATCCTGTTTCTTCAGGGCGGCGCGAGCCTGCAGTTCTCGATGGTGCCGATGAACCTCCTGACGCCCGGCACGACCGCGGACTACATTCTCACCGGCGACTGGGGCAAGAAGGCGCTGAAGGAAGCGAAGCGGGTCGGATCGACGAACGTCGCCGCCACGACCGAAGACGGCAACTTCAAGCGCATCCCGAAGCCTGCCGAACTGAAGCTGACGGCGGGCGCCGCCTACGTCCACATGACGTCCAACAACACCATCCACGGCACGGAGTGGCACACCGTGCCGGACGTGGGTCCGGCGCCGCTCGTCTGCGACGCCTCGTCGGACATCTTCTCGCGGCCGATCGACGTGTCGAAGTTCGGGCTTGTCTACGCCGGCGCCCAGAAGAACCTCGGACCCTCGGGTGTGACCGTGGTGATCGTCCGGGAGGATCTTCTGTCCCGGTCGTCGGACGCGCTGCCGACGATGCTGAACTTCAAGACGCAGGCGGAAAATGGATCGCTGTACAACACGCCTCCGGTGTTCGGCATTTACATCCTGGGGCTCGTCCTCAAGTGGCTGAAGAACCTGGGCGGGCTGGCCGCGATTGGCACGGTCAACGACCGGAAGGCCAAGGTGCTGTACGACGAGCTGGATCGCACGGGATTCTGGCAGCCGCATGCCGACGCTGACAGTCGGTCACGCATGAATGTCACGTTCCGCCTGCCGAACGAGGAACTGGACAAGCTCTTCGCGCGCGAGTCGACCGAGGCCGGCTTCGACGGCCTGAAGGGCCACCGGTCCGTCGGCGGCATGCGCGCGTCGATCTACAACGCGTTTCCCGAACAGGGCGTAACGGATCTCGTGCAGTTCATGCGCGAGTTCGAACGGCGGCATGGGTAGCGCGGTCGCGTTCGCCGCGGTGTTGGCGGCGGCCCTGGCGGCGGGGCCGCAGGCGCAGGGGCTCTCGGGCACGATCCGCGCGGCCGACGGCGCCCCGATCGCGGGTGCCGCCATCGTGGTGCGGCAGCCCGGCGGCGCGGAAGCCAGCGCAACGTCCGACGCCGCCGGCGCCTTCGCGCTGGCTGACGTCGTGCTGCCCGCCGTGGTCGAGGTAAGCGCGCGCGGGTTCGCCCGGTCCGCGCGGCTCGTGGAGCGGTCGCCGGCCGACTTCACGCTCACGCCGGCCAGCGTGCGCGAGTCGGTCATCGTGACGGCGCCGGCCGACACGGAGGGCATCTGGCGCGACGGCGTCACCGGTCAGACGCGACTGTCGCGGGACGATCTCGAGCGCCAGCCCGCCGTGACGGTGGACGAATCGCTGCGGCTCGTGGCCGGATTCTCCCTGTTCCGGCGGTCGTCGGCCCGCGCGTCGAACCCGACCAGTCAGGGCGTGACGCTGCGCGGCCTGTCGGCGTCGGGCGCCAGCCGGGGCCTCGTGCTGTTCGACGGCGTGCCGCTGAACGAAGGTTTCGGCGGCTGGGTCACCTGGACGCGCGTGCCGCTCGAGGCCATCGCGGTCGTCGAGGTGACGCGCGGCGCCGAAGGCGACGTCTACGGATCGGACGCGCTCGGCGGCGTCATCAGCATCCGGTCTCGTCGTGGTGCGCCGGGACTCATCGGGGTCACCGGCGAGGGCGGATCGCACGGCTTGGGGTCGGCCGCCGCGTCGGCGGGGCTCAAACGCGGCCGGGGGGGCGCGTTCGGCGCCGGCGGGTGGCTGACGAACGACGGGGTCATCCCGCTCGAGTCCGCTTCGCGGGGCGCCGTCGATCGCCCGGCCAGCGCCGATTGGGCCAACGGCTTCGGCCGTCTGGACGCGGCGTGGGCCACGCGCCGGCTGTCCGTCACGGCCTGGGGCGGCCGCGAGGAGCGCGGCAACGGCACGGCGGCCCAGTGGAACAAGATGCGGGGCGGCACCATGGCCGTGGCGTTCGACGCGCTCGTCGGATCGACGCTCGTGGCCGCCCGCGTGTCGACGGGGCCGAACGCCTTCGATCAGACCTTCTCCGCCGTCGCCGCGGGCCGCGCGACCGAGACGCTGACCTCCACGCAGCACATCGACACGACGACCACGCGCGCCCTCGTCGAGGCCGGTCGCGGCATCCCGCGCGGGTACCTCGTCGGCCGCGCGTCGATGAGCCGCGCGACGTCGGACTTCGTCGTGACCACGACCTCGGCCACGACGACCCGGGCGCTGAGGGACGACGCGGAGGCCGTGTCCGTACACGCCGGATTCACGCCGCGCAGCCGTTTGACGGTCGGCGCGGGGCTCCGGCACGAGTGGCGCGCGTCCCCTGACGCGGCGGCCGCCAGGCGGAGCGCCACGGTCGGCCACGTCTCCGGCGCGTGGACCGTGGCCGATCCGCTGGTGCTGCGCGGCTCGTTCGCCACGAGCCACCGGTGGCCGACCCTCAACGAGCTCGTCCGGGATTTTCGGGTCGGCAACGTGCTGACGGTGCCGAACCCGGCGCTCCGGCCCGAGCGCGCCCGATCCGGTGAGGCGTCCGCGAGCGTGGGCCGGTCGCGCTGGCGCGCGACGGCGGCCGGCTTCTGGACGATCGTGGACGACGCCGTGGCAAACGTCACGCAGCCGTCGACGACCGGAATCCTGCGGCAGCGGCAGAACGCCGGCGAGGCGCATGCGAGCGGATTCGAGCTCGACGCCGAGGCGCGCCCGATCGCCCGGCTGCGCCTGCGCGCGTCCGTGTCGATCGTCGACGCCCGATTCCGGCAGTCGCTGGAGCCGGCGCTCGAGGGCAACCGGCTGCCGCAGGTTCCCCGCGCAACCGTCTCGTTCTTCACCGACGCGTCGCTGCCGTGGAACGTCACGGCCTCGCTCTTCGTCCGCACGGCCGGCGAGCAGTTCGACGACGACCGGAATCAGTTCAGGCTGGCGCGCGCCACGCAGGCCGACCTGCGCCTGGCCGGCCGGCTGGGCCCGGGCCGGCACTTCGGCTGGCATGTGGCGGTCGAGAACGCGCTCGACGCCCGGATCGAGATTGGACGGACGCCGCTCGTCACACTCGCGCCCGGACGCGTCGTCCGCGCCGGGCTGAGCTGGCGCAAGTAGCCCCGCCTCAGCCCCGCCTAGGGGCCTGGGCCGGGGCCGGCGCCCCGCCGCCGCCGCCGCCGGCGGCGACGCCGCCGACCCGTCGGCATCGCAGCCCCGTCGGCCCCTTCGGCCGGTTCCGCCGGCGCGCCCGCCGCAGCCTGCCCTCGTCCCCCGTGGTGGTGCGGCGGCCGATGGCGCGCGCCCACGAGCTTCCAGCGCTCCACCACGTCGGGCGCGTCGCCCGCGACGTCCAGCCACGTCACCGCGTCGGCAAAGGACGGACGGTGCGGCAGGCTGCGAACGACGCGAGGCGGCAGGTTCGGATCGACGAGCCGCGGCAGCATCTGCTGGAGCTGTTGCAACCGGTCGACGTCCTTCCGCGAGATCGGCAGCATGCCGAACGCCACGCGGCCGTCGGGCCTGTCGGCCCCGGCGTCCGGCGGCCGGCGGTTCAGAACCCCCAGCGGGACGAGGAGCGCCCCGACCAGCACGACGCTCGTGAGTTCGGGCGGTGCGGTCGGGAAGCGCCGCCGGTATCGGTCGAGCCGCGCGAGCGAATCCCAGACCGCCTCGGAGCCCGATCGAAGGTCCGGCGTGACGAGTTCGAGGAGGCGGACGCGTTCGAGCGCCCGGAACGACGCCTCCGCGTAGCCGGACCGCAGAATCTTGAAGTACTCCTCCATCAGGCGCGCCGGCGACGCCTTCAGGATTTCCGTGCGGTGGATCGCGATGGCCTCGATGACGCGCTCGTCGAGGTCGAATCCCAGGCGCGCGCCGAGGACGGCGGCGCGCAGCATGCGAACGGGATCCTCGACGAATCTGACTCTCGGATCGCCAATCGATCGGATCACCCGCCGCTCGAGATCGCCCAGGCCGCCCACGTAGTCGATCACGGACAGCGTCGCGACGTCATAGAAGAGCCCATTGATCGTGAAATCCCGGCGGAACGCGTCTTCCTCGGGCGTGCCGAACGTGTTGTCGCGATGGATGATGGCCGGAGGCGCCCCGGGCGGGCCGGCCGAAGCGACGACGGTGACGGCGCCGGCGGCGTCGACGGGCGCCGCTTCGGGCGTGACTTTCCTGAACGTCGCGACCTCGATGGTCTTCGGGCCGAACTTGATGTGCGCCAGCCGGAACCGGCGGCCGATGATCCAGCAGTTCCGGAACAGGCGCTTGATCTGGTAGGGGTGCGCGTCGGTCCCGATGTCGAAGTCCTTCGGATGACGGCCGAGCATCAGGTCGCGGACGCTCCCGCCCACGAGGTACGCGGCATGGCGGTGCTGCTGCAGGCGGTAGAGCACGCGCAACGCGTCGGGATCGATACTCCGGCGCGAGATCGGGTGACCGGCGCGCGGAACGACGACGGGATCGGACACCGGCCCCGATTATAAGGGCCGGTCGGGACGTCCCGCGATCCTGAGGTCCTGTGTCTTGCGCTCGCCTTCGGCCAGCGTGAACGCCCACGACGCCGGCACGAGCTGCTCCAGAAACGCCGGGTCGTTGGCCTCGCCGGTCGCGATGTCCACGACGGCGGCGATGCGGTACTCGCCCGCCGGCAGGTTGGCCACGCTGAACCGGCCGTCGTTGCCGGGTCGGGTCGTGCGAATGCGACGCGACTGCGGCACCCAGAAGCGCTTGTCGGCGGCAAAGACGATGATCGTGTAGTCGGGCGCCGGACGCCCGGACGGATCCTGCAGCGTGCCGCCGACCTGCTGGCTGGCGTCGGTGAACGTCAGCACGCCGCCCGAGACCTCGCCGCCAGGCGCGATCTCGAGGCCGAAATCGAGCGAATCCCGGCCGTTGAAGACGGCGGACTGCAGCGTCCAGCCAATCCCTGGCCCCGCTCCAACCGTTGCGGGCACGAACGCGTTGACCAGGTAGCGTCCCGGCGTGACGCCGCTGATCGTGAAGCGTCCGGCCGGGTCCACCTGCGTCGTCGGGAGACCCGCCATCAGGTTGACGCCGCCTGGCGTGGGTGCCGGCGTCAGCGACACGCGGACGCGCGCGAGGTCCGCCGGCGGCGTCGCACGCGTGCCCTTGAACTCGAGTCGTCCCGTGACCGTCAAGCCTGGCTGCAGCGTCAGCATGACGTTCGATACGGGCGCGCCGTCCACCGTCACATCGGCGGCCGCCCAGTACTGCGATCCGGCGCCGGACATGCCCCCGGCGACCACCTGGCCGCCGCCGGCTACAACGAACTCAAACGTTTCGCGCGCGACGGGCGCCGCCCCGCGCCCGCCGGCCGAGGCGGACGCCCGCGCGTTGATCGTGTACTGACCGGGCGGGACCGCCGCGTAGCTGAACCGGCCGTCGGGCCCGGGCGTCACCCGGTTGAGGAACCCCGCGCCCAGGATGCCGGGCGCCGCCTGCGGCCCCGCCTGGATCATCGTGAGCGTCACGCTCTGCGGCGGCATTCCCGCCGGCGTCAGCACCATGCCCTCGATCTTCGCCGTGCGCACGAGCTGCAGCGAGAAATCGACGCCACCGCGCTCCTCGCCCGGTGCAAGCGCGATGGTGGCCGCCCCGGCGACGGACGTCGTGCCGGGGAAGTACACGGGAGAAAAGCCCACGGTGACCGGCTCCCGGGGCGGAGGCAGCGGCTGGCCTGGCGGCGGGGCCGGCGTCGGCGGCCGCTGCAGCGCCGCCAGGGCCGCCCGGATTTCCGCGTCGGTTGACGCCCGAATCTCGCCGACGTTCGAGTTGCGCGGCAGGGTCGACAGCAGGTACTCGCCGGCCGGCAGCCCGTACAGCCGGTACATGCCCCGATCGTCGGTCGTCTCTCCGAGCGCGCCCCCGCCGATCGCGGGCGTCAGCACGCGCTCGCCAAGCTGCATCCGGTACTGGAGCAGGCGAACCTGAACCCCTGCGGCTGGCAGGCCGGTCTCGTCGAGGATCGTGCCGAAGATCACCCCGCCCCGGGGCAGCCGCATGACGAGATCCGCGAGCTTCTGACCCTCGGCCAGGTTGATGGGCGTCCCCGGCCGGTCGTGACGCTTGGCGCCGTACGCCATGCGCACGTACCCGCCCTTGGACGCGCTCAGGGAGTAGCGGCCGGCCGGAAGCGCCGGCAGCGTGAACCGGCCCGACCCGTCCGTATAGGTCGTCTTCACGACGGGGTCGTCCGTGCTCGTGATCGTTACTTGCGCCCGGCGGAGCGGCTGCGGCGTGGCCTCGTCCGTCATCACGACGCCCGACACGACGCCCGTGCCCACGGGCGTGACGCGCGGGTCGCGCTGCTGGTGGTCGATGCTGTGCTCGACCTGGCCCGCTCCAAGCGGCGCCACGCCGAGCGCGAGAGTGAGGGACAGCAGGGGAGCGATGCGCGTCATCGCGCCACCCGCAGGCTTTGAGTGGCCTTCTGCCCGTCGCTCAGGCGGACGCGCACCGCCTGGTTGGTGAGCGCAGCCAGAAAGTCCGGGCTCTGCCAGTCAACCGCCATCTTGTCGGCCACAGCGACGACGTAGTACTCGCCGGCCGGCAGATTGCCAATGGAATACGCGCCGGTGCGATCGGCGCGGACGCTCCGAAGCCGCCGGGACGTCGAGCCGTAGCCCACCCAGGCGCTCTGGTCGGTGGGAAACACGAGGACCGTGGCGCCTTCCGGCGATCCGCCGTCCATCGAAACCTGTCCAGACAGCTCCGTGGGCCGGTCGGCAAAGACGAGCACGACGCCGTTGACGTCGCCGGACTCGATGTCGAGCGGCGTGTCCGTCACGTCGCGGCCGCCAAGCGTCGCGCCGCGGAACACCCAGCCCTGCGGCGCGCCGGACACGCGCACGAAATACCGGCCCGGCGGGACGCCCATCGTCGCGAACTGACCGGAGGGCTCGATGCGCCCGCGCGCCGATCCCACGCCGGGCCGGACGTCGGCGGGCTCGAGCGAGACGCCGATGTTCGGCAGGCGATCCGGCTCCGGCTTCGCGACCGCGCCGTCGAATTCGACCATGCCGGTGACGCGAATGCCCGGGCGCAACGCGACGGTGAGGTCGGCGATGTCGGCACCCACGGCAATCGGCAGCTCCGCCCAGAGCGTCGGTTCGGTCGGGAGCGGCGGCGATCCCGCCATCGTGACCATGCGGTTGGCGATCACCGCGCCGCCCTGCTGAACCATCACCACGTCGCCGGGGCCGCTGAAGGCGACGCGCGGCGTCCGCGTGGCGCGCAGCATGTATTGGCCTGGCGGCACGGCGGCAAAGGCAAACGTCCCGGCGCCGGTCGTAAACGCGGTCTTGGTGTCGAAGGCCGACGCCAGCGTCTCGGCCTCGGCCGGCACGAGCGTCAGGGCCAGGTTGGGCACGGGGCCGTTGGGGCCGAGCACGGCGCCCGCGAGCGTGTGGGCCCGGACGGGCTTGCGCTGAAAGTCGACGCCCGCTCGTTCCTCGCCGGACCCCAGCCTGACGATCGTGGCCCGGGCCGCCGAGTTCGCCGTCGGATAGAAGATCGTCGGATACGTCAGGGGCCGGCCGTTTTCGTCAAGGCCGGCGTCGGCACCTTCGGGGCCTTCAAGAAAGATCGCACTCTCGGCGCCGCCGCCCGCGCCGACGACGCGGACCGACGTCGCCGCGACCGAAACGACGCGGTCGAGCTCGGCGCCGATCAGGCCGTCAATGGCCAAGTTGGCGCTCTGGCCCATCGGCAGGGCGACCACGTAGTCGCCCGGCTCGAGCGTGCCGATGCGATAGATGCCGCGGTCGTCGGTCGAATCCTGCGAGCCCGGCATGAACTTCCACTGGCCGCCGACGATCTGGCGCCGGAGCACACGCACCACCGCGCCGACGGCGGGCTCGCCGTGTTCGTCTCGCACCACGCCCGTGATGGCGGCAAAGCGCCAGAGCGCCAGGGCGACGCCCGAGGCCCGCTCGCCGTCGCCCAGCTCGAACGCCAGCGTCGGCCCGGACGGCCGCATGCGGCCGTAGGCGCCCTCGACATAGCCGGGCTTGGTGACGCTCAGGTTGAATCGACCTTTCGGGAGGTCGCGGAAGACGAAGCGGCCCTGGCCGTCGGCCAGCGCGCGAATCGGCCGCGCGTTCGGCAGGCCGAGCGTGACCAGCGCGCCGGGCACGGGTCGATTGGTGCCGGCGTCCACGGCCTGTCCGAGAATGAGACCGGTGCCCTGCGGAATGGGCTCGAGGCCCCCGCCCGGGCCGGGGCCGCCGAGCGGGTTCGTCGTCATCACCTCGCGCGTGATGCGGACTTCCTGGCTGCCTGCCACAGCCGACGAGGCGGCGACGAGCGCCGCCAGCATTCCAGCCGCCCACCGAGTGATCTTGAAAGCCATGGCTCTCCTGCCTGCCGTCGGTCTTTCGTCCGATCCGGCCGCGGTCCGTAGGTCAGGCCGGGGCGCGAGACGCGCCAGCCCACTACCAGCATGCCCGGTTAGACGCCGGAGAGGGAAGCGGGAATTGTTAAACGTTTGTAAGACCCTCGGATGGGCGCCAAGCCGCAGACTTTGTCCTTGACATAGCCGCGACGACGATGGGAGCGTCGTCGTCCAGGGTCAGAAAGGCAGGCGTAAGGTGGCAACGTATGCGGCTGCGCGACAGCGCGGGGCGCGGCGCGTGACAGCGCGCGGAGAAAGGGGCCAGTTGATGACAACCGTCGAGTACTTGTCGAGACCCGAGACCGTCCTGCCACAGGAGCTGGCCTTCGGCGTCCTGCACGTGCGCGAGTCGCCTTCGCCCATGCACCAGCGCACCGTCGCGCAGCTCTTTCTGGCGCTGCACGCGCACCTTCAGGCGCGCGGGACGGGCGAGGTCTGGCTTGCGCCTCTTGACGTGATCCTCGACGAACCCCGCGGGCTCGTGGTGCAGCCCGACCTGTTCGTCGTCGTTGGCGGAACCACGTGTGTGGTCGGCGACCGGGTTTGGGGTCCGCCGGACCTGACGATTGAAGTACTCTCGCCGATGTCGCGCGTGGGTGACATCCAGGCGCGGATCCAGTGGTTCGCGACGTATGGCGTGCGGGAGTGCTGGCTCGTGCACCAGATCGAGCGGGCGATCGAAGTGATCGAGTTTGGCGGCGGTGTCATCCGGGATCGCCGCTGGCATCCGCGCGCGATGCCCGTGCGGTCGAGCGTGCTGCCGAACTTCCGCGGGAGCCTGGACTCGATGGACGCCTGACCGCGGCCGCTACGGCTTGGCGTCCTTCCAGTTCCGGCCAATCCCCACGTCCACGGTCAGCGGCACGTCGAGCGGGAACGCGCGCTCCATGACGTCGCGCACGAGGTCGGCCACGGCGCCCGCCTCGCCCTCCGGCGCTTCGAACAGCAGCTCGTCGTGCACGGTGAGGATCATGCGCGCGGCCAGAGGCCGGGCGGCGTTCCGCGCGGCGAGCGCCGCGTGGACGTCGATCATCGCTTTTTTCAGGACGTCGGCCGCCGTGCCCTGAATCGGCATATTCACGGCTTCGCGCTCGGCCGCCATCCGAATCATGCCGTTCGTGCTCGTGAGTTCCGGCACGAGCCGGCGGCGGCCCGTGATGGTCCGGACGACGCCGGTGACGCGGGCGTCGGCCAGCGTCCGGTCGATGAACGCCCTCACGGCCGGGAAGCCCGCGAAGTAGGCGTCGATGAACGTCTGGGCCGCCTGCTGCGGCACGCCGATGTCGCGCGCCAGTGTGAAGGCGGTCTTGCCGTAGAGCAGCGCGTAGTTCACGATCTTCGCGCGCCGGCGCAGCTCGTGCCGGTCGAGGCCGCTCTCCCGTCCGAACACGCGCTCGGCCGTCCGGTCGTGGATGTCCACACCGTTCCGGAACGCCTCGACGAGCGCATCGTCCTTGGACAGGTGCGCGAGCACCCGCAGCTCGATCTGCGAGTAGTCGGCGGAGACGAGGACGAAACCGGGCTCGGCGGCGAACGCCGCCCGGATTTCGCGGCCGAGCGGCGTGCGGATGGGGATGTTCTGCAGGTTCGGATCGCTGCTCGACAGCCGGCCCGTGGCCGCGACGGCCTGGTTGAACGTGGTGTGGACGCGGCCGGTCGCGGGGTTGACGAGCGACGGCAGCGCGTCGACGTAGGTGCCTTTGAGCTTCTGCACGCTGCGCCACCTGAGCACGAGGCCCGGCAGCTCGTGCTCGGCCGAGAGGTCCTCCAGCACGTCCTGGGCGGTCGAGACCGCGCGCGTCTTGCCCGTCTTGCGCGTCGACTGCAGGTTGAGCTTCGTGAACAGCACGTCGCCGAGCTGCTTCGGGGAGTTGATGTTGAACTCGCCGCCGGCCTGGGCGTAGATGCGGGCGCTCAGTTCGTCGAGCTCCGCCTGCATGCTCCTGGCGAGCGCGGCCAGCGCGTCCGTGTCGACGCGCACGCCGGCCCGCTCGAGGTCGGCGAGCACCGGGATCAAGGGCCGCTCGAGGTCGCGGTACACGCCGGCGAGACCCTCGCGCTCGAGGTCTCGATCGAGGCCAGGCGCCAGGCCGAGCGGGAGGTCGGCCCGCTCGCAGGCAAACGTCGAGAGCGCGGCGGCCGGCACGGCATCGAGCGCGACGGCCTTGGCGCCCTTGCCGCGAATCTCTTCCGCGGACGCCGGCCGGTAGCCCGCGCGCTCCAGCGCCAGGCCTTCGAGCGAGTGATCGGACCGCGTGGCGTCGATGAGGTAGCTGGCAACGGTCGTGTCGAAGTCGGCGCCGCCAAGCTCGACGCCTTCACGCGTTGCGGCAATCGCGGCCAGTTTCAGATCGTGGCCCACCTTGGCCACGGCCGGATTCGCGAGCACCGGACCGATCCGTGCGAACACGTCGGCAGCGGGGAGGTTCGGCGTGTCGGCCAGGCCGGCATGCCGCAGCGGGACGTAGCGGGCGGTACCCGGTGCGGCGGCGAACGCCCACCCGACGATGGGCGCCCGCACGGCGGAGGAGCCGTCAACGATGGCCGCGACGCCGATCCGATCGGCCGCCGCGAGCGCGGCGGCCAGCGCGTCGAGGTCGGCCGTCGAGGCGGCGACGGCGTAGTCGCGCGGGGCCGAGGCGGCGGTGGGCGCAAACTCGGCGACCAGCGTCCGGAATCCGAGCGACGCGAACAGCGCGTACGCCCGCTCGCGCGACGGCCCGCGGTACCGCAACGCGTCCGGATCCAGCGTCACCGGCACGTCCGTGCGGATGCGCGCCAGCTCGCGGCTCGATCGCGCCTGGCCGGCGTGGGCGACGAGCGCCTCCCGGTACCGCTTCTGCGCGATCGCCGGGGCGGCCTCGAGCAGGGCGTCGAGCGTGCCGTGGGTCGCAATCAGATCGCGCGCGCCCTTCTCGCCGATGCCCGGCACGCCCTTGATGTTGTCCACGCTGTCGCCCATGAGGGCCAGCACGTCCACGACCTGGTCGGGCCGCACGCCGAAGCGCGCCTTCACGCCCTCGGCGTCGTACCACGTGCCGTCGTCCTTCGGGTTGAACACGCGGACGCCGTCGCCGACGAGCTGGAAGAAGTCCTTGTCGCCCGTGACAAGCGCCACGTCGAAGCCACGCGCCCGCGCCTGGGAGGCGAGCGTGCCGATGACGTCGTCGGCCTCGAACCGCTCGAAGGTGAGGACGGGCACGCCCATGGCCTCGCACGCTTCGCGGACGAGCGGCGTCTGCTCGGCCAGGTCCGACGGCATCGGCGCGCGGTTGGCCTTGTAGTCGGCGGCGATCGCGTCCCGGAACGTCGGGCCGGCCAGATCGAAGGAGGCCGCGATGTACTCCGGTCGGTGTTCGGCCAGGAGCTTGCGCAGCATCGTCGTGAAGCCGTAGACGGCGTTGGTCGAGCGGCCGTCCGGGCCGGTCAGGCCGCGGATGGCGTGATACGCGCGATACATCTGCGAGGAGCCGTCAATCAGGAAGAGCGTGGGCATCGGCGACGCGACCAGTATCCAACAGTCATGGCCGTCGCGCGTGTTCGGGAGCGAGATGACTGGGGCCGACGGCGGGTGTAGACTTCCGCGCGTGCGCACGGTCCTCTGGCTTGGCCTGGCCGTGCTTGTGCAGGACGCGTCGCCGCCGCGTGCCGTCCAGGAGGCGCTGCTCGCGCGCCTTGCGGTCGATCTGGCCGGCGAGCGCGGCGTCGTTCCGATCTCGCTCGATGCCGACGGCAGCGGGCGCCACGGCGCGATCTTCGACCGGTTTGCCCTCGGGCACCTCTCGGCGCGCGCCGCGCGGCAAAGAGGCGAGGCGCTCGACCCGCTCGCGCCGCCTCCGTTGCTTCTTGCCGGAACGCTCATCGTGCTCGCGCATCCCCTCGAGTGCGACGGCCGTACCGTGCGCCCGACCGACGTCGCCATCGAGGACGGCGGCCGGGCGGTGCGGAAGACGGGGGCGCGATCGGGCGCGGCGATCGAGGCGTGGCTCCCGGGCGTCACGGCGCCGGCCGGCTCGCTCGCCGTCCAGTTCGACGAGTCCGAGCTGCGGCCGGGAGAAGTCGTCCATGTCGCGTACGCCGAGCCCGCCTGCCCGCCATCGTCGAATCGAGCGTCGTTCCCGGTCGTGATGACCGAAGCCCGCGCGACCGCGCGCCCCGTTGTGGAACTCGCGCGAGGCCAGCCGCGCCCGGACGGTCCCGTGACGCTCACGCTTGGCGGTGTCGTCGATCTCGACGGCCGGCTTCGCTACCTCTCGAGTCATGACGCCGACGCGGCACCGATCGTGTCCGCCGCGCGCGCCGCCGCCGGGAAGCTGCGGCTCGAGCCGGCTCGCATCAACCGCACGCCGGTCCCCTGGACGGGCGGCGTCATTGTCACCTTCAGCGTCGTGGCCGCGGAGGACGCGCCCGCAAGCGCCGCCGGGCCGGTGATCGAGTCCGCCGACGTGCCCGGTCTCAGCGCGGCGACGAGCAGGTGCGACGTGAGCCGGACCGCCACGTACGGCATCTCGGCCTTCAACCCCGTCCGCGTCGGGGGCGGACCGGAAGGGCGCGCGCGCGCGCTGCGGTACCTGGCGGCGCTGCGCGGCCCGGCCGGCCAGGGCCTGCGCTACCAGAGCGCGGGCCAGGCGATGGCCGGACGGAGCATGGTCATGCTCGAACGCTTCGACGTCACCTACCGGGGCCTCGCGCAGCCGGTTCGTCTGTACTTCGACGGCTCACGCGAAGAGCGACTCCTTGCGCCGCAGGGGTTCACCTGTGCGGCGCCGATCGCGATGATGCCCCACGCGGGATGAGCTGGCGCGCCGGCGCCGGACCTGGTCGTTGGCGATTCCCGCGGACATTTCTGACGCTGCTTCGGAATCCCATATCATGGCCTGTCGTGCCTGTGCGTGTGTCCGCTGTGGCGGCGGCCCTCGTCGCCCTGGCCGCGGCCGCCTGCGGCAGCCCGCTCGGTTCCAAGTACGAGTACCAGGAACAGCTGTACTTGCGCGTTGACGGCAAGGCGACCGTCGTCATCGACGCGTCCATCCCGGCACTGGTCGCGCTGCGCGGCGTGACGCTCGATCCGGACGCGCCGGCCAGTACGGACCGGGCGGCCCTGCGACGGATGTTCGAGGCGGCGGGGTGTCACGTCGACAATGTGGGCCAGCCCTGGCGGCGGAACGGCCGGCGCTTCATCCAGGTGCGCCTGTCCACGCGGGACGTGCGCGGGCTGTCCGAGTGCGGCCTGCTCGCCTGGTCCGCCTACGCGCTCGATACGGTGGACGACGACAACCTGCGCTTCCGACAGACGGTCGGCAAGCCGGCAGCCGCGGCACCCGGCAAGGTCAAGTGGACCGGCAGCGAAGTGGTCGCGTTCAGGGTGCACGTGCCGAGCCGGATTCGCGAGCACAACGTGCGGCGGCTGGACGCGGACCGGCCCGGCGACATCGAGCGCGGCAACATCCTGACGTGGCAGCAGCGGCTGGCCGATCGCCTCGCGGGGAAGCCCGTCGTGATGGACGTCCGCATGGACGCCGACTCGATCCTCTTCACGACGCTGTGGCTCTTCGGGGGCGCGTTCGTCGCCGCGGTCAGCGCCCTGGCGGGTGTCGTCTGGCTGGTCGTGCGCCGGGGTCGGAAGCAGGCGGCCGCCCGGCAATCCTGATGTCCTGAACCTTCCGCTCGCCCGGTGCGATCGTCAGCCGCATGGCCGCCGGCGCCAGCCGATCGAGAAACGCCGGGTCCCCCGCGTCCCGCGGCTCGATGTCCGTCACGGCGCCGAGGTAGTAGTCGCCGGGCGCGACGTTCAGAAAACGAAACGTGCCGTCCGGCGCGGGCCGGACCGGCGGGCGGACGCGCCGGGAGCCGGGCGACCAGAGGGCGGGGTCGGTCGGGAAGAGGAGAATCATGAGATCGACAACGGGCCGGTCCGACGCATCGAGGAGCCGTCCCGAAAGCTCCGCCGTCCGATTCGTGTAGGTCACCACCATGTCCGAGACCGGCTGCCCGGGCCGGAGATCGAGCGGGTAGTCCATGAGATCGCGGCCGCCCGACATGATCGACGTGAGCGACCACGTGCCGACCGGCGCGCTGCCGGGAATCGACAGCGCGGATGCCGTGACGGAGTACTGGCCGGGCACGAGATTCGCGATTGCGAATCGGCCCTCGGCATCGATCGGCACGGGCGGCGCGTGCGGCGCCAGCATGGAGGTGCCGACGCCGGTCGCCAGGATGCGCAGGCTCCTCACGTCGAAGAGCGCGTCGGCCGTCGTGCCCTCGAAGACGACGCGTCCGGAAATCGTGAGGGCCTGGTGCAGCACGAGCGCCACGCCGTAAAGGTCCTCCCCGCGAACCTCGACGTCCTGCTGCGCCCAGAGCGTGGGGAAAGCAGTTCCTGCCGGCGGCGCCGGGCCGCTTCGATCGACCGAGCGCGCCATGAGCGTGTACCGGCCTGGCGCCAGTCCGGACACGGCAAACCGGCCGTTCGATCCGACGGCCGTCCCGCCCATCTGCGACACCGGGCTCTGGATCTGCGTGCGGGACACGAACTGCATCTGCACCGACGAAGCGGGCTGGCCGTCGGGCAGCGTGACGGTGCCCTCGACTCTGGCCGTCGGCACGAGCCGCATGGTGATGTCGAGGCCCGCGGTTTCCTGACCGGCCGTCACCGTGACGAGCGGCGCCTCGGCCGGCTCCATCGCGGCCGGGTAGAACACGGGCGCGTAGCCCACCGCCTTCGCGGGATTCTGCGCGGCGCGCAGATCTTCGCCGGCAAGGCCGGCGACGGGCTGCACGCCGATAAGGTACCGGCCCGGCTGCAAGCCGTAGATGCGATAGACGCCCCGGTCGTCCGTGCTGGCCGCGCCCTGCGTAGGCGCCGGCACGAACCGGCGCTCCATGCCCGAGTCCATTGGCTGAAGCACCTGGACGCGCGCCGCGGGCACGGGCGTCCCGAAGTCGTCCCGGACGGTTCCAGAGAGCACGCCTCCCCGCACGAGCCGGAGCGTGATGCCCGCCCGCGTCTGTCCCGCCGACACCGTGACGGGCAAACCCGGCGGCAGGACGCCCTGTCCGGTGCCGTAGTAGGCCGTGAGGTAGGCCGGCTTCGAGACCGTCACCGTGTAGCGGCCTGGCGGTACTCCTGACACGAGGAACCGGCCCGAGGCGTCGCTCATGCCCGCGTAGTCGTGACGCCCGTCGAGGTGCCGCAGCGACACCCGCGCGCGCCCGATCGGGCGACTCGACGCGTCGTTCGACAGGACCACCCCCGCAACCGCGCCCCCCGCGTCCGGGGGCGCCGGCGGGAGGCGCGCGTCACGAACCTGCTCGTCGACAAACGGCCCGCCCTGACGATCGATGCCATCCGCCGCCACGTCGTGCCGGTCGTCACCCGGGCGATCAACGTGCTCGATCCTGACCGTCGCGCGCGTGAGCGCGAGCGTCAGGCGCTGTCCCTCGCCGACCGTGACGCGCGTCGCGTGGCGCGCCAGCGTCTCGAGAAACGCCGGATCCAGCCATTCGTCCGTCAGTTCCTGGCTGACCGCCGCCACGTGATAGTCGCCCGGAGGAAGGGCCACGGGCCCGAACGTGCCCTTGGGCGAGGTCGGCACGAACTTCAGCCGGCGCGGGTTGAGACCGTAGTCCTGCCAGAACCGCGCATCGGTCGGGAACATCGCCACCATCGCCGCCCCGTCGGCATCGCCCTGCGCGTTGCGCACGGTGCCGCCGACGGTCGAGACGCGATCCGTCAGCGCAATGACGACGTCCGACAGGTCGCGGTCGAGAAGATCGAACGACGTGTCCGAGATGTCTCCGCCGCTTGCCACAACGGACTTCAACGTCCAGCCCGCCGGCACGCCGTTCACCGTGATCGCGTATCGACCCGGTGGCAAGCCCGTGGTCACGAACCGGTTGTCCGGCGTTTGGGAGGAAAAGGGCGCCCCCGTTCGAATGGCGGCGTCGAGTGACTCCACCTGCCCCGACACCCGGAGCGGACGGTCGGGTGCGGGCAGCGAACCCTCGTACTCCACCCTTCCGGCGATCGTCAGCCCTTTCTGAACCACGACCGAGAGATCGCGAACGTCCGCGTCGCCCACCGAGATCGGAAGAGCGGCCCAGTAGGTGATGGTTGCGACAGCCGCCGGCGGCGCAGGCTCGCCCCGGCCGCCCGTCACCACCACGGGCGGCATGGCCCGAACGGTCCGTGACGTCTGCAACACGTAGCCGCCGGCCGGCACGCCCAGAAACATGAACGACCCATCGCCATCCGTCGTCGCGATGGCGACATCCGGTTCGGCCGACGCACGGCCCGTTTCCGACGGGCCCAGCCGCAGGACGTACTCGCCAGCCGTGCCGTCGGGGACGATGAGGCGCCCGGACACGCTCGCGGCGGGAGTGGCGGGCAGCACGATGTCCACGCCCAGCCGTTCCTCCCCGGACGCCAGGTTGATCGGGGTGGCCTGGCCCGCCGTGCGGGCCGCGGGGAAATAGATCGACGGATAAGCGATCAGTCGGCCAGTGGGGTCCCAAGTCGGCCCCATGCCGCCCGGAGACCCGAGCAGCACGAACCGGCGGTCTGGAGAGACGAACGTCCCGACCGGTCCCGTTGATCGGCTGGCCGGGGCGCTCGTGTAGGTCGTGCCGACCGCAACGACGTACTCGCCCGGCGTCAGGCTGCCGATGCGGTACATGCCGCGATCGTCCGTCATGGTGATCGTGCTACGCGGGCCGAGCACGCGCCGGCCGCCGATGAGCATGCGACGGACGGCGCGCACGTTCACGCCGACGAAGGGCTCGCCGGTGTCGTCCACGACGGTGCCGGCGATGGTCGCGTGACGGAACAGCCGGATCGTGATGTCATCGCGTCGCTCGCCCTCTTCCAGCGCGATCATCTGTGCCGTGCCCTCTGCCCGGCGCATCCCGTACGCGCCTGGCAGGTAGCCGGGCTTCTGGACGCTGATGCCGTAGGTGGTGCCGCGCGGCAGGGTGGAGAACGCGAACTGCCCGTTCGAGCCGGTGATGAGGCGCGTCGGCCGGACGGGATCGGCGAATCCCTCGCCGCCGGGCCGGATCGGCGGAGACGGCGGGCGCGGCGCGCCCATGAGCGACACGATCGCGCCGCCGACGGGCTGGCCCGTGCCGGCGTCCACGACGCGGCCGGAAATGACCCCGGAGGGCGGTCCGGCCGGCGCCGGCGGTCCGCCGGGCGGGCGCTGCTGGCCAGGAGCGGCCGCCTGCAGCGCACCAGCAGCCACGGCGGCGGCTGCCACCAGAACGAGAGACAGGCGGGAGTCGGACCTGGCGGTCAATCCTCGAAGGCCGTGCGCCGACGGCCGAAGCTCGCCTCGTTAGACACCGCCCGCGACCCGAAGGTCCTGAACTTTCTTTTCGCCGTCACCCACCTGGACCGGCACGGAGGCGCCGAGGAGCTGAGACAGGAAATCGGGGTCGAACCACTCGCCGGGCTCGACGTCGGTGACGGCGGTCAGCCGGTAGTCGCCGGCCGGCAGGTTCGAGAACGTGAACCGGCCGTCGGTGCCCGGCCGCGACGACCGGATGCGACGCGCCTGCGGCACCCAGTATCGCCGGTCGGACGGGAACACGATGATTGTGTAGTCGGCCGTCGGCCGACCCGTCGTGTCCTGGATCGTGCCCGAGATCTCCTGCGTGCGATCCGCAAACGTCAGCGTCGCGACGATGTTCTGATTCGGCTCGACGACGAAGCCGAAGTCGAGCGCGTCGCCGGTCGAGGTCAGCGCGGTTCGCAGCACCCATTGCGGCGCGGCCTGGCCGGCGCCACCGGCGCCGCCCGCCCGACCGCCCGCGGCCGGCGCGCCGGCCAGCCCGGCGCCGCCGCCGCGGCCGGCCCCGGACGGGACGTTGGCGCTCAGGGAGTACTTGCCCGGCGCGACGCCTTTGATCGTGAACTGCCCGGTCGCATCGACCACGGCCGGCGGAATCGGCCCGTCCACGCCGGGTTGCTGCCCGCGCGGCGATACCGTCACGCGGATCTGCGTGAGATCCGCCGGTGGCGGCAGGATCGAGCCATCGAACAACACACGGCCGGTGATGGTCATGCCCGGCTGCAGCGTCAGCATGAGGTCGCCGATGTTCTGGCCGCCGACCGCGAGATCTGCCGTGGCCCAGTACACCTGTGTGATCTGTGCCGGTCCGCCGCGTCCGCCCGGTCCGCCGCCGCGTTGCGCGGGATCGAGACCTCCGCGACCAGCCGGCGCCGCGGCTGTCTGATCGCGCACCGTCGCCCGCGCCGTGATCCGGTACTGGCCGGGATTCACATTCGAAAACTGGAACCGGCCGGCTTGATTAACACGCGTCGAGCTCGTGCCCAGGCCCGGCACGTTGACAGGACCGCCGCCCTGGTCGATCGCGACGAGCGTGACCTGCGTGCCCTGCGGCAACACGCCGTCGGCGCCCTGCACCGATCCCTCGACGCGGGCGGTGGGCACGAGCTGCAGCTGGAAGTCGATGCCCGCCCGTTCCTCGCCGACGGCAAGGGCCACGCCTGCGGCCGTGCTGGGCGTCGTGGTGCCCGGATAGAAGACGGGCGCGTAGGCCGTCGGCTGTTCGCCCTGCTGCAGTTGCTGCTGCAGCTCGGCGGCCCGATCGATCAGCGCCTGGCCGCGCCCGCCGCCGCCGAGGAGAAACTGAAGATCCGCGCCCCCGAGCGCGGCGCCGCGGCCCGCGCGACCGCCGCCGGCCGCGCCGCCCCCGGCCCCGCCGCCGGCGACTCCTGCCCCGCCCCCGGCCGCGCCCGCCCCGCCGCGGCCGGCCAAGGCCTGAAACTGCTGGGTCAGCGCTTCGAGCTCGGCCCGGAGCGCCTGCTGCATGTCTCCAGCGCCGGTGTTGCGCGGCACGGCGTTGACGATGTACTCGCCCGGCTGCAGGCCGTAGATGCGATAGATGCCCCGATCGTCGGTCTGATCCTGGCCGGCCTGCTGATACGTCTTCTCGCCGGTCTGCATCACGGCGCGCATCGCGCGCACCTGCGTGCCGGGCGACGGCTCGCCGTGTTCGTCAATCACGACCCCGGTGATGACCGCGCCTCGCGGCAAGGAGATGTTGGCCTTTTCCAGCTTCTGGCCGTCGACGAGCTGGATGGGCGTGCCGGGACGTCCGGGACGCTTGGCCCCGAAGGTGATGTTCACGTAACCGGGCTTCGACGCCTGCAGCGAGTAGCGGCCCGCCGGCAACGCCGAGAACGAGAACTTGCCGTCGTCGTCGGTCAGCACCGAGCGCGCGCCGCGCAGCTCCGGCGCCGACAGGTTCACGCGCGCCCGACGGACCGGCGCGCCCGAGCCTTCCGTGACCACCAAGCCGGCGATGATGCCCGTGCCCGTCACCGGCTGCTGCGGCTGTGCGTCACGCGCCGGCTGCTGTCCGCCGCGCCCGGCCCCCTGGCCTCCGCCGCCGCGTCCCTGGACCTGCCCGGCGCCCTGCGTCGGCGGCGGCTGTGTCGTTTGTGCGGCCAGCGACAGCGTCATCGCGGCGGCCAGCGCGGGAACAAGCACTCGAGCATTCATGGGATCACACATCCTCTTAGTTGGTCGGCGGCCGGACGGCCTGCGTCCCGCGGTACAGGTTACGCCCAGTGGCGGTCGGGTGTTTAGACCGGGGCGGGCTATGAAAGATACGGAGGCCGCCCGGCAGCTGGAGTCGCAGCTCCTTCGACGCGCCGTCCGGCAATGAAAACGCCTGGGCCGACGATCGCAGCGACTCGAGAAGCGCGGCGTTCGGTACGGGCGCGGCCGAGGTTTGCGCGACCGCCAGATAGTCCCCCTCGGGAAGCCCGGCGACGGCGAACGCGCCCTCCCGATCGACCGTGGCCACGCGGACTCTGCGCCAGGGCGGCCGCCAGTAGCGCGGGTCGGCCGAGTAGACGATGACGGCCGCGTCGGTGACCGGCCGCCCCTCGGCATTCTCGACGCGGCCCGTGACCGACGTCGTGAGATACGTCATCGTGATGACGAGGCCGAACACGTTCTGGCCGCGCTCGACCGCGATGGGCGCGTCGAAGAGATCGAGCGGCGCGAGACGCGCGCCGGCGCCAGGCGGGCCCGAGTACATCGCTGACTTGATGTGCCAGCCCCAGGGCTCGGCGCCAGACACGCCGAGCTGGTACTCGCCCGGCATGAGACCGGTCAGACCGAACTTGCCGTCGGGAAGCACGCTCGCAAAGACATGCGGCAGGAGTGCGGCCAGGCCCGGTCGGCCGCCAACCGGCGTGGCGTTTACGGTGAGGAACACGCGCGTGCCATAGAGCAGCGCGAGGTGTCCGGCAAAGTCGATCTCGCCGGCAACGGCCATCGTCTGCTGGAGAGGAATGACGAGGCGCCTGACGGGCTCGCCGACGAGCGTAACGGGCTGGATCGCCCAGTTCAGCGGATCCGGGCCGCGCCGTGGCGCGACGATCAGCCGGTACGACCCGGCGGTGAGGCCCGGGACCGAGAATCGCCCGTCTGGTGAGATCCGCGCCGTGCGTACGAACGAGACGGGCCCCTCGGGCGGTTCGATCAGGACCTGGCCCGGCACCACGGTCGTGTTGACGTAGCCCGCCAGACGTCCTTCGACGCGCGTGACCGGTCCGGGCTGCAGGCGGAAGGCGAGCGTGGCCGGCTCGCGCGGGTTGAGCACCATCTCCACGGCCTCGTCCACTGATGTCGTGCCCGGCGCGTAGAGCGGTGGATACCCGGCGAGCCGGCCCGTCACGTCGGCCACCCGCACGTCACAGCCCGTCGGCATGACGGCGGCGATGTACGCGCCCGTCCACGCGTCGGCGCCCGGGCCGAGGAGGAAGCGGCCGCGCGCGTCGGTCTCGGCCCACATCACCGGCTGGTAGCGCGGCCGGTCCGTCGCACCCCGGCGGGCGAGCGCGCAGACGGTGACGCGCGGCACGGTCGCGCCGCGCTCGTCGACGACCGTGCCCGCGATCTCGACGCTTTTTCGAAACACGCGCTCGAGCGCGTCGCCGGCCCGAAGCGCCACGCGGCCCACCTGGAACGTGTATTGATCGCGCACGACCACGACGTAGTACTGACCCGCGCGAATGGCCTTGAAGGCAAACCGGCCGTCCGCATCGGTCGTCGTCTGGTAGACGAGCGTGCGCTCGAGCGACGTCAGGCCGACGCGAACGCCGTTGACGGGCTCTGACGTCGCGACGCCCGTGAGCCGGCCGGTCAGCGTCGCGAGCGCGTCGCGGTTCTGGTTGCCGCCGTTCCAGGCCGCGTCCGGCGTTGCGGTCGGACCGCCGACGAGACACACCGCAACCACAGGCAGAGCCCGGTACCATGCGGCCGCGGCGCGCCTTCCAGTCATGGGTCGAATCCTGCCTACCTTACGACACCGGGCGGCGGGACCGTGCCGATTCTTCGCGGCCTGGCGCGCTTCCCGTGCTCATGCGGGCCCGACCTGGGGCCGATAGGGATGGCATGCCCCGCCCGCGCCCGGCCGCCCGCGACGCCGGTCGTGTGCCCGTTGGCGCCTGCCTTCTTGCCATACTCGGGGGGACTGCCCTGGCGCAGCCCGCGACGGACCCAGCCGCCGAAACCGGATCGATCGGCGGGCTCGTCCAGGTCGTCTCGACACCGTCCCGACGGCTCGCGGCCGCCGGCGCTTATCCCGGTCGAACCGTCGGCGCCGCACAGGATCACGACGGCTCGGAGCTGGCCAACGTGATCGTGCTCGTGCAGGCGCCGCCGACGCCGGCGCCACCCGTGCGAGCCACGATCAAGCAGGCGGGCAACGTCTTCTCGCTGTCCCGGGCGGCCACGTTCGATCTCGGCCGCTATCCGCGCCAGTCGAGAAGCCGGACGTTCGCCAGTCCCGGCCTCGTCAAGGTGTCCTGCCACCTGCACTCGCACATGAGCGCGCTCGTGCGCGTGTTCGATCATCCGTTCTTTGCGATCCCCGACGCCGACGGACGGTTCACGATTTCCGGCCTCCCGCCGCGGCGGTGCGACGTGGTCGCCTGGCACGAGCGCGTGGGCGAGGTGTCGCTCAGGACCACTGTGACGATCGGCCAGCTCGCCCACCTGTCGTTCTCCCTGCCGCTGCGGGACGCCCAATGAGTCCGACGGCCGGGCCTCGTTCGCGCGCTCCTCGTCTCTTCGTCAAGATCCTCGGCGTGAGCTTCGCCGTGATCGCTTCGGTCCTGACCGCGGTCTTTCTGCCGCTCACCTGGCAGGCGCGCGACCGGCTCGCCCGCGCCACCGAGGACAATCTGGAAGCCAGCCAGTTTCGCTTCGCGAGCGACGAAGCCCGCCGGCAGCGGGATCAGGCCATGCGGGCGCAGCTCCTCGCCGAGAACTCCACGCTCAAGGCCGCCGTCGACACCTATCAGACCGAACGACCGACCGGTGCCCGCCGCGACCAGCTCGCCAACACGATTCGCGTGGAGCTGGCCAAGGTGCAGGTGCCGATGGGCGTGCCGGCGCTGTCCGTGACCGACGGTCGCGGCCGGATTCTGGCGAGTGTCGGCCCGCGGAGCGGCGACTGGCCCGCCGGCGCCGACGTTCAGGTCCGGCGCAGCGCGGCCGGCCAGCCGGTGGAAGCCGTCGTGATGCGCGGCACGCAGGCCTACCTGGCGACGGTCGTGCCCCTCCAGTACCGCGACGACGTGATTGGCGACTTCCTGCTGGCGACGCCGCTCGACGACGCCTACGCGCAGGCGCTCGCGTCCGAGGCGAGAAGCGGCGTGGCGATTCTCATCAACGGCCGCGTGGCCGCCGGGTCGATCGGCACGGTGCTCCGCCGCGCCGTCGAGCAGGTCGCGCTCCCGGCCAACGGATCCGTCGACCTCGCAGGAGAGCGGTTCGTCGTCCGGCGGCTGTTCACGGTCGACGCCGCCGCGGTGTACGCCCTGAGTTCCGTCAGCGCCGCCTTGAGCGCCGTGACGACGGACACGGTGTCGGCTCTCGTGGCGATTGGCATCGGCGCGCTCCTCCTGGCGGCCATCGCGAGCTGGTGGCTGGCGTCCACGCTGGCGTCGCCGATTCACGACCTCACGCGCACGCTGGCCGACATGGCGCAGCAGCGCGATTTCGGCCGGCCCCTGCCGGCCAGCGGCGTGAGCCAGGAACTGGATGCGCTGGCCGAAACGTTCGACGCGCTGCGCACGGCCGTGACCTTGGCCGAGGCCGAGTCGGAAGCGACGTACCTGGGCGTGATCGGCGCGCTGGCGGCCGCGCTCGACGCGCGAGATCCCTATACGGCCGGCCATTCCGAGCGCGTGGCCAATCTGTCGGTGGCGCTCGGGCGCCAGATGGGCCTGCCGGACGGCGACATCGAGACACTGCGGCTGGGCGCGCTCCTCCACGACATCGGCAAGATCGGCGTCAGCGACGCCGTGCTCCGCAAGGCCGGGCTCCTCACGCCGGACGAGTTCGAGCAGATCAAGCGGCACCCGGCGCTCGGTGCGCGGATTCTCAAGCCGCTCCGCTTCCTCGCCGACCACCTTGCCATCGTCGAGCTGCATCACGAGCAGCCGGACGGCTGCGGGTATCCGTACGGGCTCAAGGGCGACCGGATCCCGATCCTGGCAGCGGTCGTCCGGGTTGCCGACGCCTTCGACGCGATCGCGACGGCCCGCGCCTACCGTCCGGCCCGCTCGACGACCGAGGCCATGGCGGAGCTCTGGTCGCATGCCGGCACGGCCTTCGACACGCGAGTGGTCCAGGCGCTGGCGACGATCCCGGAGGCTGTGTTGATCCCGCCAGCCGCTGCGCCGGCGCAGGCCGTCAAACGGGATCCGGCCGGCGCGCTGGTGCCGTTTCGCGCCAAGACGGGCGTCACGCCCGCGCGCGAGTCGGCCAGCTGACAGATGAGCGGCATGAGGATCGCCACTCTGGCCACAATGCTGATGGCGCTGGCCGGAGGCGCGCCACCGGCTGCGCTCGCGCCTACAACACGACAATCGTGATGATGCCGAGCGCGATCAGCACGAACTGACGCAGCGTGCTCTGGTCGAGCCGGCCGCGATTGAGCGCCGGAATCAGGTCCGCCATCGCCACGTACAGGAAGTTGCCCGCGGCGAACGCCAGCACGTGAGGCACGACGCCCGGGACGCTCGAACCGAGAAGGAGCATGGCCAAGGCGCCCGCGGCCCCGCCCAGCGCCGACGTCAGATTCAACAGGAGGGCCCGGCGGCGCGAATGCCCGGCCGCCAGCAGAATGGCGAAGTCACCGGCTTCCTGCGGAATCTCGTGTGCGATGACGGCCAGCGCCGTCGTCGCGCCGAAGGGGAGCGACACGAGCGTGGCCGCCGCAATCACGACGCCGTCGGTAAAGGTGTGCAGGGCGTCGCCGACAATGACGAGCGTGGCGGTGGCCGGGTGCAGGTGCGACTCGTGGTGGTCCTCGTGCGAATGCCGCCAGAGGACGAACTTTTCGAGGAGAAAGAACGTCAGGATGCCGCCGAGGAGCGTGCCGAGCGCGCGCCCCGGCTCGATGGACGCGAGCGCCTCGGGCGCCAGGTTGAGGAGCGCCGCGCCGAGCAGCGTGCCGACGGCGTACGAGACGAGGCCGGCGACGACCGGCGGGCCGGGACGACCGCTCGCAAACAGGAACCAGGCGAGTAGCAGGCCACCGACGCTGCCGGCGACGGACAGTCCGACCGCCGCGAGCCACTCGGTCACGCGGGGATCCTATCCCGGTTGCCCGCCCTTCGTGCCGTGCTAGCCGGCGATGAATCCCTTGCGGGCCCGAACCGTGTAGGCGCCGCGCTTGACGCGCACCTCGATCGAATGCCAGCGCCCGTCCTTCGGCGCGGTCGAGTGATACCCGAGGAAGTACTGCCGGCTGAGTTCGTCGGCAATGCCGGCGGTGGCGGGATCGAGATCCCGCGCCGACCCGATGATTTCCGTTCTGCCGCCGCTGTCGTCGGTGATCGCCCGCAAGGCCTCGGCGTTCACGCGGCCGGAGGACCGCGACGCCGTGGCGGAAGCTGCCGGCGCGGGCGCCGGCCGGGCCGGCGCTGTGACCGGCGCCGTCTTGCCGGGGAAGGGCATCGGAACGGGCGCTTTTCTGGCCTGGCCCGCGGGTGCCGTCGCCGGCGTCCGCGTCCCGCCAGCCCCATCGATGCCGATGGCGTAGATGATGACCTCGCGCTGGTGCACGAGCTGGCGAAGCTCCGTAATAGGCGTGCGGCTCGATGTGTCGTTGCCGTCGGAGATCACCACCAGCGCCTTCTTGCGGTGCGTCGCCGTGTCGGCAAGCGGAATGGCGGCCGCCACGGCGTCGTACATCGCCGTGCCGCCCGTCGGCCGAACCGCGCCCAGCTCTCGCGCCACGCTCCGCCGGTCCGACGTCCAGCCGCGCACGAGCGTCGGCCGGCTGTCGAAGCGATACAGGAAGACTTCGTCCCGCGGACCGAGGAGATCGCCGAGAAAGCGGTTGAGCGCCGCTTCGGCGGCCGTCCACTTCTCGCCGAGCATGCTGCCGCTCGTGTCCACCGCGATGCCGAGACTCACGGGCACGCGCTCCGCCTCGAACTGCGCGATCGGCTGCTCCTTGCCGTCCTCGAACACGACGAAGTCGTCGGCGCGGAGGTTCGGCACGAAGCGGCCGCCGGCGTCCGTCACCGTCACCGTGACACTCACGAGCTCGACGCCCGTGCGGAACGTGAAGCCCGGCCGCTCCTGATCCGGGGCGGCCGCCAGGAGCTGCGTGCCGAACAGGGCCGCCGTAACAAAGATGACGCGATACCCGAGATCCCGCACGACTACACGCCCTCCGACCGTCGGCCAGCCAGCGGCGCGGTGACGGGCGGCCGGCCGGGCGCATGGCCGACGGCGTCTTCCGTCGTGTCCGCCGGAGGCTGGCCCCGCCGGTCCACGTGCGGGACGACGCCGCCGTCGGCGTGCCGGAATCCGACGCGGTACTTGACGACCGCGGCGGCCTTGGGAATCGACACCATGAATGCCGCTTCGTCGCCGGGCTGGAGCGTCGCGATGTCGAGCGCCGCCCGGCCCGTCGCCACGAGCCGCGCGCCTTCGTCGAAGAGGTACACGACGGCAATGATGTCGGTCGTCTTCCGGCCGCCCACGGGATTCTGCACGAGGCCCGTGACGGTGAAGCTTCCGAGCTCGTCCGTCGTATGCCGAAGCGACAGGAGCTCGATCGGCCTGGCGTCGCCAGCCGGGGCCGCCGTCGCGGTCCCGCCAAAGACGCCCTGCGAATACAGGCCGTAGGCGATCGCGGCTCCGCCGGCCAGGCTGACGACGATCGCCAGCCGCGCACGCCAGTGGCCGGCCGGCGCGCGATCCGGCGTTGCGAACAGGTCGGCGCGGCCGGTCGTCGCCGGGTCGGCGTACTGGTAGTCCGGCTCGACGGATTCGGGCGCCCGCCCGCCCGACATCGCCTGGAGCACCTCGATCCGGGCGGCTCTGCGCTCCGCGTTCTGGCGCGACAGGCGCCAGGCGATCGCCGACATCGCGGTGCCGAAGGTCAATGAGACCAGCGTGGCGACGAGCAGCAGCATGTCCATCAGAAGTCCCTCATCCTGAATTCAACCGACACTTCGACGACGACATCCACGGCAGCACCTTGCCGGCGGGCCGGGTCGAACCGCCACTGGCGGACGGCCGCCATCGCGTTCTGATCGAGACCCGCGCCGAGGCCGCGCACGACGCGGACGCGATCGACCGATCCGGCCCGCGTCACGACGATCTCCAGCACGACGTCCCCTTCGATCGCCCGCCGCCGCGCGTCGTCGGTGTAGACGGGGCGCACTTCGCGCACGAGACGCGGCGGCTCGATGCCGCTGCCCGGCCGGTACGGGCCTCCGCCGGTGCCGCCGCCAGAGCCCGGCCCGATGCCCGGGCCCTGGCCTTCGCCGAGTCCGGTGCCTCGGCCCGTTCCGGGAATCCCGCCGGTGCCCGATCCGCCCATGGCGAGATCCGGCCGGTCGGTCACGACGCCGGCCGCGGTCAGCGGATCGGCCGGCACCGGCTTGACCGGCGCCTGCACGGCCGGCGGATCCGGCGGCGCCGGTTCGACTTTCACCGGATCGACTCGCGGCAGAGCGACCAGGGGCTTTGGCCGTTCGATCGGACGCGGGGGCGGGGCGACTTTGCGAACGGGAGGGACGGGACTCGAGATCCTGGCGACGAGCTTGGGCGGGTCTGGCGCGCGGCGCGCGGGCGGAGGCGGATCCGGCCGGTTCACGCCGCTGCCGCCGCCCCCGCCGCCGGGACCGGGCGTCATCAGGAACACGAGCTGTGCCGAGGGAGCCGGCCGGGTGGCCGGCGCGACCCGCTCTTCGCTCAGGAGTCCGCTCGATGCGATCAGAAGGAGCAGCGAGATGCCGATGGCGTGCATGAGACCGGACGCCGTCAAGCCAGGCAGAACCGGCCGGCGGCGATCGGCGCGCCAGGGGATGGGCGCGCGGTCGTCCGGCCCGCCGCCCGTTCGAGCCTGCAGCCGGGCGACCAGCCGGACGGCGTCCTCCTCCGGGATCAACCCGCGGAACGCAACAGCCTGTCCGTTTTCGAGCGCCCGCAGCACGTCGGAGACCTCGACGCCAGCCGCCAGGGCGATCTCGTCAGGGGCGTAGACATCTGGGGCTTCCGGACCGGAGGGGCGGTCGAACAGCATCGGGCTCGCCGAGACCCGTCTTTTCGGACGAACCGGTGTCAGCCAGCAGTGGCCGGCGACCGTGCCCTTACACTGTGCCGATGGGCACCGCGATCGTCACGGGCGCGTCCTCCGGCATCGGCCGGGCAACCGCCCGCCGGCTGGCGGCCGAGGGATTCCACGTGCTGGCGGTCGGTCGAGACGCGCGCGCGCTCGAGGCGGTGTGCGCCGAGATCGGCCAGGCCGGCGGGACGTCGCACGCCTGCGTGGCGGACGTCACGTCGGCCGACGGCCCCGCGGCGATCATCGGGGCGGCCCTCACCCGCTTCGGCCGCATCGACGCCCTCGTCAACGCGGCGGGCATCATCGCGTCGGCGGGCGTCGCCGAGACGACCGACGACGCGTGGGACGAGATGATGCACATCAACGTCCGCGCGCCGTTCCGGCTGATTCGCGAAGCGGCGCCGGCGCTCGTGGAAAGCCGGGGCGCGGTGGTCAACGTGTCGAGCGTCGCCGGGCCGCGCGCCTTTCCCGGCGTCGCGGCCTACTGCGTGAGCAAGGCCGCCGTCGATCAGCTCACGCGCGTGGCTGCGCTCGACCTGGCGCCGCAAGGCGTGCGCGTGAACGCCGTGAACCCGGGGGTCGTCAGGACGAACCTCCACCGCCGGAGTGGCATGGCGGAGGATCGCTACGCCGACTTCCTCGAGCGATCGAAGACCACGCACCCGCTCGGACGGATCGGCACTCCGGAGGAAATCGCCGGCGTCATTCTGTTCCTCGTGTCGGCTGCGTCCGGATGGATCACGGGAGAAACCGTCGCGATCGACGGCGGCCGACACCTGACGTGTCTCAGGTGACCGACGCGGCCAGATCCTTCCGCCCTTCGTAGTAGGCCGTGCCCTGTTGTGAGGCGAGATGCCGGACCGCGCGGGCGCCGGCGAAGGAGAGGAGCGAGTTCGCGGCCTCGGGTGTGAGTACGGGCTGCCGCGTCGCGAGCACCCCGAACACACCGGGGCGCCGCTCCGGCGCGACGATCAGGATCCGTCCGCCCGGCCGCGCGACCCGCAGCCCTTCCGCCACGATGGTCGCGCGATCGTGCGGCGCCGCTGATGTCAGGCCCGTGACGACGACGATGTCGAAGAGGTCGGTATCGAAGGGCAGCATCATCAGCGGCGCGCGTTGGAACTCGACGAGCGCGCCGGCCCGCCCGGCCGCGGCCTGAATCCTCGCTTCGGCGGCGGCGTCGGCGTCCACCACGAGCGTGCGGCCGTTGAGCCCCGTCACGAGCGCGACTTCGGCCGCAAGCGCGGGATCGCCCGCGCCGAGGACCAGCACGGCGCTGCCGGCCTTGGCGCCGATCATGGCGAGCGCCGTCTGATGTGGCGAGAGGCCTTTGCGGAAGAGGCTCATGGGCGGCGCCCGGAACCCGGGAATCCGAATGATATAGTTCCAGCCCGTGTCGAAGGGCATGCCCATCGCGCCGGCCGAGGGCAAGGTCGGCGTGCTGCTGGTCGGTCTCGGCGCCGTCAGCACCACAACCATTGCGGGCGTCATGGCGATTCGACGGGGCCTGGCCCGGCCCATCGGATCGCTCGTCGAGATGGGCACCGTGCGGCTGGGGCGCCGCACCGACAATCGGTCGCCGCGCGTTCGCGAGTTCGTCCCGCTCGCCGGCCTCGACAATCTGGTCTTCGGCGGCTGGGACATCTTCGAGGACGACTGCTACGAAGCGGCCAGAACGGCTGGCGTGCTGGAACCGGCGCTCCTCGATCAGGTCAAGACCGAGCTGCAGGCCGTCACGCCCATGCCGGCCGTGTTCGACCGCCAGTACGTGAAGCGGCTCGACGGTCCCAACGTCAAGAAGGGCCGCAACAAGAAAGACCTGGCCGAGCAGCTCGTCGACGACATCCGGCGATTCAAGTCGGCGCACGCGCTCGACCGTCTGGTGGTCGTCTGGTGCGGCAGCACGGAAGTCTTCATGAAGGAGAGCGCCGCGCACCAGTCGCTCGCCGCTTTCGAGAAGGCGCTCGAGGCGAACGACCCGTCGATCCCGTCGAGCATGGTCTACGCCTACGCGGCGGTGCGCGAGGGGCTGCCGTACGCCAACGCGGCGCCCAACCTCAGCGCGGACGTGCCGGCCCTCCTCGAGCTGGCCCAGAAAACCGGGGCGCCATTGGCCGGCAAGGACCTGAAGACCGGCCAGACGCTCGTCAAGACGATCGTCGCGCCGGGACTCAAGGCGCGGCTCCTTGGCGTGGCCGGCTGGTACTCGACGAACATCCTCGGCAACCGTGACGGCGAGGTCCTGGACGACCCGGAGTCGTTCAAGACAAAAGAAGAGAGCAAGAAGTCGGTGCTGGACTTCATCCTCCAGCCCAATCTGTACCCCGAGCTCTACGCGGAGCTGCACCACGTCGTGCGCATCAATTACTACCCGCCGCGCGGCGACAACAAGGAAGGCTGGGACAACATCGATCTCGTGGGCTGGCTCGGCTATCCAATGCAGCTCAAGATCAACTTTCTCTGCCGGGACAGCATCCTGGCGGCGCCGATCGTGCTCGACGTGGCGCTCTTCCTCGATCTGGCCAAGCGCGCCGGGTACTCAGGCGTTCAGGAATGGCTGTCGTTCTATTTCAAGAGCCCGATGCACGCGCCCGGTCTGTACCCCGAGCACGATCTCTTCATCCAGCTCATGAAGCTGAAGAACACCCTGCGCCACATGCGCGGCGAAGAGCTGATTACGCATCTCGGACGCGAGTACTATGACTGACGCAGAATCTGGTGAGGTGACCAGTGCACCGGTTCTCCAGTTCTCCAGTTCTCCAGTTGTCCAGTTTCGGTGAGGCACCATGGGTCGTCACACTCCGGCACTTCTCGGCGGTTTGTTCATCGGCGTGCTGTCGGCGCTGCCGGTGGTCGGCGCCTGCTGCTGTCTCTGGGCCGTGGCGGGCGGCATGCTGACGGTGTACCTGCAGCAGCAGAACATGCCCGACCCCATCGAGACGGCCGACGCGGCGCTGGGCGGCCTGCTGGCCGGCGTGATCGGCGCCGTGATCGCCTCGACCGGATTCATCATTCTCGCGAGCATGGGCGGGACCTCCTTCGAGGAGGTCATGCGCTCGATTTTCGAGGCCAATACGGAGATCCCGGCTGACCTGCGCGAGCGCATCCTCGACTTTGTCACGGGCCGCAACATCGCGCTCCTCGTCTTCGTCGTCAATCTGCCGCTCTACGCGGTCCTGTCGATGCTCGGATCGCTCCTGGGCGTCGCCTTCTTCCGCAAGAAGACGCCGCCGCCGCAACCCCAGGCATGAGCGAGTCGAAGCCGGAAATCGACGCGCTGCTCGACGAACAGCGCGTGTTCCCGCCGCCCGCCGGGTGGCGCGACCGCGCCCACGCGGCCGACCCGAGCGTGTACGCACGCGCGGCGGCCGACCCGGAGTCGTTCTGGGCCGAGTTCGCCCGCGAGCTGGAATGGATCGCGCCCTGGACGCGCGTCCTCGAGTGGAAGGCGCCCTACGCCAAGTGGTTCGTCGGCGGCCGGCTGAACGTGAGCGCGAACTGCCTCGACCGGCACGTGCGGACCGCGCGCCGGAACAAGGCCGCCCTCATCTGGGAAGGCGAGCCGGGCGACCGCCGGACGCTCACCTACTTCGACCTCCACCGCCAGGTGAACCAGTTCGCCAACGTGCTGAAGTCGCTGGGCGTGACGAAGGGCGACCGCGTCGCGCTGTACATGCCGCTCGTGCCCGAGCTGGCCATCGCGATGCTCGCCTGCGCCCGCATCGGCGCCGTGCACAGCGTCGTCTTTGGCGGGTTCAGCGCGGACGCGCTGCGGGACCGCATCAACGACGCGCAGGCCACCGTGCTCGTCACCGCCGACGGCGGCTACCGGCGCGGCCAGATCGTGCCGCTCAAGCAGATGGCCGACGAGGCCCTGAAGGACACGCCGTCCATCCGACACGTCGTCATGGTCAGGCGGCAGGCGACGGAGCCCTTCCCGGTCCAGGTGAAAGAGGGCCGCGACCACTGGTACCACGACCTCATGCAGGCGGCATCGCCCGCGTGCCCGCCCGAGTCGATGGACACGGAGGACATGCTCTACATCCTGTACACGTCCGGCACGACCGGCAAGCCGAAGGGCATCGTCCACACGACGGGCGGCTACCTCGTCGGCGCGTACGCCACGACCAAGTGGGTCTTCGACCTGAAGGACGACGACGTGTACTGGTGCACGGCGGACATCGGCTGGGTGACGGGACACAGCTACGTCGTCTACGGGCCGCTGGCCAACGGAGCGACCGTGCTGATGTACGAGGGCGCGCCGGATTGGCCGAAGAAGGACCGCTTCTGGGCGCTCATCGAAGAGTACGGCGTGACGGTCTTCTACACGGCGCCCACGGCCATCCGCGCCTTCATGAAGTGGGGCAGGGACTGGCCGGCGGGCCGCGACCTCGGCAGCCTGCGCCTCCTCGGGTCCGTGGGCGAGCCGATCAACCCGGAAGCCTGGATGTGGTACCACGAGCACATCGGCCGCGGACGCTGTCCGATCGTCGATACGTGGTGGCAGACCGAGACGGGGCACATCCTGATCACGCCGCTCGCGGCCATCACGCCGCTCAAGCCGGGGTCGGCGACCAAGCCGTTTCCGGGCGTCGCGGCCGAGGTGCGGACCGCGGCCGGCGAGGCGGTGAAGGAGGGCGGGGGGCTGCTGGCGCTCACGCGGCCGTGGCCCGGCATGCTCCGCGGCATCTACGGCGATCCCGAGCGGTTCGTCCAGCAGTACTGGTCCAAGTGGACGGACGGCGTCTACTTCACCGGCGACGGCGCGCGGATCGACAAGGACGGCTACCTCTGGCTCCTCGGGCGCGTGGACGACGTGCTGAACGTGGCGGGGCACCGTATCGGCACGATGGAGGTGGAGAGCGCGCTCGTCGATCACCCGAAGGTCGCCGAGGCCGCGGTCGTCGGGCGGAGCCACGAGATCAAGGGCCAGGCGGTGGCGGCGTTCGTCACGCTCAAGGAGGGCGCGGCGGCGACGCCCGCGCTGGTGGACGAGCTCAAGGAGCACGTGGTGAAGAAGATCGGCGCCCTGGCCCGTCCGGATCAGATTCTGTTCGCGGCCGACCTGCCCAAGACGCGGTCCGGCAAGATCATGCGCCGGCTCCTCCGCGACATTGCCGAGGGCAAGGCGCTGGGCGACACGACGACCCTGGCCGATCCCAACGTGGTGGCGCGCCTGAAGGGGGAGTATGAGGCGCTGGAATCGTGATCGGAACGGCCGCCGGCCGGCCGGCGTCTAAACCCTAGGTTCAGCCATGGCGCTCATTGAAACAACCGACCTGTGGAAGACATATCAGATGGGTTCGGAGGAAGTGCACGCCCTGCGCGGCGTGTCCATGGAGATCGACCGGGGCGAGTACGTCGCCATCATGGGGCCGTCCGGATCCGGCAAGTCCACGCTGATGAACCTCATCGGCTGTCTGGATACGCCCACCAAGGGCAGCTACTCCCTGAACGGCAAGCAGGTCAGCGAGATGAACGACGACGAGCTGGCCCGGATCCGGAATCGGGAGATCGGCTTCGTGTTCCAGACGTTCAACCTGCTGCCGCGGGCGACGGCGCTGCACAACGTGGAGCTGCCGCTCGTCTATTCGGGCATGCCGTCCAGGCAGCGGCTCGAGCAGGCCAATCTGGCGCTCGATCGCGTCGAGCTCTCCGATCGGAAGACGCACCGGCCGAACGAGCTCTCGGGCGGGCAGCGCCAGCGGGTGGCGATCGCGCGGGCGCTCGTCAACAACCCGTCGATTCTGCTGGCCGACGAGCCCACGGGCAACCTCGACTCGAAAACCGGCGTCGAGATCATGGCGCTCTTTTCGCGCCTCCACGAGGCGGGCAATACGATCATTCTGGTCACGCACGAGGCCGACGTCGCCGCCCACGCGCACCGCGCGGTGCACATCAGAGACGGGCAGATCGAGAAGGACGTGAAGCGGGCGGCGTAGGGCACCACCCGGCCAAGGTTAGGCACAGCAGACGAACAGCGGTATCCTGTTTCGGGAGTCAGCAGCGATGCCGAGGCGACGCCCGCAGCCAACCACGAGGAGGGCCAGCCGGCCAGCTTTCTTGCTAAGATTCGCCAGCGCAGACAGTTGAATCACGGAGCCCCTCGCGTCAAGCTCGGCGGTTAGACGCGAGCGGGCGATCGGGTATTGCAGGCTACTAGATTTAATAGTTAGCCGGACTTGGCCTTAGCGTCGCGACGATGAGATCATCGGAGCGGATCTCCGCGTGCCTCGTGTCTCTGGCATCTCCGGGCCGTATTGGCTGTTCTTCTACAGTTTCGACTGTGCTGAACCGATGCACGTTCACGTTCGCCGGGAGCGAAATCAGGCCAAGTTCTGGGTCGAGCCCATCGTTCTGGCCTGGAATCATGGCTTCAGCCCGCGCGAGCTCAACGAGATCCGACGCATAATTGTCGAGAACCAAGGTCGCATCATCGAGGCATGGCATGAGCACTGCGGTCCTGACGGAAGCGACGATTCGACGAATTGAGGTCACCGACGAAACGATCACTGCACACCTGGCAGACGGTCGGGTGATTAGTGTTCCATTAGCGTGGTCGTGGCGGTTGTTTGAGGCGACGCCGGCTCAACGAGCGAATTGGGAACTAATTGGCAACGGATACGGTGTCCACTGGCCAGAGATCGACGAGGACATCAGCGCTGACGGCATGCTCAGCGGTACCCCGGCGCCTCGGCCGAAGAAGGGCGGCAAGTTGACAAGGCCGGCTAACAGGCGGCTGCAGCCGACGGCGGCACGCGCCTCGAACAAGCGCACGTCTCGCCGCCGCGGCTGAGCCGCAATCGTTGCCCGACGGGACACGAGTCAGAAGTGTGTTCGTGCTAGGCTCAGCCGTGGGGCATGAGCCAGCGATTCGAATGGGACGCGACGAAGGCGATCGACAATCTCAAGAAACACGGGGTGGGGTTCGACGAAGCTCTGACCGTATTCGCCGATCCCCTCGCACGGATCTTCGACGACCCCGATCACTCGGCGGACGAGCAACGGGAAATCATCATCGGGCACTCAAGGGCCCAGCGGTTGCTTGTGGTCGGATTCACCGAGCGGGACGAGCAGGTTCGAATCATTACGGCGCGGGCAGCAACCCCGCGCGAACGCAGAACCTATGAAGAAGACAGGAACACGTCCAAAGGGCAGTGATGAGCTTCGTCCGGAATACAACTTCAGCTACGCGAAGGCTCGGCCAAACCGGTTTGCATCCCGGATGAGGGGGCCAGTTGTGGCTGTGGTGCTCGAACCGGACGTTGCAGAAGTCTTCCATTCATCAGAGGCGGTTAATAGGATCCTCCGTTCGGTCATTTCGGCACTGCCGAAGGGCGAGCGCCGGAGGACGACGAAGTCTGGTCGAAAGGCGGGCTAACCTCGTATATGGACTCCTCCCGTACGTCAGTAAGAAAGATCGATCGTGGCAGCGACTGAGATCGGATGCAGTCGTATATCCGGCCTGTCGTGAAGTCGTCGGGACTTCTGGCCATCATGGGCAGCCGCGCACCGAGGGCCAATCGCTGAACAGCGACCTTCGCGGTCAACGTGGTTATCGACCTGGCTCGGCGCCGGTCCGACCGGTCATGCCATGAGCGTCATCTCTCGCTGAGCATCTCGTCGGCGAGTCTCCGTGTTTGGCTACGCCTGACGTCGTACCACCGGCCGGCCTCGCGGTACTCGGCTTCGGCTTCGTCCTCAAATCGGACGATCGGCGTCACCGTTTGCGAAGTGCCGCTTCAGCCCGAGTGCGGACGTCCTCCCAGGGTATGCCCGGTGATTCTCCTGCCATCACCCGCCGGGCCCGCCTCTCGATCTCGGCCGCCCACGCGGCTTCGACTTCGGCGGGGTCCTCCTGGCGATCGGCGTCGAGACTGGCCAGCAACTCGGCGGCGACATTGGCACGCTCGTCGATCGGCAGGGCCAGCGCCTGACGAAGAAGCTCTTGCGCTCGGGAAGTCATACCGGCATTGTAGACGCCAGTGGGCAGCCCAACAAGCGGCTGCAGCCGACGGCGCGGGCGCTAAGATCAATCGCCTGAGCCGCGGTCGTTGAGCGGGCGATTGAGCGAACCCCATCCGGGTTTTGCGGAAGACGTCTTGGGGCGAGCTCGGGCGTCCGGAGTGAGCCACGGCGTCCTGTTCCGTTCACGCACCGAGCCGAGGAACACCCTGAAGCGGCGGCACGCTGCTGGCCGGGCGGGCCCTGAACGTTGAAACCGACTACCTCACGTACCTCACCCCATCCACCTTCGGCGTCAGCACCCTCCCGGGCGTCGCCTGCGTGAGCTTGCCGTTGTCCACCACGGCGACGCCGTTCACGAAGACGTACGGAATCCCCGCCGGGTACTGATGCGGCTCGGTGAACGTGGCCTTGTCGGCGACGGTCGCAGGGTCAAAGACGACGAGATCCGCCCAGTGACCCTTCTGGACCAATCCGCGGTCGCCTAGGCCGATGATCTGGGCGGCGAGTGACGTCATCGACCGGATCGCAAACGGCAGCGTGATGACACCGCGGTCGAGGACGTAGCGCCGGATCTTGCGCGGCATCGTGCCGTAGAAGCGCGCGTGCGGCGTGCCCTGGCCGAACCGCGCGATGTCGCCGTCCGTGCACGTCGCCGTGAACTCCTGCTGCATGATGTGATCGAGATCGATCTCCGAGAGCGAAAAGCCGCGCATCCGCGCGCCGCCGGCCCGATCGGCGCCGTTCAGGTGCAGCCAGATCGCTGCATCCACGGCCGAAACCTTGAGATCGGCCGCCACGAACTCGAGCGATTTCTGCAAATACTTCGGATCGGGAAACTCCATGATGATGATGCGCGCCGCGCCGCCGCGCCGGTCGATCTCGTGCGCGATGTCCTCCCGAATCTTCCTTACGTCGTCGTCGATGCCCAGGCGCGTGCGGAAGATCTCCCTGAGCGACAATCCGGCGGCCCCGGCGGCTCCACCTGCCCCGCGGCCGCGAGTGCCGGCCGTGAGCTGATCGCCCGTTCCTCGCCCCTGGCCCGGCGGCACGAGCGCCCAGCCCGGAATCAGCACGGTGTTGCCGTCGGTGCCCGACGTTTCGTACGGGTACTGGTCGGCATAGACGGGAATCCCGGCCTCGCGCGCCTCGCGGATGAGGCGCGTCGCCGCCTGGCTCGACCCCCAGTACGTGGCGCCCTTCGCCTTGAGGTGCGACGCGACGACGGGCACGCCGGTTTCGCGGCCGATCGTGATGGTCTCCTGAACGGCCTCGAGGAGGCTGACGAATGGGCTCGGATCCGACTTGACCTTCCACATGGGATCGGCGCCCTCGCTCCGCTCGTGGCTGATGTAGAAGCCGCCGTACGGCTTGACCATGCGGGTGAGCGCCACGACTTCGCGCGTCTCGGAATAGCGCCCCGGGTTGTACTCGAGGCCCGTCGAGAGGCCGAACGCGCCGTCGGCCATGCCCTCGTCCACGAGCTTCTGCATCGCCTGGATCTCGGCGTCGGTGGCGACCTGGCTGTCGCGCGCGCCCATGATCCGCGTGCGGACCGTACCGTGCCCGACCATCAGGACGACGTTGGTGCCGACGCCCTGCTTCTCGTAAAGCGCCTTCTGATCGCGGATCGGCCAGCGCGGCGACCGCCCGTCCTGGTTCACGACCGAAAGCGTGATGCCCTGCGCGACCATGTTCGGGCTGTGCCGCAGGTCCATCGTGGCCAGGCCTCCGTCCGCATGCGAGTGCACGTCGATGAACCCCGGTGTCACGACCTTGCCCGTCGCGTCGATGACGCGCGTGGCCGTGGCCGCCGGCAGGAGGCCCACCGCGGCGATGCGGCCGTCCTTGACGGCGACGTCTCCCTGGAACCAGGGATTGCCGGAGCCATCGACGATCCGGCCGCCCCGGATCAGGAGATCGTAGGCGGGCGCCTGGGACGCGGGCGCCGCGCCGACGGCAACGGTCAGCGCCAGGCCGGCAACGAGCGTGCGGGAGTGCTTCATGGGAAATGCCTCGCGGCAATGTTATACAACCGCCCGCGGCGGGCGCGGGATGGCTGCGCTACGATAGGTCTTGTCTCTTGACGGGCCGGAAGTGGCCCGAAGCCGAGGAGGTAGCTGAATGACTCGACTGGTACTTCTGGCCGCGGCGGTGGTGAGCCTCGCCGCCGTCCCGACGCTCGACGCGCAGAAACTGACGACTCTGCATCCAGGCAAGGGCGGCAGCCCGCACGTGCGCGCCGACTGGACAATCGACGGCGCCGCCATCTCGATCGAATACGGGCGGCCGTTTCTGAAGGGGCGGGCCGTCGGCACGGATGTCGCGCCGCACGGCGAGATCTGGCGCACGGGCGCCGACGAAGCGACGACCCTCAAGACGGACAAGATGCTGATGTTCGGGGCGCTCCACATTCCGGCCGGCACGTACACGCTCTACACCATTCCGGGTCAGAGGAACTGGCAGCTCGTCATCAACAAGCAGACGGGCCAGTGGGGCACGGTGTACGAGCAGGGGCAGGATCTCGGACGGGTGCAGATGACCGTCGGCAAGACGGCCGCGCCCGTCGAGTCGCTGACCATCTCGATCGACGACACCCCCAAGGGCGCCACGCTGCGCATCGAGTGGGGGTCGGTCAGCGCCTCGGTCCCGTTTTCCGTGATGTAGCGCCCCGGGCGCCGCGGCTCTAGATTTAGACCGCCGAGAGGTGGCCCGCCGCCACCTCGCGGAGCGGCAGGGCTTGAAAACTGCCGGCGTCGAAGGGAATCCGCTCCAGCTTCTGACCCGGCTCGAGGCGGGGCATCGCCGAGAGGAGCGCCTGTGTGTACGGATGCACGGGCGCGGCAAAGAGCGTGTCCGCCGGCGCGACCTCCACGAGCCGGCCGCGGTACATCACGGCCACCCGGTCGCAGATCTGGCGGACCAGCCGCAGATCGTGCGCGATGAAGAGATAGGTCAGAGACAGGCGCTTCTGCAGGTCCAGCAGCAGGTTGACCACCTGCGCCTGCACGGACACGTCCAGCGCCGACACCGGCTCGTCGCACACGACGAGGGCCGGCTCGAGCGCGAGCGCGCGGGCCAGGCCGATGCGCTGCCGCTGGCCGCCGCTGAACTCGTGCGGGTACTTGGCGGCGAGCGCCGGGTCGAGCCCCACGAGCTCGAAGAGCTCGCGGACGCGGGCGCGGCGCTCATCCGCCGTGCCGATCCGGTGGATTTTGAGCGGCTCCTCGACGATCGCGCCGACGCGCATGCGCGGATTGAGCGACGAGTAGGGATCCTGGAAGACGATCTGAAAGTGCCGGCGAGCGCGCCTGAGGTCACGCGCCGACAGCGCCAGGACGTCCAGGTCCCGAAACCGAATCTCGCCTGACGTCGGTTCGACCAGCCGCAGAAGACACCGCCCCGTCGTCGTCTTGCCCGATCCCGACTCGCCGACGAGTCCGAACGTCTCCCCAGGCTGGATAGAGAACGTGACGTCGTCAACGGCGCGCGTCGGCGGAGGCCGCCGAATCCAGCCGCCGCGGGCGGGAAACTCCTTGACCAGATTGCGCACGTCCACAATGGGCGTCACGACGGGGCACCCGGTCGAAGGACGCGACCTCGCATGGCTTCGGGCTCGTGCAGGAAGCAGCGCACGTCGTGGTCCGGCGCGATCGCGGTGAGTCTGGGCGCGCGCGCCTGGCACGGATCGAACCGATCGCCGCAGCGCGGCGCAAAGGCGCACCCCGGGCCCAGGCGGCCGAGCGCCGGCACGGTGCCAGGAATGGCCTGCAGCCGCGCGCCGCGCGGTCCGCCGGGAATCGAAGCCAGCAGCCCGCGCGTGTAGGGATGGGCGGGCGCCGCAAAGAGCGTCGCCACCGGCGCCTGCTCGACGATCCGACCGCCGTACATCACGGCCACACGATCGGCCATCTCGGCAATCACGCCGAGGTCGTGCGTGATGAGCAGAAGCGAGAGCCGGAACTCGCGTCGCATGTCGCGCAGGAGATCCAGCACTTCCGCCTGCACCGTGACGTCGAGCGCCGTCGTCGGCTCGTCGGCGATGAGGAGATCGGGTCCGGCGGCGATGGCCAGGGCGATCATCGCGCGCTGCCGGAGGCCACCGCTCAACTGGTGCGGGAACTCGCGCGCGCGCCGATCCGGATCGGGCACGCGCACGGCTTCGAGCAGTTCGACGGCGCGGCGGGCCGCCGCGCGCCCGCGCGCGAGCCCGTGCACGGCCAGCGTCTCCTGAATCTGGTAGCCGATCGTGTACACCGGGTTGAGCGCGACCATCGGCTCCTGGAAGACGAACCCGATCCGCCGCCCGCGCACCTCCCGCATGGCCGCTTCGTCCAGGTCGAAGAGGTTCACGCCGTCGAGCTCCACACGCCCCGCGGCAATGCGGCCGGGCGGCAGGATGAGCCGGACGAGAGACAGCGCCGTCACGGACTTGCCGCTGCCCGACTCGCCGACGAGCCCCAGCGTCTCGCCGCGGCCGATCGTAAACGACACGCCGTCAACGGCCGCGGCCTCGCGCCCGTCGGCCAAGGCGAACACGGTTCGCAGGTGTTCGACCTTGACGAGCGGCGCCTCAGGTGTGCTGGTCACGATGCTCGCCGAAGACCTGCCGTAGCGCGTCGGCGATCTCCCCCAAGGTGGCCCGCGCCTCGACGGCCTGGATCACTGCCGGCACGAGGTTCGCCCCGGATCGGGCCGCGCTGTCGACGGCCGCCAGGGCCGACCGCCAGGCGCCGGCCTCGCGCCCGGCCCGGACCGCCCGCACGGCCTCGACTTGCCGGCGCTCGGTCTCCGGGTCGATACGGAGGAGCGGAATCGAGGCCGCTTCCCCGGTCTGATAGCCGTTGACGCCGACGATGACGGTGTCGCCCCGGTCGATGGCCTGCTGGGCCGCGTAGGCGGCGTCCTGAATCTGCCGCTGGACGAGCCCGCTTTCGATCGCGGCGAGCGTGCCGCCCAGCCGGTCGATCTCGGCAATGAGCGCGGCCGCGTCGTCGATAATCTCGCGCGTCCGCGCCTCGACCGCCCACGCGCCGCCGACCGGGTCCACCGTGTTGGCGACGCCCGACTCGGCGGCCACGATCTGCTGGGTGCGCAAGGCGATCTGGGCCGACTCCTCGGTCGGCAGCGCCAGCGCCTCGTCGCGGCCGTTGCAGTGCAGCGACTGCGTGCCGCCGAGCACCGCCGCCAGCGCCTGGACCGCCACGCGGACGATGTTGTTGTCCGGCTGCTGGGCCGAGAGCGTGCTGCCCGCGGTCTGGGTGTGGAACCGGAGCTGCATGGCCCGATCGCTCGTCGCCCCGAACCGGTCGCGCATGATCGTCGCCCACAGCTCGCGCGCGGCCCGGAACTTCGCGATTTCCTCGACAAAGTCATTGTGCGCGGCAAAAAAGAACGACAGCCGCGCGCCCAGGACGTTCACGTCGAGGCCCGCCGCCCGCGCCGCCTCCACGTAGGCGATCCCGTTGGCCAGCGTGAAGGCGACCTCCTGCACCGCCGTCGCGCCAGCCTCCCGGATGTGGTAGCCGCTGATCGAGATCGTGTTCCAGTTGGGCAGCTCGCGCGCGCACCACGCGAAGATGTCCGTGACGATGCGCATGGATGCGCGCGGCGGGAAGATGTAGGTGCCGCGCGCGACGTACTCCTTCAGGATGTCGTTCTGGATGGTGCCCGAGAGCGTGGCTATCGGGATGCCGCGGCGCCGGGCGACAGCGACGTAGAGCGCCAGGAGAATGATGGCCGTCGCGTTGATCGTCATCGACGTCGACACGCGATCGAGCGGAAGGCCGTCGAGAAGGACGTCCATGTCCTCGATCGAGTCGATGGCGACGCCGACGCGTCCGACTTCGCCCGCGGCGAGCGGGTGGTCGGAGTCGTAGCCCATCTGGGTGGGGAGGTCAAACGCGACGCTCAGGCCGCCGACGCCCTGCGAGAGGAGGAACCGGTAGCGGGCGTTGGACTCAGCCGCCGTGCCAAACCCGGCGTACTGGCGCATCGTCCACAGCCGGCCGCGATACATGGTCGGCTGAATGCCGCGGGTGTACGGAAACACGCCGGGCCGCGCGCGGTCGATGCTCTGGGCGGGTACATCCTCGGGCCGCACAAACACGCCCGTCCGGGCGCGCGATTTCATGGCTGCTGTGCCCCGCCTGGTGCCATGGCTGTATTAACAATACTGGCGTTTGACACCGTGTACACCCGGTGTCTACAATTGCCGCCGTTATTCGCCAGGTCTCGTCACCGGTCGCCCGGCCCGGTGGTTCGTGGAGGTCCGAATGGATTTGCAGCTGAACCAGTTGGCGCGGGAACTGACCGAGGCGATCTCCGCAGCCGTTGCTGACGACGCGCGGGTGGAAGCGTGCCGTGAGAAGGCGCGCGCGGCGGGACTGGACATGCGCGTCACGCTCGAAGCCGTGATTGGCTTCGTCGACCGCGACGCGAGCGGCTCGTCCAAGGGCGCATCGCGCCGGGCGGGCGGTCAGCCGTGGCTCGAGATGAGCGCCAACGACCGCCGATTCCTCAAGTCGCTGCGGATCTCCGCCGACGAGCCGACCGAAAAACAAGTCGAATAGGGAAACGACCTCCGAGGTCGTTTTTTTCTACCCGGTCGGCGCGGGTCCGGCCGCCTGCTTCGCCACCGCTTCAGCCTTTTTCGCGGCAGCCTCCGGATCGCCCAGATAGAAGTGCCGGACGGGCGCGAGGTCCGCGTCCAGCTCGTAGACGAGCGGAATTCCCGTCGGAATGTTCAGCCCGACGATGTCCTGGTCGGAGATCCCGTCGAGGTATTTCACGAGCGCGCGCAGGCTGTTGCCGTGCGCGGCGATGAGCACGCGGCGCCCGCTGCGCACGGCCGGCGCGATGGTGCCGGACCAGTAGGGAATGAAGCGCCGGACCGTGTCCTTGAGCGACTCGGTGGCCGGCAGCTCCTCCGGCCGAAGGCTCGCGTAGCGCGGATCGCGCGCCGGGTGGCGCGGGTCGTCGGGGGCGAGCGGCGGAGGCGGCGTGTCGTAGCTCCGCCGCCAGATCTTGGTCTGCGCCTCGCCGTACGCAGCCGCCGTGTCCGCCTTGTTCAGGCCCTGCAGGGCCCCGTAGTGGCGCTCGTTCAGCCGCCAGTTGCGCTCCATCGGAATCCAGAGGAGATCCAGCTCGTCGAGGACGATCCAGCAGGTGCGAATCGCCCGCTTCAGCACCGAGGTGTAGGCGATGTCGAAGCCGTAGCCGCCGGCGGCGAGGAGCTGTCCGGCGGTCTTCGCCTCCTCGACCCCGGCCTCGCTCAAGTCCACGTCGGTCCAGCCGGTGAACCGGTTTTCCCGGTTCCAGGTGCTTTCGCCGTGGCGGAGCAGCACGAGTGTGGGCATGGCGGGTTCAGGCGATCTGCCGGATCGCCTTCCGGCCCGCGTAGCGCGCGGCGGCGCCGAGCGCGGCCTCGATGCGCAGCAGCTGGTTGTATTTGGCCGTCCGGTCGGATCGGCTGGCCGAGCCAGTCTTGATTTGTCCCGCGGCCGTTGCCACCGCCAGGTCGGCAATCGTCGTGTCTTCCGTCTCGCCCGACCGGTGTGAAATCACGCTCGCGTAGCCGGCGGCCCGGGCCGTCTCGATCGCGGCCAGCGTTTGGGTGACCGTGCCGATCTGGTTGAGCTTGACGAGGAGCGCGTTGCCGATGCCCTGGTCGATGCCCCGCCGCAGAATCGCCGGGTTGGTCACGAACACGTCGTCGCCCACGAGCTGCACGCGCGAGCCGAGGGCGGAGGTCAGCCGCGCCCAACCCGGCCAGTCGTCTTCGGCCAGCCCGTCTTCGATCGATGCGATCGGATACTGGCGCGTCCAGTCCGCGTAGATCGCCATCAGGTCGTCAGACGACTTCCGGCCCTCGCCGGACTTCCTGAGGTCGTAGGCCTTGGCGTCGGCGTTCCAGAACTCGCTCGCGGCGACGTCGAGCGCGAGGACCAGGTCGACGCCGGGACGATAGCCTGCGGCCGTGACCGCCTCGAGCACGAGCTCGACGGCTTCGCGGTTGGACGACAGGCTGGGCGCGAACCCGCCCTCGTCGCCGACGCCGGTGGCGAGCCCGCGCTTCTTGAGGATCGATCGCAGCGCGTAAAACGTCTCGGCGCCGGCGCGGAGCCCGTCGGCAAACGACGGCAGGCCGACGGGCATGACCATGAACTCCTGGAAGTCGACGTTCGTGTCGGCGTGCGCGCCGCCGTTCAGGATGTTCATCATCGGCACGGGCAGGAGCGGGCCGCCGGCGCGGGCGGCCTCCGGCACGAGCGTGGCGAGATACGCGTAGAGCGGCAGGTCGCGCGCGGCGGCCGAGGCCCGGGCGGCCGCCATCGACACGCCGAGCACGGCGTTCGCGCCGAGCCGGCCGAGGTTGGGCGTGCCGTCGAGCGCGACCAGCCGGCGGTCGAGCGCGCGCTGATCGGCATCGTGGCCGACGAGCGCGGCGGCGATCTCGCCGTTCACATGACCGACCGCCTTCCGGACTCCTTTGCCGCCGTAGCGGGCCGGATCGCCGTCGCGCAGCTCGAGCGCCTCGCGCGCGCCGGTCGACGCGCCCGACGGCACGGCTGCCCGTCCGAGGGCGCCGGACTCCAGGACCACGTCGACTTCGACCGTGGGATTGCCGCGCGAGTCGAGGATCTCGCGGGCGTCGAGACTCCGAATCTTCACGACCGCGCGGATGATACCACGCGAGTTCTGTTACCATGGCGCGCGACACGCGGGAGGCGGTATGCCACGGCTGATCCCCGTCCTTGTTCGAACCGCCTTCGTCCTGGCTATCGCGGCGTCGGGCGGCCTCGCCGCGGCGCAGTCCGTCGACATCCCGCCGCCCGTCTCGACGCACGCCTCGATCTCTGGCGGCCGGATCCTCGGCGTGGTCCGAGATGATGCCGGGCAGGCGATCGGCGACGTGAGCGTAATCGCGCTGGGCGCGGCATCGGTCCTCGCGAGGACGGACGCGCGCGGGCGCTTCAGCCTGTCGCTCGCGCCCGGCGAGTACATCCTCCGGGCGTCGCACGATCGATACATCTCCACGTATCGCGAGGCCATTCGGATACAGGCCAGCGCGCGGCTCGAGCGGGACATCACGCTGATGCGGCCGGGTCTCGTCGCGGGCGCGCCCGTGCTGACGGCCGCGATGGCCAAGGCCGGACAGACGGGCGGCGGCGAGGCCGACGCCGGGCCCGATCACTCACACAGCGAGACGGCGTGGCGGCTGCGCCACCTGCCGCGCACCGTGCTCAGGGACGGGTCGTCCATCGCGCTGCCGGACGCGGCGGCGCCGGACCCGACGCCGCCGCATGGCTCGCTCTTCGACCGCGCGGTGGTCGGATCGGCCCGGCTGGCCGTGGCCTACTTCGCCGACGCCGACTTCAGCGGCCAGATCAACGTCCTGACGTCGGGCGCGATCGGTGGGCCGGCCGGCTGGCGTCCGGACCAGTTGCCGCGCGGCGTCGCGTACCTGGCCGTCGGCGCCCAGGCCGGGGACGCGGGCGACTGGCGGATGCGCGCGGCGGTGTCCGGTGGCAACGGCCGTTCGCCGGCCTGGGTGATGCTCGGCGAGTTCAGCGCACCCGAGGCTGCCGCGCACGCCTTTCGCGTCGGCGTGTCGTACGGATCGCAGGGCGACGACCCCGGCACGCCACGCCAGTGGCAGGCCGCGGCGAGCGGATCTCGCGGCGTGGCCGGCGTGTACGGCTTCGACGTGTGGCGCGTGCGGCCTGGCGTGACGCTCGATTACGGCGTCCGTCTCGACCGGTACGACTACCTGTCACAACCCGAGCTGGTCAGTCCGCGCCTCGGGGCCAAGCTGTCCGTCCTGCCCAGGACGTCGCTCGCCGTTCTCGTCTCCAGACGCCTCATCGCCCCGGGCGCCGAGGAATTCCTGCCGCCGCCGGCCTCGGGACCGTGGGTGCCGCCCGAGCGCACGTTCTCGGCGCTCCTGAGCCGTTCGTCAATCCGACCGGAGGATGTCCGGCACTACGAGATCAGCGTCGAGCGGGACCTGACCGGCGGAGACGGGGCGACGACCGTGCTGGTGCGCCGGTTCCGCCAGACGACGCGCGATCAGGGCGCGACGATCTTCGGCCACGGCACGAGTCGCGGCGTCGGTCACTACTATGTCGCCACGCCGGGCACGGTCGAGCTCGACGGCTGGGGCGTCGGGCTCCGCGGCCGCTGGCGCGATCACGTGAAGGCCAGCATCGACTACACCCTGACGATCGCGGACTGGGCGCCCCACCGCCAGGCGCGCATCATCCGGCGCGTGGCGCCGACCGCCGCGCGCGCCGGCCGAGAGCGCCTGCACGACGTGCAGACCACGCTCGACGCGGCGATTCCGGAAACGGCCACGCGCGTCACCGTTGTCGTGCGGACCAACTCGGGCTTCAGCCGCGCGGACGGCCGGGAGATGCCCGTGTTCGACGGCCGCTTCGACGTCGAGATCCGCCAGGCGCTGCCGTACCAGCCCATCGAGGGAGGGCGACTCGAGGTGCTGTTCGGCGTCCGCACGCTCTTCCGCGACTGGCGCGATTCGGCCTCGCTCTACGATGAAGTGCTGACCGTGGCGCCGCCGCTCCGCCTGGTCGGCGGGTTTCAGATCCGGTTCTGAAGCCGCCCCCGCGATACGCTTTAGACACGACGTCTGACCCATGACGCAGCCGCGCCTCCGTCCCCTGCTCTACGTCGCCCTCCCCGTCGCGGTCGGCGCCGTCCTGGTCGCGCTGGCCGCGGTCAACATGGCGCTCGTCAAGACGTGGCGCGGCGAGCCCGAGGACGGCGTGCTCTGGGTGCAGAGCGGCGTCAACGTGCTGGCCAAGGCCGTGGAGGCCGGAGCGGCGGGCGCCGCAGCCGGCCTTCGGGTGGGCGACGTCGTGTTCCAGATCGACGGCCGCGAAATCGAACGCCCGGCCGACGTCACGTCCGCCCTCCACAACGCCGAAGGCGGCCGTGTGCTGACCTACGTGATCCAGCGGCAGGGCGCCGATCAGCCCGTGTCGGTGACCCTGCAGCCGATGCCGCTCCTTCGGACGGGCCTCTACTACGCGCTGGCGCTCGTCGGGATCCTCTCGATTGTGGTCGGCGGGTCTGTGCGGCTCCGCCGGCCGAACGATCCGGCGACGCTGCACTTCTTCTGGCTGACCGTCGCGTTTTTCGGCGTGCTCGCGTTCACGCCGAGCGGGCGGTACGACCGGCTCGACTACTTCTTCGAATGGTCGGATCTGGTCGCCCGACTGATCCTGCCGCCGCTCTTCCTGCACTTTGCCCTGGTCTTTCCGGAGCGGCCGACGCCGTGGGTGCGGACGCCCGCGGGCCGCGCCCTCCTGCCGCTCTTCTACGCGCCGGCGGCGCTCATGGGCCTCGGCCGCGTGGTCGCGGCGCGCGGAAGCGCGGCGCTGGGCGATCCCTCCCGGGCGCTCTCGGCGATCGAGACGACGGCGCTCGTCTACCTGGCCGTCTGCCTCCTCGGCGGCCTGGCGCTCATGACGCAGGCGCTCGGGCGCCTCCGCTCCGTCACCGCCCGGCGCCAGCTCCGCTGGATCGTCTGGGGTTCGTCGGTCGGCGCGCTGCCGTTCGTCGTCCTCTACGTCGTGCCGTACCTCGTCGGCGCGGCGCTCCCCGGCATGGAGTACACGGCCGTGCTCCTTGGCTGCATTCCGCTGGCGTTCGCGTCGGCGCTCGTGCGGTACCGGCTGATGGACATCGAGGTGATCATCAAGAAGGGGCTGGTCGTCGCGGCCGTCGCCCTGCTCCTCGGCGTCATTTATGCCGCCACGCTCTGGCTCCTCAGCTTCCTGCCGGGCGTTGACGAGCGGCACACGAGTTTCTGGGCCCTCCTCGCGACGCTCGTCGTCGCTGTGGTGGCGCCGTCGCTCTGGAAGGCGATCCAGGCCGGTCTCGACCGGCTCTATTACCGCGACCGGTACGACTACCGGCGCGCGCTTGTCAGCTTTACGCGCGATCTGAACAGCGATCTCGACCTGCAGCGCCTGACGCGCCGGCTGGTGGATCGCATTGCCGAGACGCTCGGCGTGGACCGCATCGCCTTGTTCCTGCCGGACCCGGCGGGGGAGCCGGGCCGGCTCGTGGCCGTCGCGTCGGGCGGGTTTCCAGGCGGCGTCGTGCCCGCCATCGAGCCGGGATCGCTGCTGGGGGCGCGGCTGGCCGACGGCCAGACGGTCGTCGTGGACGACCCGTTGCCCGTGCGGCGGCTCTCGGGCGACGAGGGCGCCCGGTGGCGCGAAGCGGGGCTCTTCAACTTCGTGCCGTGCGTGTCGAACGAGCTGACGATCGGGCTCATTGCCGTGGGGCGCCGGCCGCTCGGCGAGCCGCTCTCGAGCGAAGACATGACGCTCCTCGGCGCCGTGGCCGGCCAGGCGGCAACGGCGATCGAAAACGCGCGGCTCTACAGCCAGCTCCAGGCAAAGGCCGACGAAGTGCAGCGCCTGCACCAGTTCAGCGACAGCGTGGTCGAGTCGCTCTCGGACGGGCTGGTCGTCGTCGATCTGGAGGACCGGGTGCTTCGCTGGAATCGCCGGGCTGAGGCGCTGACGGGCCTGCCCCGGAATCGGGCCGCAGGCCGCCGGCTGGGCGGGCTGTTCAACCGGCCGTTCGTCGACGCGCTCGCGTCGGCGCGGCGCGACGCACCCGGCGGCACGGCGCTCTACCGACTGCCGCTCGTCACGTCGCACGGCGACCGGCACGAGCGCCTGGTGAACGTGGCCGTCGCGCCGTTTCAGACGGCCGAGGGCGCGCAGGCCGGCTGGATCATCGTGATCGAGGACGTCACCGAACGCGCCAATCTCGAGGAGCAGCTCCGGCTGTCGGAGAAGATGGCGGCGATTGGCCTCCTCGCCGCGGGCGTCGCCCACGAGGTCAACACGCCGCTGACCGGCATTTCGAGCTTCACGCAGATGCTCCTCGAGCGGACCGAGCCGGAGGATTCGCGTCGCGAGCTGCTCGAGAAGATCGAGCGCCAGACGTTCCGGGCGGCCAAGATCGTCAACAGCCTGCTCAGCCTGGCGCGCCCCTCGGGCGGCGACACCCAGACGGTCGATCTCAACACCATCGTCGGCGACGTCCTCTCACTCCTCGAACATCAGTTCAAGATGTCGAGAATCCAGGTGCGGCGCGAGATGGCGCCGGGCGCCCTCGTCGTGCGGGGCGTGGAGTACAAGCTCCAGCAGGTGTTCCTCAATCTCCTGCTCAACGCGCGAGACGCCATGCCCAAGGGCGGCTGGGTGTCGGTGACGACCCGCGTCATGGACGGGCAGGCGGTCGTCGAGGTCGGCGACACGGGCGTGGGCATTCCGGTCGAGCACCTGGGCCGCATCTACGATCCGTTCTTCACCACCAAGCCCGAGGGGCGAGGCACGGGCCTCGGCCTGTCGGTGTCCTACGGCATCGTGCAGGAACACGGCGGCACGCTTGTCTGCGAGAGCGACGTTGACCAGGGCACGCGGTTCCGGCTGACCCTGCCGCTCGCCGAAGCGCCCGCGGCCGAGGTGGTGCATTAGCGCGATGGCCACCACGCCCGCCTCCGTGCTCGTCATCGACGACGAGGAGATCGTCCGCGAGGCGCTCGAGGCGGTGCTCGTGACCGAGGGCTATCGCGTCGTGTCGGCCGCAACGGCGGGCCAGGGGCTCGAGGCGCTCGCGAGCCGTTCCTTCGACGCCGTGCTCCTCGATCTCATGCTGCCCGACCGCAACGGTCTGGACGTCCTCGACGACATCCGTCGCGTGGACGACGAGCTGCCGGTCATCATGATTACGGCGTTCGGGACCATCGAGAGCGCGGTGGCCGCCACGAAGCAGGGCGCCTTCCATTATTTTCCGAAGCCCTTCAAGAACGACGAGGTCCTGGCTGTCCTGCGCAACGCGCTCGAGCGCCGGCGGCTCGTGCAGGAGAACCGGGAGCTGCGCGATCGGCTGCGATCCGGCGCGAGCCGGTTCGACGAGATCGTGGGCGGCAGCCCGCGGATGAAGGGCGTGTACGACCTGATCGCGCGGGCCGCGCCGAGCCGCGCCACGGTGCTGATTCAGGGCGAGAGCGGCACGGGCAAGGAACTCGTGGCCCGGGCCGTGCACCGGCACTCGGCGCGCGCCGACCGGAGCTTCGTCACCGTGAACTCGGGCAACCTGCCGCCCGATCTTCTCGAATCGAACCTCTTCGGGCACGTCAAGGGCGCGTTTACGGGCGCCGTGTACCCGAAGAAGGGCCTGTTCGAGGTCGCCGACAAGGGGACCATCTTCTTCGACGAGATCGGCAACATCCACCCGGATACGCAGGCGAAGCTCCTCCGGGTGATCCAGGAGCGCGAGTTCATGCGGCTCGGCGGCGTCGAGACGATCAAGGTGGACGTCCGCATCATTGCGGCGACCAATGTCGATCTCCGCGCGCGGACGAGCCAGGGCCTCTTTCGCGAGGACCTCTTCTACCGGCTGAACGTGATTGCCGTCGAGCTGCCGCCGCTTCGCGAGCGACCGGACGACATTCCGATTCTCGTGCAGCACTTCCTCGAGAAGTACGGCGAGGAGAGCCGCAAGGGCGGCCTGTTCCTCACGCCGCCGGCGCTCGATCGCCTGATGGCCTACGCCTGGCCGGGCAACGTGCGCGAGCTGGAGAACGTCATCGAGCGGGCCGTCGTGCTGACGAGCGATCGGGAGATCGGCCCCGATCTCATTCCCAACCACGTGTCGGCCAACCCCGCGCGCGAGGTGCCCGACGTCGTGATTCCGCCCGACGGCCTGGACTTCCGCGAGGTCATCATCGGCCACGAGCGCCGGTACATCGAGGCCGCGCTCGACGCCGCGGGCGGCGTCCAGAAAAAGGCGGCCGAGCTCCTCCACATCAAGCCGACGACCTTGAACGAGATGATGAAGCGGTACGAGATCCGGCCGCGGCGCCGCCGGGGCGAGGGGGAGGGGACGAACGGCGATTGAGCAACTGGAGAACTGGTGAACTGGAGAACTGGTGAACCGGAGAACCCCGCCGCGCCTTCCTACATCAGAATGAGAGGCCGGCCGCGCATCGCGTGATCGAATGGCACGACACCGGCCGCCGCATCCCCTGCGGCAATGAGCGTCATCCACCCCGCCTGTGCTGCGGCGGAGAGAGTGGGCTTCCATCGACCGAGCGCGAACCCGGCAAGCGGCAGAAGCTGCAGCGCGTGAAGGCCGACGAGATGGGCGGCGCGCAAGTCACCAGCCGTCGTGCTGCAGTTGACGATAGGCAGGCCAGGTCCGCCGTCGCCGGCGCCCACCGTGTGCGCACGGTTGGCGATCATGAGCCCCCCTCCACGCTCCCGAGAAGGAACACGAACGTGCCCAGGCGGATGCCCCACGCAAAGGCCGGCGCCACGGGCAGCCGGCGCAGGAACATGACGAAGAGACCGGCGGCCGCCAGCGTGTTCACCGCGATCAAGATGCCCATCGTCTGAAAGATCGCGCCATCGAACGGCGTCGCCACGTTGGAGTGGGACGTGGTGCCGCGCCCGGCCTGAAGCGCGATACCAAGCATCTCGATCGCCATGGCCAGCGCGATGCTCCACCGGACTGCCGCTTTCGCGGCCCGGGCGCCAGGCACGCAGGCCATCAGCCAGGCGACCGTCCAGAGGTAGATCCCGATGGACGCCACGAACTTCATCGGCTTGATCCACGGGTTCAACCCCATGACCACGCGCTCGTCGAACGGCGCGACGAGAGCCATGACGAAGAACAGCCCGACGTGCAGCCAGCCGACCGAAGCCAGCAGCGCGTCGCGGCGATGGAGTTCAGCGAGCCAATGCCGGAGACTCATTGCCGCCTCCCGGAAAGACCCGGCGCGGCGTCCACGGCCACCGCGGCGCGACGACGAGCAGCAGCCAGCCCGGCAACACGATCGTGCTCGACAAGGAGAACAGCGCGTCAGAGCTCATACGACTCCCTCCGCCGGGCTTGATTGTCTCAGTGCAGGATTGCGTTAGTGCAGGACGCCTCAGTGCAGCCATTGCCCAACGGCCTCATTGCCCCATTGCCCCATTGCAGCCATTGCCCCATTGCAGCCATTGCCCCATTGCCTCATTGCCGCACTACCCCATTGCAGCCATTGCCCCATTGCCGCACTACCCCATTGCAGCCATTGCCCCATTGCCTCATTGCCCCATTGCCCCATTGCCCCATTGCCAGAATCACCCAGAGCGTCTGCGCTGATCCCGCCGGTCGCGATGGCCGCGCGGGTCGCGCTGGTCCCGCGGGTCGCGCTGATCGCGCCGGTCGCGCGCCGGCGCGTCCTGGCCCGGTGCGGGTCCGCGCAGCCGCGCGAACAGGCGCTCGTACTTGGCCAGCACCGTGCTCCAGCGATAGTGCCGGTCGACGTACGCCTTGCCGTTCCGGCCGAGCGCCCGCCGGAGGGCGCCGTCGCGCATCAGGAGCTTCAAGGACTCGATGAATTCCCAGCGGCCCGCGTAGAAGAGCCCGGCGTTGCTCTGCCGGCAGTGCTCTTCGAGCACCTCCGACTGAGCGTTGGCGAGAACCGGGGTGCCTACGGCAAAGGCCTCGAGCGCCAGGAGGGACAGACTCTCGTAAGGGGACGGCACGATCACGACGGTCGCCGCCTCCAGCGCGTGGAGGCGCTCCTCGTCGGGCAGGATCCCGGCAAAGCGCACGTGCGGGTCCTCCGGCAGCGGCATCATCTTGGCGCCCATGAGCAGGAGGGTTGCCGTGCCGCCCTCCTTCAGGTACGCCTGGAAGTACTCGAGCAGCTCCTCGCAGCCCTTGGCCGGGTCGATGCGGCCGCCGTACAGCACGAACGGCTCGTGCAGCCGGTGACGCCGCCGGAAGGCATTGGCCGCGCCTTCGAGGTGCGGCGCAAGCGGCTCCAGGCCGTCGGGCGGTGGCGCCGGCGGCTCCGCGCCTTCGGCCACGGCCTCGCCCTCCGGCAGCTCCACGCCGCAGCCGATCACGTCCTCGGCAATCGGCCGGATGCCGAAGAGTGACAGCGCGAACCGCCGCTCGCTCTCGCTGTTCCAGGCGATGGCGCCCACCTTCGAGAAGAGATCCCGATAGATGCCGAGCCGAATCGCGGGCTCGTCGTGCGCCGTCGGGACGAGCACGCTCTTGGCGGGCGCCACGCTCGCGCCCATCACCGACGTGGCGTAGAGGTAGGTGAAGAACACCAGGACGTCGTACTGCCCGTGGTGGCGCGCGAGATAGTCGACGAGCCCCGGCGACCAGGGCCCCTGCCGCTTCAGCCACTGCATCTCGTCCTGCGGCGAGTGCCGGTTGCTGAAGATCCAGGCGGAGTACTCGCCGAAGGACCGCACGTCGCGCGTTTCGGAGGTGGCGAAGCGCCTGACCACCACGCCGCGAATCCGGTCCGCGCCCTCGGGGTACTCGTTCTTCCACGTGAGATAGTCCCGGGCGCACGTCGTCAGGACGTCCACCTGATGGCGCTCGGCCAGCCGCTCGGCGACGAGCCGGCAGTGGTGCTCCGACCCGCCGATGAGTTCGGTGCCGTAGCGGTGGATGACGAAGGCGATTCTCACGCGTGCGACGCTCCTGACGCCGGTCCCGGACGGATCCCCGCCCGGGACAGCACAGTATTCACCCGTTCGGCGACCGCGCTCTGCGCAAACGCGCGAAGGCGCTCCCGCTGGCCGGCGAGCACCCGGCCCCGGACCGCTTCGTCGTACACGAGCACGCCGAGCCACTCGGCCGCAAACTCGAGGTCCTTCGGCGCGAACGTCACGCCCGCGCCGCCCATCGTGTCCGGAACGGCGGCCGCGGCGTAGGCCAGTACCGGCACGTCCATCGCCATGGCTTCGACGAGCGGCACCCCAAAGCCTTCGTGCTCGCTGAGCGACACGTACGCGTGCGCGTGCCGGTAGTATGTCGCCAGTTCCTCGGTCGGTACGGCACCGGCAAACCAGACGCGATCGGAGGGCAGGCCGTGGGCCCGGGTGAGCGCGCGAATCGCCCGCGAGTAGGCCGGCACGACGTCGTCGCGCCCCACGAAGATGAAGCGGCACTCCGTGTCGACGTACCGTCGGTACAGTTCTGCCAGCCGGATGTGATCTTCGATCCTCTTGTTCGGCGCGAGCCGCCCCACGAAAAGAATGTTCGCCAGTCCGTCCCGCAGCATCGCCTCGAGGGCGGGCCGGCGCGCCGCCGTCCGCAGCCGATCGACGTCCAGGGCCAGGGGCAGCACCGCGGGCCCGGGAAACCCGAGATCCGCCAACTCGCGGCAGTTGTACGTCGAATCGCCGAACGCGACGTCCGTCCGCCGCGCCAGCGTCGCCAACTCCTTGCGACCGTACAAAGTGGCGCGGCTCAGCGCGACGTCGAACGGCGCGAAGAAATGGGCCGGCGTGACGTTGTGATAGTCGAGCACGCGGAGGCCGGGCAGGCCGGCGAACGCCTCGGTCATGGCCGAGGCCGCGGCGAAATGCAGGATGGTGGCATCCCCCGCCCGCGACCACGGATCGTCCCAGGTCCGCACGCGGTCGGCCACCGCGTCGTCGATGTCGATCGCGTAAATCTCCGACTCGTGTCCCCAGGATCGCAGGAGTGTGCGGAGCGCCAGCGCGTGGTCGCCGACGGCATCGCCCGCATGCGCGGCCGGCACCCACTGGTTGACGATCACGCGCGCGCTCCGGCCGCCCGCGTTCGACGGCGGCTGGCGGGCCAGGGCGGGAGGCGATGGAAGGCCAGCGGCCGCGTCAGGGTCGCGTCGGCCACCGCCTCGAACGCGTCCCAGAAGCCGTCCGCGACGGGCGGCGGCGGGCGGCGCGGCGCGGCCGCCGCCTGGGCGATGCGCGCAAGGAGCAGACCCGTGAAGTCCTGCGACAGCCACCGGCCGAGCGCGGCGTTCTGCGCGGCCAGCACCCGATCCCGCCGCGTTTCGTCCGTTACGAGCGCGTGCAGGATCGCCGCGACGTCGTCCTGGGCCGTGTAGAGGACGCCGCCGCCGTCGAGCGTGTCCGGCACGGCGCTGCTCCCGAGCGCCACGACCGGCACACCCATGTAGAACGCCTCGAGGAGCGGCACGCAGAAGCCTTCGTGCTCGCTCGCCGACAGAAACACGTCGGCCACCGCGTAGAGCGCCGCCAGCGCCTCGTTCGTCACCTGGCCGAGAAAGTGCACCTCCTCCACGCCGAGTTCGGCGGCCAGGACGCGGAGGCGCACAAGATAGTCGCCGAAGCCTTCCGCCGTCCCGGCCACGAGCAGCCGCGATCGAGGGTTGAACCGCGTCTGGTAGCCATGCACGTGCCGGATCAGGTTGTCGGGGCGCTTGTTGGTCGCCACGCGTCCGACAAACAGGATGTTCGTCCAGTCGTCGTCGAACAGCGCGAGGACGGTCGGGTCGGGCGGGCCGGAAAGATGGCGGAAGTCCGGCACGACGGGGAACACAGCGGTCGGCGCGAATCCCAGCGCGTCGAGCTCGCGCCGGTTGTACTCCGAGTCGCCGAGCGCGAGATCGACCCGTGCTCGAAACGCTGCCAGCTCCCGGCGTCCCTGGTGGCACAGGCGGGCGAGCGTGTCGTACACGCCGACGAAGTGCTCCGGCGGCGTGACGTTGTGGTACATCAGGATCATCCGGCTCGGCCAGGCAAACGCGGCGTGCATCGCGCGCGATCCGATCGAGAAGTGCAGCAGCACGATGTCGTCGGGTCCGACGACGTCACGGATGTCCCGGTCGTCCACGATCAGGTCACGCAGCCCGGTCTCCGCCTGTTCCGCGATGATCTCGGAGTCGTATCCGGCCTCGCGGAGGACGCGGGCGATGCCGAGGGCCTGGTTGCTGATGGCGTCGCCCGAGCGCAGTGTCGCCAGCACCTGGTGGACGCCGGGTTTCGCGGCGACCGCGGGCATCAGCGCACCACCGCACCGGCCGGCGCCGCGTTCATGATCTGCCGCCCGGGCGGCTCGACCGGCTGGCGCCGGCGGAAGAAGCCCGGCAGGGGCGCGATCGGCGCGCCCGGCGGCTCGCGCTTCAGGCGCTCGAACACCTCCAGGTACCTCCGTTCGACGACGGGCCAGGAGTAGTGGCGCTTGTAGTACTCGCGGCCGCTCTGGCCGAGGACGCCGCCGAGGGGTCCCGCGCCTTCGAGCGCGTACAGGGCTTCGTCGAACTCCTCGTACGTGTCGAAGAACAGGCCGCCGCCGCTGCGCAGGCATTGGCCGCGGAGCACGTCGCAGCGCCCGTTGACGAGCACCGGTTTGCCGAGCGCCCACGCCTCGAGCGTGACAATCGACAGGCTTTCGTACGGCGACGGCATGATCAGCACGTCGGCCGCCGAGAGCGCGTCGAACTTGTCGCTTTCGGAGAGAAAGCCGGCGTGCCGGATCCGGGGATGCGGGGGCACGGCCAGGTCGCCTCGGCCGACGACGAGCAGGTCCAGGCCGCGCGGATGGCGGGCGGCGTACCGGATGAAGTACTCGAACAGCGTGCGGCAGCCCTTGTTGGGATCGAGCCGGCCGATGTAGATCGCGAACGGGCGCTTGAGCTCGAGCGCCTTGCGGGCGCGCCAGGGCTGCGGCCGCTCCGGTACGTCCGAGCCCACGCCGACAACCGCGCCCGGGCCCGAGCGGCCGCTGACGTTCTGAATCAACGCGCGTTCTTCCGGCGTGTTATAGAAGATGGCGCGCGCGCCGCGGAAGACCGGGCCGAAGAGCGCCAGCCCGATGGCCGGATCCCGCTCGGCGGTCGGCACGAGCACGGCGCGATCGGCGGCAGCCCGGGCGCCGTGCCACGACTGGTAGTACCGATAGCTGACGAAGACGAAGAAGTCGAAGTCGCGGCGAGACCGGCGAATGTGGCGGATGAGGGCGGGGCACACCGGCCCCTGGCTGGTCAGCCACTTCAGCTCGTCCGCAAGCGAATGCTGCCGCTCAAAGACGAGCGCCGAGCGTCGGCCGAACTCGGGCAGGCGCCGGGGTCGCGCGACCTTGAACCGCCGAACCCTGATCCCGCGCACCTCGTCGATGCCGGCCGGAAACTCGTTGCGCCATTCGAGATAGTCGCGCGCGCAGGTCGTCAGCACCTCCACGGTGGCGTGACGCGCCAGCCGCTCGGCAATCAGCCGGCCCTCGAGTTCCGCGCCGCCGCTGACATCCAGACCGTAGCGCTGGACGACCACCGCCAACTTCACTGCTCAGGGGCTCCGTCTCCATTGTCCTCGGGGCCGTCGGCGGCGTCGTACTCGTCGCCGGCCGAAGCTGGCGCGTCGGCCATGCCCGGTCCGCCCGGCGCGGTCGTCATGCCCGGTGCGGGAGGCACGCCGCCCTGCCGATCGCCCAGCGTCTGCCCGGGCCGCCGTCGGCGGCGCCGCCGGCGGCGCCGCCGCTCGCCGTCCGGACGTCCTCCGGATCCCGGCATCGCCTGCGCGGGCGCCCCCGCCGGTCCGGGCTGACCGGCGTTCGTGCCGCTGGTCGATGTCGGCGCGCCCGACGGGGCCGCGCCTCGGGCGTCCGTCCGGTATTGCACGACGCTTTCGAGTGCGCGGCCGCGGCGCTCGTCGAAGTCCATGCGGCTCGAGAGCGACTCGACCCGCATCTTCAAGTTGTGCACCTCGATGCCCAGGCGCGTGAGTTCCACCACCAGGGTGTGCAGGATCTCGTAGTACAGCTCCTCGCGTCGCCGGAACTCGGCGTTCATCAGCGCGGCAAGCTGTTCCGGGCTCATCACGCTCGTGACGGCCCGGCGGATCACCCGGCGGGCCAGCCGCTTCAGCGGGCCGCCGGTTTCGACGGGCGCCGCCCCGGCGTCGGCCTGGGCCGAGGGGCTGGTCGTGCGCCGCTGTTTGAACTGCTCGACCAGGTCGGAGCGGAGCTTCCGCGGGTCGAGAAACTGCTCCATCTTCACGTTGGCGAGATGGAGGAGGTCGGCTTCGGTGTAATCGACGCCGCGTTTGTCACGGATGCGCGCGCGGATCTGCCGCATGATGTCGTCGACATCGATGCCGTCCGATCGCACGTTGAACTCGGCCATGTGCTAGTCTCCTTTGGCGAGGGCCCGGCGCCGACGCCGGTTGGCGAACTCGGGCGCCTCCGTCACGCAGGTCGCCAGAATCCCGAGCGAGCGCACGAGCGCGCGGAGTCCGGTCCGCCGGATTTCGGCGCCCGCCTCGGGAATCGCCGGGTACCCGCGGGCGTCCGGCGTCACCTGCTCCCAATGGCGGAACAGGCGGCCCCACGGGCTGCCCAGGACCTCCGCCATCATCTTCCTGGCCATCATCGGGTACCAGAAACTGTCGTGATACACGACGCTGGCGATGTACGCCCACGGCGCCAGCACCGTCTTCAGCGTCCACTCGACGGGCTTCTTCAGCGGCCCCCAGTAGATCAGATGCTGCATCCGCGAGGCAAACGTCATCTTCTTGAACGGCCCGGCGAAACGCCAGTTCTCGCCGGCCGCCGTCCGATCGCCGACGATTTCGATCTCCCGCGGGTCGCCGCACCCCAGGCCGAGATCGTGCGCCAGGCGGATGTACTTGATCGACAGCGGGTCCAGTCCCATCAGCTTGGCCGCGACCGCGTCGATCGCGACCTGGTCTGCGCTCGCAAGGATGACGTTCTTGACGTGCGGAACCATGCAGCGCGGTCCTGGCCCGTCGCCGGCGAACGTGCCGTCCATCACGGCGAAGACGCCTCGATGAATCTTCTGCTGGATCATCAGGAGGTCGACCAGCGTCTCGTGAATCACCGGGTGCGTCCAGTGGCGGCGCTCGTTCAGCAGGCCCCCGAACGCGTTCTTCATCGCGCCGGTCGTCGTCGTGAAAATGTGCGTCTTGACGGTCGGAAGGTGGATGATGTTCTCGCCGATGAACCGGCGCGGGATCAGGAACCCGTCGGCGTACACCTCGTTCAGGCAGAGGAACTTCTTCGTCAGGTCGCCGACGGCCTCGCGGATGTGCATCCAGGGCTCGTCGCCCTCGTACAGGTGAATGTTGCGGATCCCGTGCGCCCGGACGACGTCGATCTGCTTGTTTTCACGCTCCCCGAGATGCGCGTCGATCACGACCGTCCGGTTGTGACAGGCGTGCAGGAGGCCCGGGTCGTACCCGTCGGCTTTCATGGCCCGGATCACGCCCTCGAGCTGCCAGGGGGTCGTCGAGCTGCCGGGAAAGAAGAAGTGCCACGAGATGTTCACCTTCAGCGCGGTGTCGACGCGCCGGTCGATCACGTCCTGATAGCGCGCCAGGTTGAGGAGCTCGTGGTAGTCGGCAAGCACGGTGGCCGGCGTCGTGCGCAGGATGGCGACGGTCGAGCGGGGGCGGGACATGAACGATCCGTCAGCGCCAGGGGCCGTAGAGGATGAGGATCACGGCCGCGCCCCACAGCACCACGCACAGCTGAATGGGGCGGTCCTCCACGAGCGTGTCCGACGGATTGCCGCCGCCGGCCCGCTGGTGCACCAGATAAAGGTACCGGAAGATGCCGTAGAGGGGAAACGGCACCGTCCAGAGCAGCCGATCCGTACCGAACTTGGTCACGGTCTCCGGACTGATCGTGTAGAAGGCGTAGGCCAGGAGCGTCGAGGCCGTGACGACGCTGATCATCTGGTCCAAGAGATACGGGCTGTACTCCGCCAGAATGCGCCGGTGGGCCGTGGCGTCCTCGGCCAGGCCCACGAGCTCCGCCCGGCGCTTGCTGAGGGCGAGAAACAACGCGCCGAGGAGCGTCAGCATGAGAAGCCAGTGACTGAAGACCACCCCCACGGCCAGCGCGCCTGCCGCGGCGCGGAGCACGAATCCGCCCGCGACCACCAGCGCGTCCACGATGACGACGTGCTTGAGCCAGATCGAGTAGAGCCCGAGCAGCACGACGTAGGCCAGGCCGACCAGGCCGAACCCGGGGTCGATCCAGAAGGCGACGCCGAGGGCGGCGGCGGCGAGCACCGCGGCCCAGGCGAGCGCCACGTCGGGCCGGAGCGCGCCGGACGCGATCGGTCGGCGCGACTTGATCGGATGCAGGCGATCCGCTTCGCGATCGCGGACGTCATTGACCAGGTACACGACGCCGGAGAGGACGCAGAAGACCGCGAAGGCGCCGACGGCCAGGCCGACCGCGCGCGGGCGCAGGAGCTGCTCGCCGAAGATCAGGCCGGCAAAGACCAGCAGGTTCTTCGTCCACTGGCGCGGCCGAAGGGAGCGAACGAGATGTGACGCGAGGGCCATGCCCGGAGCGGGCGGCCGCCCCTTCACGGCGTCGGCTAGGCGAAGCTCTTCAGCGCGTCAGGCTCGGACTCGAACGTCTCGAAGACCGTCAGAAGCTTCGTGATCATCAAGAGATCGGTGATGCGCTTCGTCAGATTCACGAGCTTCAACTGGCCGCCCTGACGGCTGACCGTGGTGTACGTGCGGACGATCTCGCCCAGGCCGGCACTGTCGATGTACGGCACCTCCGCGAGATTCAGCAGGATGCGCTTCCGGTTCTGATGCACGAGCGAGTTGATCTTGTCCTTGAGCGCTTCGTCGCCCTCGCCCAGGGTGATCTTGCCTTTCAGGTCGAGAATCGTCACGTCGTTGACGACCCGTTCCTCGATCTGCATGTCCGACTCCTTGCCGAGGCCGCGTGGAACGGCCGAAACCGGTCCAAAAAGAGCCCTAAGTCTATGTGGTGCCGGGCACTTTCACAAGGCCCGGACCGCAGGCTCGGCCGGCGGCCCGGGCTCGAAACTCAGGCGGATTCGCGCCGCTGCTTCTTGCGCGAGCGTTTCCGTGCGAGGGCCTGCTTGGCGCGCCGCTTGTCACCGGGCTTCAGGTAGAACGAATGCTTCTTGATGTCCTTGATGATGTCCTCCTGCTGCACCTTGCGCTTGAACCGCCGGAGGGCACTTTCGATCGACTCGCCTTCCTGAATCTTGACTTCCGCCAAAGCTCGACACCCCCTTTCCACCGGGAATCGCCAGGGGTCCGTCACCCGGACCCGGGGCAACACCGTAGCCTAGCATGGCGTGGCGCGCGGGCCGGCTGGCGACCGGCTGCGGCCCCGTTTCAGGCGGAATCGGGGCGGACCGCCTAGAATCGCCTCGATGCGCGTGTTGGTGCTCGGCGGCGGTGGCAGGGAACATGCCCTGGCCTGGCGGCTCGCTCGAGACCCTGACGTCACCGAGGTGATCACGGCGCCGGGCAACCCGGGCGCGGCGTCCGTCGGCCGCGTCGCGCCCGTCGATCTTTCGTCGCCGGCCGACATGCTGCGACTTGCCGAGCGCGAGCGAGCCGACCTCACCGTCGTCGGTCCCGAAGGTCCGCTCGATCTGGGCGTCGCCGATCTGTTTCACCGGGCCGGTCGGCCGGTCGTCGGCCCGTTCCGGGCGGCCGCGGCCCTTGAGTGTTCGAAGGCGTTTGCCAAGGCCTTCATGAGCCGGCACGGCGTGCCGACCGCGCGCTTCCAGGTGTGTCAGACGCTCGACGAAGCGCTCGACGCCGTGTCCGGCCGCACGTTCGGCTTTCCCGTGGTGGTGAAGGCCGACGGCCTGGCGGCCGGCAAGGGCGTGACGATCGCCGACGATCGCGCGGCGGCCGAGGGCGCGGTCCGCCAGGCTATGGTCGATCGCCAGTTCGGCGACGCCGGCGCGAGGCTCGTGGTCGAGGAGTGTCTGACCGGGCCCGAGGTCTCTTTCTTCGTGCTCGCCGACGGCGCGCATGCGATTCCGCTCGGCACCGCGCAGGATCACAAGCGCCTCGGCGACGGGGATCGAGGGCCGAACACGGGCGGCATGGGCGCCTTCGCGCCCAGTCCGCTGGTGTCGCCGGCGTTCGAGCGGGAGGTGTTGACGCGCGTCGTCGAGCCCGTGCTGGCCGGCGTCCGGCGCGAAGGCGAACCCTACCGCGGGTTCCTGTACGTCAGCCTGATGCTCACGGCCGACGGGCCGAAGGTGATCGAGTTCAACGTCCGATTTGGCGATCCTGAGGCGCAGGTGGTGCTGCCCCTGCTGGACGACTCGCTCGCGGCGCTCCTGCAGGCCTCCGCTGCGGGTACGCTCGCCGGTCGGCGCGCCGCGTTCTCGACCAACCGGTCGGTCGGTGTGGTCCTGGCCTCGCGCGGGTACCCGGCCTCCTCCGAATCCGGGCACGCGATCGAGGGACTGGCCAGGGCCGCGGCCGAGCCCGGCGTGCTGGTCTTTCACGCCGGCACGCGTGCAGAAGGCCCGAGAGTGGTCACAGCCGGCGGACGGGTGCTCACGGTTGTCGGTCGCGGCCCGACGTTCGAGGCAGCCATGGCCCGGGCGTACGCGGCCGTCGACCTGATCCGGTTCGAGGGCATGCAGTGCCGTCGCGACATCGGCCGTAAAGCCCGGGACCAGCCGGCCTGAAATCGATCAATGATGAGGCGCATGGCTTCGATCGACGTGCTGATTCTGATGGGCTCGGATTCTGACGCGGCCGTGATGTCGGCCGCGCGGGACGCGCTGACCGAACTGGGGCTCAAGTCCGAGATGACCGTGGCCTCGGCTCACCGATCGCCGGCGCGCGTCCAGCGGCTCGTGGCGGAGGCCCCGGGCCGCGGCGTGAAAGTCTTCGTCGTCGGCGCTGGTGCGGCAGCTCACCTGGCCGGAGTGGTGGCCGCGCACACGACGTTGCCCGTCATCGGCGTGCCCATCGATTCTTCGGCGCTCAAGGGCCTGGATGCGCTGCTGTCCACTGTTCAAATGCCCCCGGGCGTGCCTGTGGCCACCGTGGCGATCGGCAAGCCCGGCGCCACCAATGCCGGCGTCCTGGCCGCGCAGATGATCGCGCTCGGGGACGCCGCCCTCGCGGCCCGGCTGGTGGCCTACAAGGCAAAGCTCGCTGACAAGGTGGAGGAAACGGCTAGGCGTCTTGCCGAGCCGCCCGCCGGCGGCTCGAGCTAGGGCCGCGATTCGATCGAGCCTGCCAGCCGCTGGGCCGCAGAGGGCCTGGCGCCCTCGACGATCAACTGGCCGCAGGCGGCGCGGATGTCGCGCCCGCGGCTCCGCCGGACCGAAACGGTGATGCCGCGATCCGCAAGCACCTTGGCGAAGGCGTTCACCCGGGCTTCGTCGGGCCGGCTGTACGGGACGCCGGGCGCTGCGTTCAACGGCAGGAGATTCACCTTCGCCTTGATGCCCGCCACGAGCGCCGCCAGCCGGCGCGCGTCGTCCGGCGTGTCGTTCACTCCCTCGAGAAGGACGTACTCGAACGTAATGCGCCGCCGCTTGGCGAGCGGAAAGCGGCGGCAGACCTCGATGAGCTCGGCCAGGCTGTACTTGCGGTTGATCGGCACGAGCGACGTTCGCGCTTCATCCGTCGTGGCATGCAGCGACACGGCCAGGTTGGGCATGAGCGGCTCGCGAGCGAGGCGCTCGAGGGCGGGCACGAGCCCCACCGTCGAGAGGGTGATCCGGCGCGGATGGACGCCGAGACCGCGCTCATCGGTGATCATGCGCAGGGCTTTCATCGTGGCGTCGTAGTTGTGCAGGGGCTCGCCCATGCCCATGAGGACGATGTTGAACGGCGTGCCGGCCAGTTCCGTGGCGTGGGCGAGCACCCGGACCTGACCGGCAATCTCGCCCGCGGTCAAGTGGCGAACGAGGCCCATCCGGCCGGTCAGGCAAAACGTGCACCCCATGGCGCAGCCCACCTGCGTCGAGATGCAGAACGTCTCGGCCGGCGTGTCGGGAATGTACACAGCCTCGATGTGACGTCCGTCGCCAAGGCCAAGGAGAAACTTTGTCGTGCCATCGGATGAGATCTGCCGGGCGAGGATGGCGGGCGACGAGATCGTACAGGTGTCGGCGATCTGCGCGCGCAGCGGCCGGCCGAGGTCCGTCATCAGGTCTGGACTCGTGACGCCGCGCGCGTGGATCCAGTGGAAGATCTGCCGGCCGTGGTACTTGGGCGCGCCCAGCGTGGCGACGGCCGCTTCCATCTCGTCGCGCGACAACTCGGCAAGGTCCATGGGGTCGTACCTAGTAATGAGGTACGACCCCATGCTATCATCCTGATCTTGAAGCGCTCTTATAAAGCCAATTCAGTAAACAACTTACAGCACATCGCGTGCACGCGCCCTCCCGCATGGTAACGGCCGAGACGCTCCCGTCGGGTCTGCGGCTGGTGACCGAATCGGTGCCGCACGTGCGGTCGGTCACCGTCGGGGTCTGGCTCACGCGGGGGTCCCGTCACGAGGACGCCCGCGAGAGCGGCGCGGCGCACTTCGTTGAGCACATGCTGTTCAAGGGCACGCGGTCGCGCTCGGCCCGTGACATCGCGCAGACGGTGGACGCGATCGGCGGCCAGCTCGATGCGTTCACGGCGAAGGAGTACGCCAGCTACTACATCAAGGTGCTCGACGAGCATCTGGATCTCGCCGTGGACCTCTTGAGCGACATGCTCCTCCGGCCGGCGCTGGCGCCCGCCGACGTCGTCAAGGAGCAGGGCGTGATCCTCGAAGAAATCAAGATGGTCGAGGATGCGCCCGACGACCTGGTCCACGAGATCTTTGCCGGGCAGTTCTGGGCTCGGCACCCGCTCGGCCGGCCGATCCTCGGCACGCCTGAGACCGTCAGTTCGTTCGAAGCTTCGGGGCTGCGCGAGTACTTTCAGCGTACGTACCACGCCTCGAACTTGCTGGTGGCGGCCGCCGGCCACCTGGAGCACGCCCGGCTGCGTGAGCTCGTCGACGTCGCCTTCGCCGATCTGCCGGCCGGGCCCGCGTCGCCGGCGGTGGCGCCGCCCGACGTCATGCCGGGTCTGACGTTTCGACCCAAGGCGATTGAACAGGCGCACGTGTGCCTGGGCACGCCGGCGTATCATCAATCACATGTGGACCGCCACGCGCTGTACGTGCTCAACACGATCCTTGGGGGGTCGATGAGCTCGAGGCTGTTTCAGCATGTGCGCGAGGAACGGGGACTCGCCTACGCGGTCTATAGCGGCCTTACGACCTACAGTGACGCGGGGATGATGACGGTCTACGCCGGGTGCGCGGCCGACAAGGTCGGGGACGTCGTGGACCTGGCCGTGGCCGAACTCCGTGACCTCGGCGACGCGCCCGTGCCGCCCGATGAGCTGGCCCGAGCCAAGGACCACCTGAAGGGCAGCCTGATGTTGAACCTCGAGAGCACCTCGAGCCGCATGTCGCATCTGGCGCGGCAGCACATTCACTTTGGCCGGCACTTCACGCTCGACGAGATCCTCGCCGACATCGATCGCGTGACGGCCGGCGATGTCCAGCGGGTCGCGGGCGAGCTGTTTCGGGACGGCGAGCTGGCCGCCTCCATTGTGGGACCGGCGGCGGCCGATCGCGTGGCGCCGTCCCGCTTGAGGATGTCGCCGGCATGATTCCGCGGTATGCCCGGCCGGAGATGGCCGCCATCTGGAGCGACGCCCGGCGCTACGAAACCTGGCTCGACGTCGAGCTGGCGGCGACCGACGCGCTGGCGGTGGCGGGTGTCGTGCCCGAGGCCGACGCGCGCGAGCTGCGGGCCCGGGCGTCGTTCGACATCGCGCGGATTGAGGAAATCGAGGCGACGACCCAGCACGACATGATCGCGTTCACAACGGCCGTGGCCGAGCGCGCCGGGCCCTCGGCGCGGTGGCTCCATTTCGGTCTGACGTCGTCCGACGTGCTCGACACCGCCCTGGCGCTGCAGATGCGGCAGGCCTGCGACCTCATCCTGGCCGACCTCGATGCACTTGCTGGGGCCGTCCGGCGTCGGGCGGAAGAGCACCGCCGGACGCCGATGGTCGGCCGCACGCACGGCGTGCATGCCGAGCCGATGACGTTTGGCGTGAAGCTGGCCCTCTGGCACGCGGAACTCGGCCGGGGCCGCGACCGCGTCCGCCGGGCGCGCGAGATGATCTCGGTCGGCAAGCTGTCGGGCGCCGTCGGCATGTTCGCGCACCTCGATCCCACCGTCGAGGAGGCGGTCTGCCGCCGTCTCGGGTTGATGCCCGCCCCCGTGTCTTCGCAGGTCATCCAGCGGGATCGACACGCGGAGCTGCTGTGCGCGCTGGCCATCGTCGCCGCGTCGCTCGAGAAGTTCGCCCTCGAGATTCGCGGGCTGCAGAAGACGGAAATCGGCGAGGTCGAGGAGCCCTTCGGGCGCGGCCAGAAGGGGTCGTCGGCGATGCCGCACAAGCGCAACCCGATCGGCTGCGAGCAGGTGACGGGCCTCGCGCGCCTGGTTCGGGCCAATGCGCTGGCGGCCCTCGAGAACGTCGCGCTGTGGCACGAACGCGACATCTCGCACTCGTCGGTGGAGCGCGTGATTCTGCCGGACAGCTTCCTCGCGCTCGATCACATGCTTCGGCGGTTCACCGGCATCGTGTCCGGCCTGGTCGTGCATCCCGACCGGATGATGGAGAATCTCCAGCGATCGCACGGCCTCGTCTTCTCGGGCAGCGTGCTGCTCGAACTCGCCCGCCGGGGCGTGTCGCGCGAGCAGGCGTACGCCTGGGTGCAGCGCAACGCCATGCGGGCGCATGCGGACCAGCGGGACTTCAGAACGCTGCTCGGGGCGGACGCCGAGGTGACGGCCGCGATCGACTCGAAGGCGCTGGACGGCGCGTTCGATCTCGACGCCCAGCTCCGTCACGTCGACTCGATCTTCGAGCGGGTGTTCGGCGCCGGCAGCGGCGGAGGAGCGGCAACGTGAAGGCACGCGTGTTCGTCAGCCTGAAGCCCTCGGTGTTCGACCCGCAGGGCCACACCATCGTGGAGGCGCTCCGGTCGCTCGGGTATGCGGCTGTGGCCGACGTCCGGCAGGGCAAGTATTTTGAGGTCGATTTGAACGTGGAGACGCCCGCCGACGCCGAGAAGCTGGCGGCGGAGGTGGCGGACCGCGTGCTCGCCAACCCGGTGATCGAGACGTTCCGGGTCGAACTCGCGCAGCAAGGCGGTGCCTCGTGAGGTTTGCCGTCGTCGTGTTTCCCGGGTCGAACTGCGATCACGACGCGTACCATGCGGTCAAGCACGTGCTCGGCGCCGACGCCCGCTTTCTCTGGCACAAGGACGCGTCGCTTGACGGCGCCGATGTCGTCGTGCTGCCGGGCGGGTTCTCGCACGGCGACTATCTGCGGACGGGCGCGATCGCCCGTTTCTCGCCCGTCATGACCGCGGTCCAGGAGTTCGCGCGGGGAGGCGGGCCGGTGCTCGGCGTCTGCAACGGCTTCCAGATCCTGCTGGAATGCGGTCTGCTGCCGGGCGCGATGCTGCGCAACCGCGACGTCAAGTTTCACTGCGAGTTCGTCGGCCTGCGCGTGGAGCGGACCGACACGCCGTTCACCAGCCTGTGCGCCGTCGGCCAGGTGCTGCGCGTGCCCATCGCGCACGGCGAGGGCAACTACTACGCGCCGGCTGACGACGTCGAGACACTCGAAGCCGAGGGGCGGGTCGTGTTCCGCTACGCCAACGCGCACGGCGAGACGACCGACCAGGCCAACCCGAACGGGTCGCTCAATAACATCGCCGGGATTTGCAGCGCCGGGCGGAACGTCGTGGGCCTCATGCCGCATCCGGAGCGGGCCTGCGAGCCGGCGCTCGGAAGCGAGGACGGCCTGATGCTCTTCCGCTCCGTCGTGCACGCGCTGGCCGGGCGCGGCGCCCTTCAGGCGGTCGGGCCGTGACGGGGCCGGGGCGCACCGCGGTCGTCGCCCGAGTGTTCCTCGTGTCGGCGCTCGTCATGGCCGGGCTGGGCGCCGCGCTCCTGGCGCGGCTCGTGCCCGTGGCCGGCGAGACCGGCGTGATCGCGGGGGGCGTGTGCCTCGTGTTTGCTGCCGCGGACGGCGCGTTGGGGCTGTGGGTGCTCCGGCATGATGCGCGCACATGATTGAGACGACGACGCTTGAACGCCACGGCCTGACGCGCGACGAGTACGCGCGGATCGTGGAACGGCTCGGCCGCGAGCCTAACCTGACAGAGCTCGGGCTCTTCTCGGTCATGTGGTCGGAGCACTGCAGCTACAAGAGTTCGCGCGTGCATCTGCGCACGCTGCCGACCGACGGGCCGCGCGTGCTGCAGGGTCCCGGCGAGAACGCCGGTGCCGTCGACATCGGCGACGGGCTGGCGGCCGTCTTCAAGATCGAGTCGCACAACCACCCGTCGTTCATCGAGCCGTACCAGGGCGCCGCGACGGGCGTCGGCGGCATCATTCGCGACATCTTCACGATGGGCGCGAGGCCCATCGCGCTGCTCGACTCGCTGCGGTTCGGCCCGATTGACGACGCGCGGTCGCGACGGATCGTGCGCGGGGTCGTGTCGGGCATCGGCGGATACGGCAACAGCATCGGCGTGCCGACCATTGGCGGCGAGGCCGCCTTCGACGACTCGTACCGCGGGAACCCCTTGGTGAACGTGTTCTGCCTGGGGCTGGCGAAGCATGGCGAGATCGTCCGGGGCCGCGCGAGCGGCGTGGGCAACCCGGTGTTCTACGTCGGCGCCAAGACCGGCCGGGACGGCATCCACGGCGCGACCATGGCCTCGGCCGAGTTCGACGAACGATCGGCGGACAAGCGGCCGGCGGTCCAGGTGGGCGATCCGTTCATGGAGAAGCTGTTGCTGGAGGCGTGCCTCGAGGTCATGCGCACGGACGCGTGTGTCGGCGTGCAGGACATGGGCGCGGCCGGGCTGACCTGCGCGACGTCGGAGATGGGCGCGCGGGGCGACGTCGGGATCGAGATCGACGTGGCGCGCGTCCCCCAGCGGGAAGCCGGCATGACGCCGTACGACATCATGCTGTCCGAGTCGCAGGAGCGGATGCTGCTCATCGTGAAGCGCGGCCGTGAAGGCGACGTCCGGCGCATTTTCGAGAAGTGGGACCTGCACGCGGTCGAGATCGGCCAGGTGACCGGCGACGGCCGGCTGCGGGTGTTCGAACGCGGCGCGGTGGTGGCGGACGTGCCCAATGCGGCGCTCACGGACGAGGCCCCGGTCTACACGCGGCCGACTCGCGAGCCCGAGGGCCGGGCCGAGTTGTGGCGGATCCCGGACGAAGTGCGCGAAGCGCCGCCGCCCGACGAGGCCTGGCTCGCCCTCGTCGCCTCGCCGACGATCGCGAGCAAGCAGTGGATCTTCGAGCAGTACGATTACATGGTGCGGACGAACACGATCGCCCTCGCGGGACGGACGGCCGGCGTCGTCCGGATCAAGGGTACCGGCCGGGCGCTGGCCATGTCGGTCGACGGCAACGGACGCTTTTCGGCGCTCGACCCGCGGGCGGGGGCGCGACTCGCCGTGGCCGAGGCGGCCAGGAACGTCGCCTGCACGGGCGCCCTGCCGATCGGCGCGACCAACTGCCTCAACTTCGGCAACCCCGAGCGGCCGGAGATCATGTGGCAGTTTGCCGAGGCGGTCGCCGGCCTCGGCGAGGCCTGCCGCGCGCTCGACATCCCCGTCACGGGCGGCAACGTGAGCCTGTACAACGAAACGGATGGACAGGCGATCTTTCCCACGCCCATCATCGGCGTCGTCGGCTTGCTCGAGGACGCGTCCGCTGTCGTGACGCGCGTCTTCCCGGACACGGGCCTGGACATCGTGCTGCTCGGCGCCAATCTGGGCGAGCTCGGCGGGAGCGAGTACCTGCACGTCCTGCACGGCCTCACCCGGGGACGGCCGCCCGCGCTCGACCTCGCCGCGGAACGGGCGCTGCAGCGCCTGCTGGTGGACCTCGTCGCCCGCACGCTCGTCCGGTCGGCTCACGATTGCAGCGAGGGCGGGTTCGCGGTGGCGCTGGTGGAGTGCTGCTTCGACGCCGGCGGCCTCGGGGCCGTCGTGTCCGTCGAGGCCGTGACGTCCGATTCGGGCGCGAACCGCGTGGCCGCGACGCTCTTTGGCGAATCGGCGTCTCGGGTGATCCTAGGAGTAGCGCCGGAGGCTACCCGAGCCGTGCTGGCGGCGGCGCGATCCGCCGGCGTGCCGGCGGTCAAGGCCGGTCGGACGGGCGGGCACCGGATTCGCATCACGGTGGACGGGGTCGCCGCCATCGACCGGAGCGTTTCGGAGGCGGAAGCACGATGGCGGGGCGGACTGCCGAACTGGCTCGACGGCCGCGTCGCATGAGGAGCTCGATGGACGCGTTCAGGGAGGAATGCGGCGTCTTTGGCATCTACGGCCACCCCGAGGCCCCGAACCTGACGTACCTCGGGCTGTACGCCCTGCAGCATCGCGGGCAGGAAAGCGTCGGCATTGCCAGCTCGGACGGGACGCGCCTGCAGGTCCACCGCGCCATGGGCTACGTCGCCGACAACTTCGACGAAGCCACGATTGCCCGGCTCGCCGGTATGAGCGCGGTGGGGCACGTGCGCTACTCGACGGCCGGAGAGAGCGGGCTGAAGAACGCGCAGCCGATTCTGATCGACTGCGCGCACGGCGAGATCGCCATCTGTCACAACGGCAACCTGGTCAACGCGCAGGAGTTGCGCGAGATGCTCGTCAGCCAGGGATCGATCTTCCAGACGACAAGCGACACGGAGGTGCTGCTGCACCTCTACGCGCGATCGAAAGCGCCATCGGCGGAGCAGGCCCTCGTCGAGTCGGTGTTGCAAGCCCAGGGCGCCTTCTCGCTCGTGCTCCTGACGAAGGACCGGCTGATCGCGGTTCGCGATCCGCACGGCTTCCGGCCGCTCACACTCGGGCGGCTGGGCGACGCGTACATCGTGTGCTCCGAGACGTGCGCGCTCGACCTGATTGACGCTGAGTGGATTCGCGACATCGAGCCCGGCGAGGTCTTCATCGCCGGACCGGGCGGCACCAAGTCCCTCCGGCCGTTTGCGAGCGCGCCCAAAGCGCACTGCATCTTCGAGCACGTCTATTTCGCCCGGCCCGACTCGTACGTGTTCGGCCGGAGCGTCAACGAAGTGCGGACCGAGCTGGGCCGCCGGCTGGCGGCCGAGCAGCCCGTCGAAGCCGATGTCATTGTGCCTATTCCGGACTCGGGCCTGTGCGCCGCGACGGGCTACGCCGAGGCGTCGGGGCTGCCGCTCCGGATGGGCCTCATCCGCAATCACTACGTGGGCCGCACGTTCATCGAGCCGCACCAGTCGATCCGGCATTTCGGCGTGCGCGTCAAGCTGAATCCGGTCAAGAGCATCCTGAACGGACGCCGCGTCATCCTGGTGGACGACTCGATCGTCCGCGGGACGACGAGCCGCAAGATCGTCCGGATGGTTCGGGCGGCGGGGGCCCGCGAGGTTCACATGCGGATCAGCTGCCCGCCGACCATTTCGCCGTGCTTCTATGGCGTCGACACGCCGAAGCGGTCGGAGCTCATCGCGGCCACGCATTCGCTCGACGAGATCCGCCGCTTCATCGGCGCCGACTCGCTCGGGTACCTCAGCCTGGATGGGCTCCGGTCCGCCGTCGGCGAAGGCGGCGGTTCGTACTGCACCTCCTGTTACACGGGGCGGTATCCGGTCGCGTTTCCCCAGAACGAGGCGGCGTACCTGCAGCTCGCCCTCAAACTCAACGAGTGATGCCGGCCGACGAGTACCGTCGCGCCGGCGTTGACATCGACGCGGGGAACGAAGCCGTTCGACGCATCCGCGCGTTGGCGCAGAGCACCTACACGCCGCGGGTGCTCGCCGGCGTCGGCGCGTTCGGCGGGCTGTACGCGCTAGACCCGGCCGTGCCGGACCCGGTTCTGGTCGCAAGTGCTGACGGCGTCGGCACCAAGCTGAAAGTCGCGTTCCTTGCCGGCGTCCACGACACGATCGGCGTCGACCTCGTCAATCACTGCGTCAACGACATTCTGGTTCAGGGCGCGCGGCCGCTCTTCTTTCTCGACTACCTGGCGACCGGGCGCCTGTCGCCCGACGTCGCGGAGCAGATCGTGCGGGGAATGGCCACCGCATGCCGGGAGAGCGGGTGCGCGCTCCTCGGCGGCGAAACGGCTGAGATGCCGGGTTTCTACGCCGACGGAGAGTACGACGTCGCGGGCTTCATCGTCGGCCTCGTCTCGCGGGCGCGCGTGGTCGACGGCCGGAGCGTGGTGAAAGGCGATCGACTGATCGGCCTGCCGGCGTCGGGCCTGCACACGAACGGGTACTCGCTGGCGCGTCGGATTGTGTTCGACCGACTGAAGCTCACCGTGGAGAGCGTCGTGCCGGAACTGGGGGAGACCGTCGGGGCGGCCCTCCTCCGGCCGCACCGTTCGTACCTGCCGGACGTGGAGCCGCTGCTCGAAACCGGGCTGATCAAGAGCATGGCGCACGTCACGGGCGGCGGGATCACCGAGAACCTGCCGCGAGCGCTGCCAAACGGACTGACGTATCGCCTGGACCGGGCGAGCTGGGCCGTACCGCCCGTCTTCACGTGGCTTCAACGCTCGGGCGGCGTGTCGGACGCGGACATGTTCCGCACGTTCAACATGGGCGTTGGTCTGATTCTCGTCTGCGCCCGCGACGCGGCCCCCGAGGTCCGCGCCCGTCTCGGACCGACCGCCTGGGATCTCGGCGAAGTGGGGTAGGGGTCGTACCTGTTTTCCACAGATTCGCGGGTCTTGGTGCCAGGTCTCGCCGCCGCCGGCCCGGTCGGCCGGTGGCCGAATTCCCGGAAACCGTCCGGCTCGTCGTAGTGATCGTGGCCCAAGCCTTCGGCATTGACGTGGTCGATCCAGGCCTGTGAGGCGAAAAACCGCGCGGGCTTGAGCGTGACTTCCGGCGCCTGGCGGAGGCGTTCGGCCAGGCTGCCCCACGGCCAGTCCTGGGCGCGCCGGACGAGTCCAGCGGTCAGGGCGTTGCGCTCGACGTAGCGACACGTGCGAATCAGCCCGGCCATGCCGTCAAGGGGCACGGCCCGATACCGCCCCTGGTACACGGGACCCTGCCCGACCGAGTCGCGGAGTCGGTGCCACCGGATCGCATGGGTAGTCGTTACCCAGTGCATGAAGCGAATGAGCGCCTGTGTTCCCGCGGGTTCCACGACGAGATGCCAGTGATTCGCGAGCACGCAGAAGGCCACGAGGCGAACGGGGAAGCGCGTGAGTCCCGCCTGCAGAACGGCCAGAAAGGCCCGATAATCGGGCGGGCGTTGGAAGATCGGGGACTTGCGAACGCTGCGGTTGAGGACGTGGAAAAAGGGAGCATCGAGGCGGGACCGACAAAGCCTGGGCATGACGAGGACCTCCGGCACCTAGCAACGCTCGTGCCGGGCGTGACCCGTGGACTGGAGCGACCCCTGGCACCGAAAGGCCGGAATCTGTGGAAAACAGGTACGACCCCCTCGCTGTCCTGATCTCGGGCAGGGGCAGCAATCTCGGCGCGATTCTGCGGGCGACAGACGAGGGGCGGCTGCGCGCGCGCGTGGCGATGGTCGTGTCCAGTCGCGCCACGGCGGCCGGTCTCGACTTGGCGCGGAGTGCCGGCGTCGAGACCCAGGTGATCTCGCCGCGCGACTTTCCGTCGCGCGACGCCTACGATCGCGCGCTCGTCGACGTTCTTCGCGCCCGCGCCGTGCGCCTAGTCTGCCTGGCCGGCTTCATGCACGTGCTGGGCGCGAGCTTCTGCGCAGCCTTTCCCGACGCGATCCTGAACATCCATCCGTCGCTCTTGCCCGCGTTCCCTGGTGTCGACGCCCAGCGTCAGGCGCTCGAACACGGCGCCAAGGTCGCGGGCGCCACCGTACATCTCGTCACGCCCGAGCTCGATGCCGGCCCGATCGTGATGCAGTCGACCGTGCCCGTTCTCGATGACGACACGGTGGAAACGCTCTCGGCGCGCATTCTGGTCGAGGAACATCGCCTCTACCCCGAGGCGATCGGTCGCATTCTCGCGGGCCGGTGGCGCCTGCAGGGCCGCCGCGTCCTTTTCGACGCGGCGCCGACAGACTGACACTCGGCTGCAGTAAGCTTCCCGCCGTGACCGTCGACGACCAGCTGGCCTACCTCATCAAAGGATGTGTGGATGTCGTCCGTCCGGGCGAGCTCCGCGCCAAGCTCGAGCGATCGCGGAAGACCGGCACGCCGCTCGTGGTGAAGGTCGGGTTCGACCCGACGGCGCCCGACCTCCACCTCGGCCACACCGTGCTGCTCCGCAAGATGAAGCACTTTCAGGACCTGGGCCACCGCGTCATCTTCGTGATTGGCGACTTCACGGGCATGATCGGCGACCCCACAGGCCGGTCCAAGACGCGGCCGCCCCTCACGTCCGAGGAGATCCAGGCGAACGCCGAGACGTACAAGACGCAGGTATTCAAGATCCTCGATCGCCAGAAGACGGTGGTCGATTTCAATTCACGGTGGCTCGGTCCGCTTGGCGCAGAAGGGATCGTTCGGCTGGCGGCGCGGTACAACGTCGCCCAGATGCTCGAGCGGAGAGACTTCAAGCAGCGGTACGAGTCGGGCAAGCCCATCGCCGTCCACGAATTCCTGTATCCGCTCGCGCAGGCGTACGACTCGGTCTATCTGAAAGCCGACGTCGAGCTGGGCGGGACCGACCAGCTGTTCAACCTCAATGTCGGCCGCGACGTGATGCCGCGCTACGACCTCGAGGCGCAGATCGTGATGACGACCCCGCTCCTCGAGGGGCTCGACGGGATCGAGAAAATGTCGAAGAGCACCGGCAATTACGTCGGCGTGACGGAGGCGGCCGACGAGATGTTCGGCAAGGTCATGTCGATCAGCGACGAGCTGATGTGGCGCTACTACCTGCTGCTCACCGATCTGGCCGAGGCGGACATTCGGACGCTCCAGTCGCGCGCGGCGTCGGGTGAGCTTCACCCGAAGCTCGCGAAGGTGGACCTGGCGCAGCGCATCGTGACCGACTTCCATTCCTCGGAGGCCGCGGTCCTGGCGGCCGACCGGTTCGAGCGGCGCGCGCGTGGAGAGTCCACGGGCGACGAGCCCGTGCTCGACTGGGTCCTGGCCCCGGACCCGAAGCCGCTGCGACAGTTGCTCGTCGAACTCGGTCTGGCGACGTCGGGCAGCGACGCCGACCGCAAGCTGGACCAAGGCGCCGTTGGCATCGACGGCGCGCGCGTCGCAGGCCGGTTCGTGCTGCAGGAGACCCACCTGCGGCATGGCGCCGAGCACCGCCTGACGGTTGGGCGGCGCGCCTACCGGCTGCGCGTGCGCTGACCCTCCTGCCGCGCCCGCCCGGCCCTTTTTCCCGTCCCGTCGAGCGGGACTCGGCGCTACACTGCTGCCGCATGCCTCCGGAGGTCACCATGCGGCACTTCCTGCGCCTCGTCGTCGCGGCCGGCCTCGTCGTCGCCGGCAGTACGCTCCTTTACGCCCAGCGGCAGAAGGTCCTGGACAAGTCGACCTTCTTCCAGATGGAGTCCGTGTCGAGCCCGGCCATGTCGCCCGACGGGACGACGATTCTTTTCTCGCGGAGCTACGCCGACATGACCCGCGATCAGTCACGGTCCAACCTGTGGGTGATCAATGTGGCGGGCGACCGCCTGCGCCAATTGACCGACGGTCCGTGGAGCGACTCGTCGGCTGTCTGGTCGCCGGACGGCCGCCGGCTGGCGTTTCTCTCGGACCGGTCGGGCTCCACGCAACTCCACGTGATGTGGGCCGATACGCGGGAGACGCTCCAGCTCACGCGCCTCGAGCGCGCCCCCGGTTCGATCACCTGGTCGCCGGACGGCCGTCTCATCGCGTTCACGAACTTCGTGCCGGACGACTCGCCGATTCTGCCCGTACGGCTGCCGGAGCTGCCGCGCGGCGCGCAACTCGCGCGCGGCGCGACGATCGTGGACCGGCCGTCCTGGGCCTCGGATGGATCGGGTCCGACGCCGCGCGGGTTCACGCACGTCTTCACGATCGACGCGACACTCGGCGGCACGCCCAAGCAGGCGACGTCGGGAAACTACAGCCACTCGGCGCCAGGTTGGTCGGCCGACGGCAAGGTGATCTTCGTGTCCGGGATCCGGAAGCCGGATGCTGCGTACCTGCAGGGCGACTCCGAGATTTACGCCATCGATCTCGCGACGGGCGCGATCTCACCGCTCACCGATCGCCACGGTCCGGACACGGGGCCGGAAGTGTCTCCCGACGGGCGCTGGATCGCCTACACCGGCTACGATCAGCGGCAGTACACGAACCACCTCAGCAGTCTCTACCTGATGGACTCGTCCGGCGGACGCCGGCGTCTGTGGGTCGGCGCCCTGCCGAGCTCGCCGAGCAATGTCGCGTGGGCACCTGATGGATCGGGTGTGTACTACTCCATGCAGGAAGAGGGCGAAGAGAACACCTGGTTTGCGCCGGCGGATCAGGGATTGCCGCCCAGGAAGATCACCAACGGCGTGCACGTCTTGTCCGGCATCTCGTTCGCGAAGAACGGCCAGGCGGCCGGCGTGCGGTCGAGCGTCCGCCAGCCCGGCCAGCTCGTCACGTTTCCGCTCGCGCGGCCGTCGGAGGCCCGTGTGCTCGTGGACGTCAACGCCGACGTGCTCGATGGTGTGACGCTCGCGAGCGCCGAGGAGCTGCGCTACGTGTCCAAGGACGGCCTGAAGGTGCAGGGCTGGCTCATGAAGCCGGCGAACTTCGATGCCACGAAGAAGTACCCACTGGTCCTCTGGATTCACGGCGGACCATGGAGCATGTACACCGTCGGCTGGAACTGGTCGTGGCAGAACTTCGCGGCCAACGGGTACGCCGTGCTCTGGACCAATCCTCGCGGGTCGACGGGGTACGGTCAGGACTTCGTGAACGGCATTCAATACAGCTATCCGGGCAAGGACTACGACGACCTGATGGCGGGCGTGGATGCGGCGCTGGCGAAGGGCTGGGTCGATCCCGACAACCTGTTCGTGTGCGGGGGATCGGGCGGCGGCGTGCTGACGGCCTGGATTGTCGGACACACGAACCGGTTCCGCGCCGCGGTGTCGATGCGTCCCGTGATCAACTGGCACTCGTTCGTCGGCACGACGGACGGCACGAGCTGGTACCGGCAGTTCCAGAAGTACCCGTGGGAAGATCCGATGGAGTACGCGGTCCGATCGCCCCTGCACTATGTGGCCAATGTCACGACGCCCACGATGCTCATGACCGGCGAAGCGGACTTGCGGACGCCCATTGCTCAGACGGAGGAGTTCTACCGGGCGCTCAAGCTGCTCAGGAAGGCCGACACGCTCATGGTCCGGATGCCCGACGAATTCCACGGGTGGCGCCGGCCGTCGCACCAGCTTCTGCAGCAGCTCTATCTCATGGCGTGGTTCGAGAAGTACCGGACGCCGGCGAGCAAGCAGGCCGTTCCGAAGGTCGACTGAGGTCCCGGATTCCCGCCGGATGGGGCGATTGCCCTTGGCCGCGGGACGGTCCTAGGCGGCCCGGCCCGGGCCTGAGACCTGAGAAAGGGCGGCTGGCCGAGAGAGTCATTGACACGGGGTCCGGGGGTGGCTTACTTTTGTAAGGTTCCCCTGACGGCGACGGCCGTCCGGTAGGGGGAGCGGTCCCCGGCAGGGGTCCGATTTCCGGTTCTTTGAAAACTAGATAGAACGTGCAAGCACAGCCCGTCGAGTATCAGCGCGCAGCGTCCGGTCTGTTCGTGGTGAGAGCCACGGGCGGCCGGGCGAACTTGCGCACAACTTGACACACGCAAATCCGAGAGCCGAATACATCAGGCTTCGAGGGTTGAACGAGTTGCGTCCGCCGCCGCCCGCTTCGGGCGGGGGCCGGATTCGGCGACTTTAACTTGAGAGTTTGATCCTGGCTCAGAATCAACGCTGGCGGCGTGCCTAACACATGCAAGTCGAACGCGAAAAC
>Ga0187892_10000518_pt1:0-2500 | contig 99969 bp, 78 predicted proteins | sample MA1701073metaG_FD_139345 | JGI IMG/M metagenome (GOLD analysis project Ga0187892, IMG submission 139345) | Bio-ooze microbial communities from a basaltic lava cave in the Kipuka Kanohina Cave System on the Island of Hawaii, USA - MA170107-3 metaG ... | reverse complement strand
GGTAAGCTGCGATAAGCCTCTGGGGAGCTGCAAACGAGCTTTGATCCGGGGATTTCCGAATGGGGCAACCCACGGCGGGTCATGCCGCCGTATCACGATCTGAATTCATAGGGTCGTGAAGGCAACGCGGGGAAGTGAACCATCTCAGTACCCGCAGGAACAGAAAACAACATGTGATTCCGCTAGTAGCGGCGAGCGAACGCGGACGAGCCCAAACCGGAGTGCTTGCACTCCGGGGTTGTAGGGCCTGTTGGGCCGCAAGGCCGGCGAGTCACAAACCAGCACGGTAGTCGAACAGCCTGGAACGGCTGGTCACAGAGGGTGAGAACCCCGTAGACGAAACCGCGCTGGCTCGCTGGACAGGTTCCTGAGTACCACGGGACACGGGAAATCCCGTGGGAAACTGCGAGGACCATCTCGCAAGGCTAAATACTCTCTGGCGACCGATAGTGAACCAGTACCGTGAGGGAAAGGTGAAAAGCACCCCTGTGAGGGGAGTGAAAGAGTACCTGCAACCGTATGCCTACAAGCAGTGGGAGGGCTATGGCCGGGGTTCGCCCTGGCAACGCCTGACCGCGTGCCTTTTGCATAATGAGCCGGCTAGTTTTTCTCAGTGGCGAGGTTAAGCGCAAGCGAGCCGTAGCGAAAGCGAGTCCGAAACGGGCGACAAGTCGCTGGGAAAAGACGCGAAGCGAGGTGATCTACCCTTGGCCAGGGTGAAGCGCGGGTAACACCGCGTGGAGGCCCGAACTGATGTTCGTTGAAAAGAGCTCGGATGAGCTGAGGGTAGGGGTGAAAGGCTAATCAAACTTCGTGATTGCCCGTTCTCTTCGAAATGCCTTTAGGGGCAGCCTCGGATGGTCGGCATTGGTGGTAGAGCGCTGGATGGACTAGGGGCCTTACCAGGTTACTGAATCCAACCAAACTTCGAATGCCAATGACCGCAGTCCGGGAGTGAGACAGTGGGGGCTAAGCTTCATTGTCGAGAGGGAAACAGCCCAGACGACCGGCTAAGGTCCCTAACTTCGTGCTAAGTGGGAAAGGATCTGAAGATGCACAGACAACCAGGAGGTTGGCTTAGAAGCAGCCATCCTTTAAAGAAAGCGTAATAGCTCACTGGTCAAGCGTCTTTGGGCCGACAATCCAACGGGGCTTAAGCACGAGACCGAAGCCGTCGATTCCAGGGGTCTGCGGACCCCGGGAGTGGTAGAAGAGCGTTCTCTGGACGTCGAAGCCAGATCGTGAGAACTGGTGGAGTCCAGAGAAGTGACCCTGCCGGCATAAGTAGCGAGAAGAGAGGTGAGAATCCTCTCCGCCGTAAGCCTAAGGTTTCCTGAGGAAGGTTCGTCCGCTCAGGGTTAGTCGGGACCTAACGCGAGGCCGAAAGGCGTAGCGGATGGAGGTCCGGTCAACATTCCGGAACTACCTGAAGAACGTTTGTACGATGGGGGGACGCAGGAGGCTATGCGAGCCGGCGACTGGACGTGCCGGTTGAGGGTGTAGGGAGATCCGTCAGGCAAATCCGGCGGGTCGTCAATCCCGAGGGCCCGAAGCGAGCGCCGCAAGGTGCACAAAGTCGCAGACGCCACGCTGCCTAGAAAAGCCTCTAAGGAGTTCTTCGGGTACCCGTACCGCAAACCGACACAGGTAGGCGAGGAGAAAATCCTCAGGCGCAAGTGAGAACCCTCGTTTAGGAACTCGGCAACCTGACCCCGTAACTTCGGAAGAAGGGGTGCTCTCTCGCGTGTAGGGGTTCGCCCCCGAAGCGCGAAGGAGTTGCAATAAAGAGGCCCAAGCGACTGTTTACTAAAAACACAGGACTCTGCAAAGTCGAACACGACGTATAGGGTCTGACGCCTGCCCGGTGCCGGAAGGTCAAAGGGAGAGGTTAGCCGCAAGGCGAAGCTTCGAGCTCAAGCCCCGGTAAACGGCGGCCGTAACTATAACGGTCCTAAGGTAGCGAAATTCCTTGTCGGGTAAGTTCCGACCTGCACGAATGGCGTAACGATTTGGGCGCTGTCTCAACGAGGGGCACTGCGAATTTGTGGTACCGGTGAAGACGCCGGTTGCCCGTGGCTAGACGAAAAGACCCCGTGCACCTTTACTGCATCTTAGTAGTGAATGCTGCCGCCGTCTGCGCAGGATAGGTAGGAGACTTCGAACCCGGGTTTTCGGACTCGGGGGAGTCGACGGTGAGATACTACCCTGACTGCTGCGGCGTTCTAACCGCGCTCTGTCATCCAGGGCCGGGACACTGCTAGGTGGGTAGTTTGACTGGGGCGGTCGCCTCCTAAACGGTAACGGAGGCGCGCGAAGGTTCGCTCAGGCTGTTTGGAAATCAGCCGGAGAGTGCAAAAGCACAAGCGAGCTTGACTGCGAGACGTACATGTCGAGCAGGTGGGAAACCAGGCTTTAGTGATCCGGTGGTTCCGCATGGAAGGGCCATCGCTCAACGGATAAAAGGTACGCCGGGGATAACAGGCTGATCTGAGCCAAGAGT